>OFOU01000985.1_pt1 | contig 19625 bp, 19 predicted proteins | sample 1542061 | NCBI WGS metagenome assembly OFOU01 (sample SAMN04209239, study PRJEB22552) | human gut metagenome | biome: gut; material: feces | host: Homo sapiens | place: USA: Oklahoma
CGGGAGCCTGGGTTGCAAGGGAGGCGGCGGTGAGCCTCCCTTGCACGTTCACGGGCATCAGCGCTTCAGAGAAATGACACCACTGAGGTGAACGGAACCCTGAGCAATAATCACATGTTCACCCTACATGCTTAACTGAACGGCATTGCACTGTAATACCAGGTATTCCTTATGCTTTTAAACCGCTGAAAAAGCGTATTTTCATTTCTGCGAAGCGCCTTCCGGAATGCCCTCTTGTCAGCATCACGGATAAGCATTATCTTCTCGCTGCACCTGCAAAATCAGGTGCCAGGATTGGTCCCCTGATTACCTCATTCGCGATAAAATTCACTTTTATCGTGCGACCAGTTACACCTCTATGGTGGGCTGGACGGTGGCGTCGTAAGACGCACCGGTATCCAATGAGGCCGGTAGGACCAACTCCGTTCAGCCCACCACCAAAAGGTTGGTCCCTTAGGTGGTGGTAAAATTTGACTCATTGGAGGCTGCCCTATGGCTACTACCCCTCTCTTTTCACACTTTTTATTTACCCTGCCCTTTAGCCATGCAACGGATTTCACCGAGCTGGCAGATAACTGTGAGCGTTTTGTCGAAGGGCTTGTTGAATGTCATGACCCTGTTGAAAAACTGCGATTTGTGCGCGCCTGTCGGCCTGTCTGGCACTACTACAACCAACCTTAACGGAACCTGTACCGCAGCATCTACAGGCCAGCCTGACGGTAGAAACCTTACCGACCCGCTCTCCCCTCTTTGAACCCGAACCAGATCAGATGGGGCGTTACTGCCAGCTTTTAACGCATTTGCTGATGAGCAAAACGCTGTCTGACGAGATGGAACGCGTGGCGGGCGATTTACTGCAGGATTTGGTAGGCTATTTCGCCGATACGTTAAAAGCGCCGCGTTGGTTGAAAACCGAGGATGGTGTGATGGTGCTGTAAAAAAGCCGGGTGGCGGCTTCGCCTTACCCGGCCTACGGTGTCGATATGTGCTCGTTTGTAGGCCCGGTAAGCGCTAGCGCCACCGGGCAATGCCATCAGCTCAACAGCTGGAAGGCAATCATACCGACAATCGCGCCGACCGTACCGAGGATGGTTTCCATCATAGTCCAGGTCTTCAGCGTTTGCGCTTCAGTCGCGCCGGTAAATTTACCGAACAACCAGAAACCGGCGTCGTTAACGTGGCTGACCACGATAGAGCCGCCCGCGATACAGATAGACAGCGCCGCCATCTGGGCACCGGAGTAGTTCAGTTGCTCAATCACTGGCATCACCAGACCGACCGCCGTTAAGCAGGCCACTGTCGCGGACCCCTGAATGATACGCACCGCCGCCGCCAGCACGAAGCAGGTGATAGCGATCGGCAAGCCCATACCGGTTAACGCTTCGCCCAGTGCAGGGCCAACGCCGGAATCTACCAGTACCTGTTTGAACACGCCGCCCGCACCAATCACCAGCAGAATAATCCCCGCTGGCTGCAGCGCATGGCCGCAGATTTCCATCACGCGGTCTTTTGGCATGCCCTGGCGCACCGCCAGACCGTAAATCGCCACCAGACAGGCAACCAGAATCGCGGTAAACGGATGACCGATAAACTCGAACCATTCGTAGGTTGAAGAACCGACCGGAACAAAGCGTGCGGCGATGGTTTTCAGACCAACCAGCACCAGCGGCAGCAGGATAAGCGATAAGCTGAAGCCAAAGGAGGGCATTTTGCCTTCGCCCAGATGCGGCTCGGTAATGTCTTCCGGTACGTGCAGCTCAACGTAACGGCTGATGAAGTTACCCCACAGCGGCCCGGCGATAATCATGCCCGGAATCGCGGCGCACAGGCCAATCAGGATCATCCAGCCAAAGTCGGCGTGCATCTGAGAGGCCAGCAGCATCGGCGCAGGCCCCGGCAGCAGGAACGCTGCGGCAGCCGCCACGCCCGCAAACAGCGGAATGACCAACTTAACCAGGTTAGTACCGGTATGGCGCGCCATTGAGAACGCTACGCTAATCAGCAGCACAATCGCCACCTCAAAGAACAGCGGCAGCGCGCAAATCAGACCGGCCAGGCCAATCGCGTAATGTGCGCGGCTATGACCGAAGGATTTCAGCATTTTGACGGCAATCTGATCGACCGCGCCGGTCTCATGCAAAATCTTGCCGAACATCGCCCCCAGCGCCACCACAATCGCCAGGAAACCGAGCGTGCCTCCCATCCCTTTTTCCATGGTCGCCGCGATTTTATCGAGCGGCATACCGGAAAAGAGACCTGCACCAATGGATACCACCATCAAAGCAACGAAGGCGTGCATACGCGCCTTCATCACTAAAAACAGCAGTAATAAAACGGACCCTACTGCTGTTAAAACAAGCGTTAATGTGCTCACTACTTACTGCCTTGGTTAATAACCTCAATGGTGCTGGCGACCACACCGTCCAGTGGTTGATCGATATCGACCACCAGTACATCGTTTTCATTCGCACCCGGTTCTTCCAGCGCTTCAAACTGGGTAACCAGCATCTGCGTTTTGAAGAAGTGGCCTTTACGCGCCTTCAGACGGCTTTCGATAACGTCAAAATCCCCTTTCAGATAAATGAAAGAGAGGTTCGGGTTACCGTCGCGCAACTGGTCGCGGTAGACTTTTTTCAAGGCAGAACAGACGATCAGCGAAACCTTGTTGGTACGCTGCATCGCAAAAGCGGCGTCATTCAGCGCCTGTAGCCACGGTTTACGGTCGTCATCGTTGAGTGGCTCACCGGAAGCCATTTTCATGATGTTGCTGCGCGGATGGAGAAAATCGCCATCAAGAAACGCGGCCTGCAGTTGATGCGCCACTTCGCTGGCGACAGCAGATTTACCGCTGCCCGATACGCCCATCAGAACGTAAACGTGGTGATCATGATTAGTCGTGCTCAAAGCGTTGCCCCCACTGGTACAAGAATCAGGAAATTGTTACGGGTAACTGTTATCGGTAACATTGTCCAGCCGGATAAATAGAGAAGCAATATCCATTCGTGCTCGAAGTGTATAAGTGTGAGCTACTTCAAACTTGTTGGCTTAAATAGATCCGCCCGGTGACAAGGTGAAACCTAAATCTAACATTTTAGGCGTGACTGCTTCACCACGAATGCGCGCCAGCAGGCGTTCTGCGCCAATGCTGCCCATCCGTTCACGTGGCGTGAGCACACTCGCCAGACGCGGCTCCATCACCTGCCCGATGTCGTGACCGTGGAATCCGGCAATCGCCATGTCATCCGGGATTTTCAGCCCTAAACGCTGGCATTCGAAAGCCGCCCCTACCGCCAGGTCATCGTTGGTACAGAAAACGCCGTCGAGCTGCGGGTATTCACGCCGCGCCTGACGGATGAGTTCAATACCGGAGGAGTAGGAAGAAGACTGTTCGACCATCACGCTGTATGGCACCAGGTTGGCATCGCGCATTGCCTGCTCGTAGCCTCTCTGTTTGATGATAGTACGTTCATCAAGACGAGCGCCAAGATAGGCTACATGACGGTGCCCGCGGGCGATAATAGCGGCAGTCATCTGACGCGCGGCTTCGAAGTTGTCGAAACCGACGGCGATATCCAGACACGGAGACTGGCTGTCCATCAGCTCAACCACCGGGATACCGGCAACTTCAATCATTTTCAGCGTACGGGGCGTATGGCTACGTTCGGTGAGGATCAGGCCATCGATATTCCACGACAGCATCGATTCCAGGCGCTCTTGTTCCATCTCAGGCTTATAGCCGTAGTGCGCGAGCATCGTTTGATAACCATGGGCGTCGGTGACAGCCTCAATGCCGCGTAGCACTTCAGCAAAAACCTGGTTAGTGAGAGACGGTAACAGCACGCCGATAGCGCGGCTGGTGGCGTTAGAAAGGATATCAGGAGCGCGATTGGGAATATAACCCAGCTCATCAAGTGCAGCGGCAATTTTGCCCCGCAGCGCCACGGAGACCTGCTCCGGGTTACGCAAAAAGCGACTGACCGTCATTTTGGTCACGCCCACGCGGTCGGCTACATCCTGAAGTACGGGTCTTTTCTTTTTCATCGTCCTGAAGCGTTAAAAAGGGATAGATTCCCCCAGTTTACCACGGACGCATGGAATTAATGACAAACGATGAAAAGCCGGATGGCGACGCTTTCGCGTCTTATCCGGCCTACAATGGGTTACAGCACGTTAGACTGGCGGCAGGTCAAACAGTAACACTTCACTGTCGCTGTCGGCATGAATAGAAATTGCCTGTTCATCCCAGATTGCCAGGCCGTCGCTGGTGGTCGCTTTAGTCCCGTTAATCGTCACGTTGCCTTTTACGACCTGGATCCAGACGCGGCGCTCGGCGGCAATCTGATGCACCGACTGCTCATCTTTGACCAGCGCCCAACGGTACAGCTCCATATCCTGGTACACTTTCAGTGAACCATCACGGGCATCCGGCGACAGCACCAGTTGTTTACCCTGAGCGGCATCGAAACGACGCTGTTCATAGCGCGGTGTAATACCGTTCTCCTGCGGCATGATCCAGATCTGATACAGATGCAGCTTCTCAGTATTGCTCGGGTTGTACTCCGAGTGACGGATCCCCGTCCCGGCGCTCATAATCTGAAACTCACCGGCCGGAACCTGCTCTTTATTGCCCATGCTGTCCTGATGCTCTACCGCGCCTTCCAGCACGTAAGTCAGGATTTCCATGTCTTTATGGGGGTGAGTACCAAATCCCTGACCTGCATCGATCACGTCATCGTTAATCACGCGCAGTGCCGAGAACCCCATAAAGTTCGGGTCATAGTAGTTGGCAAAAGAGAAGGTATGCCATGAATCAAGCCAGCCATGATTAGCGTGGCCACGGTCGTTAGCTTTGCGTAAGTAGATCATTGTGTTCACCCCCAGATGTTTTCGATGGAGTAAGTGTGGACTCAATCCGTCTGGGATCATAGAGGGTGAAAATTGACTCCTCTGTTCAAAAAATATGAACAAGCCCAGAGGAGTCTGCGCAGGCTATTTGGCGAGGGTTATCGTGGCAGGCGTTGCCTGTTCAAAGGCGCGTTCGAGGATCTCCAGGTTGGTAAGAACTTCAGATTCCTTGACGTAATTAGGCGTACCGGTGGTCAGCGTCTGGTACAGCGCGTCATACACGCGACCGTAATCCCCCACTTCCGGCTTTACCTCTTCTTTTACCGTGATGCCGTCATCGTTGACGTACTCTAGCATCCCAATGGAATCATCAGCAGCGAAACCTGGCTCACCCGGCATGATATTGGCCTTCAGGCTGGTTTCCTGCTGGTCGATGCCGTACTTCACAAACGAGCCTTTGGTGCCATGGACGATAAACTTCGGATAGTCGATTTTCACCAGATGACTGGTTTTAACAATGGCTTTCAGGTCGCCGTAAAACAGCTGCGCTTCAAAGGTATCGTCCGGGTTCGCTTTGTTGCGCAGGCTGCGGATGTCATAGGCCACATGATCGGGACGTCCGAACAGCGAGATAATCTGATCCATGGTGTGTACGCCCAGACCATAAAACGCGCCGTCCTGCGGCAGTCCCGGCTTGGTTTCTGCTTCAGGACGGTAGTAATCGAAATGGCTTTCAACCTCAACAATCTTGCCGAGCTTGCCGCTCTCAATGGCTTTTTTCGCGGTGAGGAAGCAGGAGTCAAAACGGCGATTCTGATACGGCGTAACGGTCAGTCCTTTGCTTCGCGCCAGTTCGAACAGCTCTTTTGCTTGCGCAAGCGTCGGCGTGAAGGGTTTCTCAACCAGCACATTTTTACCCGCTTCCAGCGCGCGTTTAGCATATTCAAAATGGCTGTCAGCATGGGTACAGACGATCACCAGTTTCACCTGCGGATCGTTTAAGATCTCGTCGAGGTCGCTGGTGAAGTGAATATGCGAATACTGCGGCGCCTGCTCTTCCGGCCTGGCGTTGCGGCGGAAAATGTGCGCGACGTGCCAGCTATTTTTGCGGTTGAGGACGTACGGCAAATGGTAGCGGGTGGTGCTTTTACCAAAACCAATAAATGCGCAGTGTAAGGTCATGAGACGATCCTTTTGAAGGTGATTGTCTACACCATAGCGCAAAGCGGCTGGAGACTGAATCCATCCTGTCATCGTGCCGGATGCGGCGTTGCCTTATCCGGCCTACCGCATTATACAGCCAAAAGATCGGGCGTAAGTGGCGTAGGCAGATTATTCACGGCCTGCGCGCAGCAACCGGAGCGTACACAGAGTACGTGAGGATTGCGAGCACAGCCCGGGATTAAGCTGGCAAGCAAACTAGCCCGAAACCCAGCCAAAAAAAAAGCCAGCAAAAGCTGGCTAAAGTAATACTGGAAGCAATGTGAGCAATGTCGTGCTTTCAGGTTCTCCGTAGGGGTTCCCCTGAACGCAGAGCAATAATAATCATTCTCATTCGCACTTGTCTACTTCTTTTTGCAAAAAAAATGCAGTTGACGGATTTTTCTTTCTCAGCGAGTGTAAATGCACAATTAACCCTGCAGGAGATAAGGAATGAGTGAGATAGTGATACGCCACGCTGAACCGAAAGATTACGACGCAATTCGTCAGATCCACGCCCAGCCGGAGGTGTACCACAACACGCTACAGGTTCCTCATCCTTCTCTCGAAATGTGGCAAGCGCGGCTAACCGAGCAAGCCGGTGTCAAACAGCTGGTTGCCTGCATTGACGATATCGTCGTGGGGCATCTCTGTATTGAGGTCGCGCAGCGCCCGCGCCGCAGCCACGTGGCCGATTTTGGTATCTGCGTGGATGGCAGGTGGCACAATCGTGGCGTTGCCAGCGCGCTGATTCGTACGATGATCGACATGTGCGACAACTGGCTGCGCGTCGAGCGCATTGAGCTGACGGTATTTGTTGATAATGAGCCTGCTGTAGCAGTCTATAAGAAGTACGGCTTTGAAATCGAAGGCACCGGTAAGAAATACGGCCTGCGCAACGGTGAGTATGTTGATGCCTACTTTATGGCGCGCGTGAAATAAATTTAAGGGCGAGCCTTATCGCCCTGCTTATTGAAAGGACGCAATAGTGAAAAAGTTTCTTCCCCTGGTTTTGCTGGCCTCGCTCTCCCCTGCTTTTGCCACTACCGTACAAAATCTCGATTCCGTAGCCAGTGCCATCCAACATCCTGAAGGTAAACAGATTTTTGCTGAGCAAATGGCAGGAGCAACCCCTGCGAAAGGATTTGGTGAGCTTCCTCAGGGCTTATCTGAAAAGCAGTGGATTGCCTGGGTTGCACCGAATGAAGATCCTGACAACCTGATCCTGACCGGTGCTAAATCTTGGGGAAAAGACGGTAAATATATTGGCATTGCTTGTTTTGCCGATAATAAGGCTGACGCCGAGCAAGCAAAAAAATACGCGGATAACACCTGCCCGGAAAACTACAGCAACGGGCGCGCTAATAAATTATATCTCGGCGTTTTTTCCTGGCAGAATCCACAGCTAACGCCGATTGCACGCTCGGAAAAACCGTTAAACCAGCTCTCAGAGTGGAATAAAGCCGCTGAAAAAGAGAGCGATGATGAGTCCGTCAGACCGCTGGCTTATTATACAAAGCTGGATCTGGCACCGTACCGGATAGCACCCGATACCCTGGCATTCGGGGTGCGGGGTGGATACTCTGATGCGTATTCCGGCGGCGGTGCATTTTATGAAGTGCTGGAACTCTACACCATCAAAGACAGCAAGATAATCAACGTGTTTTCTGACCTTGTTTATTACTATTCGGACATTGCTGGAGACTGGAATAAAGACGGCACAAGGCAGCACGACATCAGCGAAAGTAAGTACATTCTCAAAATGCGCTCGGCAAAGACGCACGGATTTTATGACTTAGAGCGCGTTAGCCTACAGGATAAAAGCAGCCAAATATTCCGCTGGTCCGAATCACTGCAGCGATATGCGCCATAACCTACCGGTCAGGCCTACATCGTTCAGAACGCTGTAGGCCAATCTATTTTATATCCCACCGAAAAATTCAAGAACGGAAGCGCCATCCAGTCCTGGCATAGAGTTGTTGATTACAGCCTATCGCCTTCCCCCACCGCCATGTTTCGGCTTAACAACCACCTGAATTATATGGTTATTCAGCTTTCTATCTTCATCGCTATTTTTCGTAACTTTAATAATATTAATATTACATTTTTGTTTTTTTTTGGTTTCTGCCATCACTTTATGGTGACAATCACAACAATATACTTCCCCTGGGACTAACTTAACCACGGTGAGGTAAAAAATGAAATTTGAACGCCATCATAGAATATTGAAAGAAATCAGTATTTCGGGAGTTGTAAGAGTTTCAAATCTGGCGAAAAGTCTCAAGGTAACAAAGGAAACTATTCGCTCAGATCTCAATGAACTTGCCGGGCAGGGATATCTCACTCGCTGTCATGGTGGTGCATTTATTACCCTTGACTCTCTTGATAACGTTGCAAAAAACGAAATTGCTTATGTGCTGGAAAAATATGAATCAGCGCAGAAAATAAAAAAAGGTCTCTCTGCCATGAAGAATAATGTATGTGTTATTGGCTCGTTTAATGTTGATATTATCAGTTACCTACCGAGGCTACCCTCGACAGGCGAATCATTACTTGCCGATAAATTTATTTTTTCGCCAGGTGGTAAAGGATGCAATCAGGCATTAGCGGCAAGCTATGCCGATTCTGATGTGCATTTTATTACTAAAGTAGGATCAGACCATTTCAGTGATTACGCCATTAATTTTATAAACTCATCAAAGATCCATAACAGCGTTATCTATCAGACCAAAGAAACACAAACAGGTACAGCGACTATTATGGTGAATGGAGATACCGGGGATAACGTCATCGCTATCTATCCAGGTGCTAACATGACAATTTCACCTGATGAAATAACCATACAAAAAGAAGCCATCGTTCATTCAGATATTGTTCTCGTACAACTGGAGACAAATTACGAGGCACTTCAACAAACCATTCGCCTCGCGCAGAAAAATGATATCCCGGTCATTATTAATCCAGCGCCATATAATGAAATGGTTAACACCATCATTGATGACATCGATTATATCACGCCAAATGAAACCGAAGCTGGCCTGCTGGCAAACATGTCCGTCAACGATATTGAATCAGCCAAATGTGCAGCAAAGATTATTCATCAAAAAGGTGTCAAAAATACCATTATCACATTGGGTAGCAAAGGTTCTCTCGCTTATGACGGAACGCAATTCATCTATTCTCCGGCATTTCCGGCCGTTGTAAAAAATACTGCTGGCGCTGGCGATGCCTTCAATGGCGCGCTCGCGTCTGGCCTTGCTAAAGGAAAATCACTGGCATCTGCATTGTGTTACGCCAGCGCATTCGCCTCGCTTGCTGTTGAAACACCGAATGCCTCTGACATGCCAGAAAACGAATCCGTTCTTCATCGCATTCAGGGCTCACATTACAAACAAACTATCTCTACTCACTAAATCAAGGAGCAGACTATGAACAATACGCAGAAAAAACTAAAGGTGCTCTTTATTGGAGAATCCTGGCATATTCACATGATTCATTCAAAAGGCTATGACAGTTTTACCTCCAGTAAATATGAAGAAGGTGCTACATGGTTGCTTGAATGCTTAAAGAAAGGTGGTGTAGAAATTGACTATATGCCGGCTCACACCGTGCAAATTGCATTTCCAGAAAGCATTGATGAACTAAACCGTTATGATGTCATTGTCATTAGCGATATCGGCAGCAATACGTTCCTGTTGCAAAACGAGACGTTCTATCAGCTAAAAATAAAGCCAAATGCTCTGGAATCAATTAAAGAGTATGTCAGAAATGGTGGTGGTCTGCTCATGATTGGCGGCTATCTGTCATTTATGGGCATTGAGGCCAAGGCTAATTACAAGAACACCATTCTTGCCGAGGTTCTGCCAGTTATTATGCTTGACGGCGATGACCGGGTAGAAAAACCAGAGGGTATCTACGCTGAGGCTATCTCCCCGGAACATCCTGTCGTTAACGGATTCTCAGACTACCCGGTATTTCTTGGATATAACCAGGTTATCGCCAGAGAAGATGCCGATGTCGTTTTAACAATAAATAATGACCCATTGTTAGTGTTCGGTGAATACCAACAGGGTAAAACCGCCTGCTTTATGAGTGATTGCTCCCCACACTGGGGAACCCAGCAGTTTATGTCATGGCCATTTTATACCGACCTGTGGGTCAACACGCTTCAATTCATCGCCAGAAAATAAAAAACAATGGAGTAACGAAAGTTACTCCTTTAATAAAATATAAGGATTGATGTATGAACAAGAATAAGTACTCAACCCCCTTACTGATGCTTGCCACCATCTTAGCCGGTATGCTCTCCCCGATGCAGTCTGCCGTTAATGGGCAGTTAGGACACTGGTTACAAGACGGTAATGCTTGCGCAGTAATCTCGTTTGCCAGCGGTCTGGTCGTCATGTTTTTTATTATTGTTGCGCGCAAAGAAACACGCCAGCAATTCGCCTCGATCCCGACGCTGATTAAAAAGAGAAAAATCCCGCTATGGAATTGGTTTGCAGGATTATGCGGTGCGATGGTCGTATTTTCTGAAGGCGCATCTGCCAGCGCGTTGGGCGTGGCCACCTTTCAAACTGCATTAATTTCCGCCCTGCTCCTTTCCGGCCTGCTGTGCGACCGATTTGGCGTCGGTGTCGATGAGAAGAAATATTTTACGCCATGGCGCGTTGCTGGCGCATTGTTCGCGGTTATTGCCACGATTTTTGTCGTGTCGCCACAATGGCATTCAACCTCCTTTATCCTGCTCGCTATCCTTCCATTTTTGGCAGGATTACTCGCTGGCTGGCAGCCTGCTGGAAATGCCAAAGTTGCCGAGGCAACGGGTTCTATGCTGGTTTCCATTACCTGGAACTTCATTGTCGGCTTTTGTGTGCTGGGCGCTGCACTGGCAATACGTGTCGCATTAGGCCATGTCACCGTCCAGTTACCCGATACGTGGTGGATGTATCTCGGTGGCCCGCTGGGTCTGCTGTCCATCGGGCTGATGGCGATTCTGGTCAGAGGCTTAGGTCTGCTAATGCTGGGTGTAGCATCTACCGCAGGCCAGTTGCTTGGGTCGGTATTGATTGATGAATTGATCCCATCCTTAGGCAATACGGTCTATCTGGTCACCATCATCGGCACGTTGTTCGCGTTAGTGGGCGCAATTGTTACCACCATTCCTGAATACAGAGCATCCAAAATGGCGCAAAAAATGGAGGTGTCAGGATGAAAGGTTTCCTGCAAACCGTGACAGGCCCAGTGGCGCACACTGATATGGGGCTAACGCTCCCGCATGAGCATCTGTTTAACGATCTGTCATCCGTTGTTGATGAACCACATTATGCTTTTTCACAGCAACTGGTAGGAAAAAAAGTCAGTGCTGACCTACAGTGGGGACTGAAACACGACCCATACTGCTGCGCCGATAACATGGACAGAAAAGAGATTGATGATGTCATCTTTGAAATCAATAATTTTATGTCACTAGGAGGCAGGACGATTGTCGACGCGACGGGTTCTGAGTCTATCGGTCGGGACGCCTCATCGTTACGGGAAGTGGCAATAAAAACCGGTTTGAATATCGTTGCTTCATCAGGACCTTATCTGGAGAAGTTTGAAAGCACCAGGATCCATAAACCTGTCGATTCATTAGCCGCACTGATTGATAAGGAACTGAATCAAGGGATTGGCGAGACAGATATTCGCGCCGGTATGATCGGTGAAATTGGCGTGTCACCCGCATTTACCCAAGCGGAGCGTAACAGTCTGCGGGCAGCGTCTCTGGCACAACGTAATAATCCCCATACGGCGATGAATATCCATATGCCAGGGTGGCTGCGACTGGGTGATGAGGTGCTGGATATTGTCCTTGAAGAGATGAACGTCTCTCCGGCAAAAGTTTCGCTGGCACACTCGGACCCGTCAGGAAAAGATGTTGCCTATCAACGTAAAATGCTCGACCGTGGCGTATGGCTTGAATTTGACATGATTGGCCTGGACATCACTTTCCCTAAAGAAGGTATCGCCCCAGGCGTTCAGGAGACCGCAGATGCGGTAGCTCATCTGATTGAACTGGGTTACGCCGATCAGATAGTTTTAAGCCATGATGTTTTTCTCAAACAGATGTGGGCAATAAATGGGGGGAACGGTTGGGGGTTTGTCCCGAATGTTTTCCTCGCCTATCTGGCTGCCCGTGGAGTAGACAACGATACTCTTCGCAAGCTCTGTATTGATAATCCAGCGCGGTTACTCACGGCATAGCCAACAAAACGCCCGGTGCCTGACACCGGGCTATTAATCAAAAATCAGTACCCCGCCGTTAAGTCATCCACGGAACGCGGGTCAGAAGCACCATACAGTGCGCCATCCGGTCCAACCATAATGCTCTGCGTGCTGCCCATCGCCTCTTTCAGCGCTACTTTCTGTCCTTTTTGCTCCAGCAGCTTGATTGTATCCGGGCTGAAGCCCTTCTCGATGCGCAGTTCATCCGGCAACCATTGATGATGGAAGCGCGGTGCGTTGGTCGCTTCGGCGACGTTCATCCCAAAATCAATGCTGTTGACCACCATTTGCAGTACGGTAGTGATGATTCGGCTTCCACCTGGGCTGCCGGTAACCAGCCAGGTTTTCCCGTCTTTTACCACGATAGTCGGCGACATCGACGACAGCGGACGCTTCTTCGGTCCAACCGCGTTGGCATCACCGCCCACCAGTCCATAAACGTTCGGCACGCCCGGCTTAGCGGAGAAGTCGTCCATTTCGTTATTCAGCAGAATACCGGTGTTACCCGCCACGATGCCGGTCCCGAAGGTGGTATTCAGGGTATACGTTACCGCCACGGCATTGCCGTCTTTATCCACTACCGAGAAGTGCGTAGTCTGGTTGCTTTCATACGGGGCGAGTTTGCCCGGTTTGATCTGGCTGGAAGGCTTAGCCTTGTTGATATCAATCTGATCCGCAAGCGTTTTAGCATAGGCTTTGTTGGTCAGTGCCTGCCACGGCACTTTCACAAAATCCGGGTCGCCCAGATACTCTGAACGGTCGGCGTAAGCATATTTCTCCGCTTCAGCCATGACCTGCATGGCGTCGGCGCTGCCAAACCCGTACTTCTTCATGTCGAAGTTTTCGAGAATATTGAGGATCTGCACGATGTGAATACCGCCAGAGGACGGCGGCGGCATGGAGAAGACCTGATACCCGCGATAGTCACCGCCGATCGGCGTGCGCTCCACGGCTTTATAGCTGGCTAAATCCTCTTTGGTCATCAGCCCGCCGTTCTTCTGCATTTCCCCGGCTATCTGATCGGCAATCGCCCCTTTATAAAACGCATCCGGGCCATTCTCGGCAATCATTTCCAGGCTTTTCGCCAGATTCTTTTGCACCAGCTTGTCGCCCTTTTTCAGCGGCTCGCCGTCCTTCCAGAAAATGGCTTTGCTGTTCTCGTGATTAGGGAGCACTTCGCTGCCATAGGTTTTCAGATCGTCGGCCAGCGCGTCATTAACCACAAAGCCCTCTTCCGCCAGCTTCATCGCCGGGCGCACCACTTTGTTCAGCGGCATCGTGCCGTATTTCTCCAGCGCCAGCGAGAAACCCGCCACGGTACCCGGCGTACCGGATGCCAGATGCGACGTCAGCGACTTTTTCGCATCGGCGTTGCCCTGCTCATCGAGGAACATGTCACGGGTCGCGCCAGCAGGCGCCATTTCACGAAAATCGATCGCGGTGGTGTTACCGTCTTTGGTACGCAGTAGCATAAAACCACCGCCGCCCAGATTGCCCGCCTGGGGATGCGTCACCGCCAGCGCATAGCCAACGGCCACGGCGGCATCGACGGCATTCCCACCCTGTTTAAGAATGTCCACACCAACCTGGGTAGCTAAAGCATCCACAGAGGCCACCATCCCATGCTTAGCACGTACGGGATGGAACACATCTTCCTCGACTCCGTAAGATACCGGCGGTGGCGCAGCCGGCGCGGCAGCAACGCTAAAACAACTTCCTGAGAGCAGAGCAGCAATGGCTACCCGGCGTAAAAACGTCGGTTTTATCATCGTTATTCTCCAGATGTATGGGGGTCTGCCCCCACTAAGCCTGGTGCATAACTCTGAAATAATCATCGTAACGGCGAGAAAGGAGTAAACTTAAGAGATCCCCGAGAGGAGAAAAGCGATGAAACGACTCTTACTTTTAGCCATGCTGTTGCCGTTTGCAGGCTTTGCACAGCCCATCAACACCATGAATAACCCGAACCAACCCGGTTATCAGATCCCGAGTCAGCAGCGTATGCAAACCCAAATGCAAACGCAGCAAATTCAGCAGAAAGGGATGCTCAACCAACAGTTGCAAACGCAGACGCGTATGCAGCAACAGCATCTGGAAAACCAAATTAACACCAACTCCCAGCGGGTCCTTCAGTCTCAGCCAGGCGAGTTGAATCCCAGCCAGCAGCAAATGCTGCCCAACAGCAACGGTGGGATGTTGAGTGGAACCCGTAACCCGGACAGCTCTCTGAATAAGCAACATATGCTGTCAGAGAAAAAGAACGGCGACATGCTGAAGCCCTCCAGCACGCCGCAGCCTAACGTTCCGTTAAAAACGATTGGGCCTTAAAAAGGTTGGAAATCCGGACCAATCGTATCAATGGCATCGGTACAGATGCAGTCCACGCCCCAGCGCAGCAGTTCCGCCGCGCGCTGGGGTCGGTTGACGGTATATACCAGAATACGTAGCCCCGCATCACGCAGCGCATCCACACGCGCTTCATCCAGCAGTTTGTGATTAAGATGAATAGAGACGCAGCCAAGCCGCGTTGTCAGCTCGCGCCAGTCCTCGCGCCATTCATCAAGCAGCAAGCCTCTCGGCAGTTCAGGTACCGCCAGCTGCGCCGCTTCAAGTGCATCAATTTCAAAGGATGACAATAGTGGCGGCGTCATTCCCGCCCACAGTTCCCGCGCGGCCAGCGCCACGACTTTGCCGGTTAACGTTCCGGTGCCGGTTGTGGGTTTAATTTCAATATTCGCCATCATACCGTGCTGACGGCAGCGCTCGGCCACTTGCGAGAGCAGCGGCAGCGGTTCACCTTTAAACTCACCGCTAAACCAGCCGCCGGCGTCCACGCGCAATAAATCCTGCCAGTTCAGCTCGCCTGCCACGCCCCAGCCGTTGCTGGTTCGCTCCAGGTTGTCATCATGCAGTAAGAAGATCTCACCGTCTTTCGACAATTTAGCGTCAAACTCGATCATGGTATGCCCGTATCGCGCCCCCACGTCGATCGCCGCCAGGGTGTTTTCCGGGGCCAGCTTACCGCCGCCACGATGGGCGACAATATGGGGGTAAGGCCAGTTACTCATACGCGTTGTCCTGTTTCGCCATCAAAAAGATGCAGATGATTTTCCGGCAGATGCAGCCACAGCGTGCTGCCTGCCGTCGGGCGATGCTGATGCGCCAGTCGCACCACCAGTTTTTGCTCACCCCAGCGTCCGTGTGCCAGGTTATCTGCACCCAGCATTTCCAGTGTATCAACAACCAACGGCACGCCGCCTTCGGCCTGCGAGCTTAGCGCAATATGCTCCGGGCGGATACCCAATGTCATGTTACGCCCAATAGACTCTCTCGCGCTTCTGCCGATGGGTAGCGTCATGCCCCCCTCCAGTTCAAAATGGGTGCCCGAGGTACTGATGCGCCCGTCCAGCAGGTTCATTGCCGGGCTGCCGATAAAACTCGCCACAAAGCGGCTGGCAGGCTTTTCATACACCTCAACCGGTGTACCTATCTGCTCGGCAATGCCTTTGTTCATCACCATCACCCGTTGGGCGAGGGTCATCGCTTCAACCTGGTCGTGCGTCACGTATAGCGAAGTGGTTTTCAGGCGGCGATGCAGATGTTGTAACTCCAGACGCATCTGTACGCGCAGCTTGGCATCGAGGTTAGAAAGCGGCTCATCGAACAGGAATACCGCTGGGTCGCGCACAATCGCTCGCCCCATCGCTACGCGCTGGCGCTGACCGCCAGAAAGTTCGCGCGGACGACGTTTGAGCAGCTCACCCAGCTCGAGAATACGCGCCGCCTCATTTACCCGTTCAGCAATGTGCTCCTTGCCCATCCCGCGGATTTTCAGCCCCCAGGCCATGTTTTCTTCCACGCTCATATGCGGGTAGAGCGCGTAGTTTTGAAAGACCATCGCAATGCCGCGATCCTTCGGCTCCATCTCGGTGACGCGTTTATTATCAATCCAGATATCGCCACCGCTCACCCGCTCCAGCCCGGCCACCATCCGCAGCAGCGTAGACTTTCCGCAGCCGGATGGGCCAACCATCACGATAAATTCCCCGTCCGCGACGTCCAGCGTCAGCGGTTTAATCACCTGGGTTTTGCCGTCCCAGCTTTTGGTTACTGCCTGTAGTTTTAAACCAGCCATTTTTATTTCTCACTATCGACCAGACCGCGTACGAAGGCACGCTGCATGGCTAACACGATGATTACCGGAGGGATGAGCGTCAGCAGCATGGCTGCCATTACCTGATTCCATTGGGTGGTGCCTTCACCAGTGGCAATCATGCCTTTGATACCCGCCACCGCAGTGCCCAAATTGACGTCGGTAATAATTAACAACGGCCACAAATACTGGTTCCAGCCGTAGATAAAGGTGATAACGAACAGCGCCGCCAGATTGGTTTTTGACAGTGGTAGTACGATATCGCGGAAAAAACGCATCGGTGACGCACCGTCAATTCGCGCGGCCTCAACCAGCTCATCCGGCAGGGTCATAAAGAACTGTCGGAACAGGAAGGTCGCAGTAGCCGATGCCATCAACGGCAGCGTCAGACCCGCATAGCTGTCGAGCATTTTCAGGTTGGCGATAACCTCCACGGTGGGGAAGATTCGCACCTCAACCGGCAGCATCAGGGTGATAAAAATCATCCAGAAGAACAGGTTGCGCAGCGGAAAACGGAACCAGACGATGGCGAATGCGGAGAGCATGGAGACGGTGATTTTCCCTACCGTAATACTGAACGCCATGATGAAGCTGTTAAGCATCATCAACCAAAACGGCGCGCTGTTGACGCCCACACCGTTGACCCAGATGTATTTCATGTTCTCCAGCAACTGCGTGCCGGGAACCAGCGTCATCGGCGTTTCAAACACCGCTTTGTTGTCCAGCGTCGCCGCGACAAACGCGACGTACAGCGGAAACAGGATCACCATGATCCCCATAATCAACATGGCATGGCTGAATATTGTCAGCCCACGACGGTTCTCAATCATTGGTAACGCACCTTACTTTCCACATAGCGGAACTGCACCACCGTCAAAATAATGACCAGGAACATCAGCACCACCGATTGTGCGGCGGAAGAAGCCAGATCCAACCCGACAAACCCTTCACGGTAGATCTTATAAATCAGCGTGGTCGTCGCCTGCACCGGCCCACCCGCCGTGGCGGCATCAATAACCGGGAAGGTATCAAAGAAGGCATAAACCAGATTCACCACCAGCAGAAAGAAGCTGACCGGGGCTATCAACGGCAGCGCCAGCTTAAAGAAGCGGCGAACCGGCCCTGCGCCATCAATCGCAGCAGCTTCGATCAGCGATCGCGGGATAGACTGCAGTGCGGCAAAGAAGAACAGGAAGTTGTAACTAATCTGCTTCCAGACCGATGCAAACACCACCAGGAACATCGCCTGACCGCTGTTTTGCGCATGGTTCCAGTCATAGCCAAACTCACCGAGAAAATGGGTAATCAGCCCACGTCCTGGGTTAAACAGGAAGATCCACAATACGGCGGCGACGGCGGGCGCAACGGCATAAGGCAACAACATCAGCGTCTGGTAAAAACGGCTGCCGCGCACCACGTAATTCACCAGCGCCGCAAAAAATAACGACACCAGCAGACCGCTTACCGTGACTAACGTACTGAACTTAATGGTGGTCCAGAATGAGTCGAGGTAGTACGGGTCATGAAACAGCGCGACAAAGTTTTCCAGTCCGACAAACTGGCTGGAAAGACCAAACGGATCAACGGATTGTAGCGAGTACCACAACGCTTCACCGGCGGGCCAGATAAAGAAAATAACGGTGATAACCAGCTGCGGAGCCACCAACAAATAGGGAAGCCAACGCGAGCGGAATACCGGACGGGATGAAGACATGTAGGTTCTTTCCTGGAAGGTGCCGGATGGCGGTGCAAGCACCTTACCCGGCCTACAAACTACGAACTTGTAGGCCGGATAAGCGCAACGCCATCAGGCACTTATACACTTAAGACTTGGTCGATTGCTCAAAGCGGCGCAGTAACTGATTGCCACGCTCAACGGCGGCATCCAGTGCCTGCTGCGGGGTTTTCTTCCCAGTCCAGACGCTTTCCAGCTCTTCATCCACAATAGTGCGGATCTGCGGCATATTGCCCAAACGCAGCCCTTTGGTGAACGGCAACGGCGGCTTGTTCAGCATCTGGCGGGTGGCGATATCAGCCCCAGGGTTCTTCTCATAGAAGCCCTGTTCACGGGTCAGGTCGTAGGCAGCGGTGGTGATCGGTAGATAGCCGGTCTTCTGGTGCCATTCGGCAGCAATTTCAGGCTTCGCCAGGAAGTTGAGGAACTGCGCCACGCCTTCGTAGGTTGCTTTGTCTTTACCCTGCATCACCCACAGGCTGGCCCCACCGATAATCGCATTCTGCGGCGCGCCCTTCACATCAGCATCGTACGGCATCATCCCGACGCCATAGTTGAATTTAGCGTAGTGACGGATGTCGGCCAGCGAACCGGAAGAGGCGGTGGTAATGGCACAATCCCCGTTGTAGAACTTCTCAGTGGATTCGTCCTTACGCCCGAAGTAGCTGAAATCACCTTTTTTGTTCAACTCTTCCAGCAGAGCGATGTGTTTCACCTGTTCCGGTTTATTGAACTCCAGCACCGCGTCGGTACCGTCAAAGCCATTGTTTTTGGTTGCTACCGGCAGACCGTTCCAGGCGCTGAAGTTTTCAATCTGAATCCATCCCTGCCAGCCGCTGGCGTAACCGCACTTCATACCTGCGGCTTTCAGCTTCGCGGTATATTCCGCCAGATCCTGCCAGGTTTTCGGCGGCTGCTCCGGGTCTAAACCGGCTTTTTTGAAGGCATCTTTGTTGTAGTACAGCACCGGAGTGGAGCTGTTAAACGGCTGGGAGAGCAAGTGTCCGCTTTTAGAGTCGGTGTAGTAACCGGAAACCGTCGGTACGAACTGAGACTCATCGAAGTTAATGCCAGCCTCTTTGAATACTTCATAGACCGGTTTAATGGCTTTTGAGGCCATCATGGTTGCCGTACCCACTTCATAAACCTGCAGCAGCGCAGGCGCGTTTCCGGTACGGAAAGCAGCAATTCCTGCACTCAGGCTCTGCTCGTAGTTGCCTTTGTACTGCGGAACAATTTTGTAGTCGGGATTGGCGGCATTAAAACGTTGCGCCAGTGAATCAACTTCTTTACCCAGTTCGCCTTCCATTGAGTGCCAGAACGGGATAGTGGTGACCGCCAGTGCCTGACCTGCAAATGCCAGGCTAAGTGCCAGTCCTAAAGCTGTATGTCGTAACGATATCATCGGTTATCTCTCTTGTTGTG
>OFOU01000986.1_pt1 | contig 19611 bp, 20 predicted proteins | sample 1542061 | NCBI WGS metagenome assembly OFOU01 (sample SAMN04209239, study PRJEB22552) | human gut metagenome | biome: gut; material: feces | host: Homo sapiens | place: USA: Oklahoma
GGTTGTCCTCCGTTGTCAGCCCCTCTATCGGCACAGTCTGGGTATATGGGGCCGCGGTGCTCCATCCGGATGCCTGGAGCGTGACGAGTACAACATGGTTCAGGGCATTCACTGCCTTATTCGTGGTGTTAATGTCATTAGGACCAAACACATCACCTTCCTGGCTATACACAGTCACATCCTGAATTTCTGATTTTCCTTCCCCATCCTGGATTATCTGATACTTTCGGTTGCCCTCAAACACATCTGCCTTGTAATCTGTCTTTAATGCCATTCTTGCCTCCTGTTTCCTATTGCCCTCATGCCCAGCCTAAACACCAGACGCTGCTGTCCACTCACCATGCTGTCATACATATCTCCCAGGTCCTTAAGTATCTGTTCAATATCATTTGCCTGGTAAATACTTTCATATGTTATTTTTACGGGGGTGGCCGGAGTACTGGCCTTCGTATAATAGGCAGCCCGCAGCGTTTTAATGTTGTCCAGCAGCCTGGACATCTCCGTATCCGTCCGGAAGTCCTCCATCTTCCATGCCTTGGTCTGTATGGTCACCCCCAGACGCCCCGCCAACAGCGCACAGGCCTCTTCCACACGGTTTAAGTCTGTATAGGCTATATATGCCCTATCTGTGTCATCGGCCAGGTCTGCGGCCGTCCTATCCGTTATCAGCGTTTCCAATACCGTACTCATCTTACCTTCACCTCCGCCGTTACCTTACGCCTACTAAACTTAAAATCCAGCTTCGTGATATTGCCCGTCATTGTCCCCCGGAAACCGGTAAATACATTCACACGGTTTCCCAGCTCCTGGTCATTGATAGTGGAGCGGAAACTGATACTTTCATTATTGCTGTAGTATCCATATACCCGGTTAAGCACCGCCTGCGCATTTCCGGCTGTCACCAGTGTGGCCTCCTTGACTTCGGCAATGTTTTTATTCTGCGTAATCTTTGGGTCCTCTTTCAGTAGCATGGCCGTGCTATGATTGTACTTAAGCCCGGTCAGTACCACTTCATTGCCTGTGCCGGTTATGCAAGCATAATTGTCTCCATGCTCCCCAAGGATTCCTCCAGTAATGGACAGACTGTGGTAAGGCTCTGAAAACTCTATCTTCGTAGTGTCATCCAGTACCCCCTTATACAACTGCGCGGATTCCATCCCCTGGGTATAGCTATGTACATACAGCCGGATGCCGGTTATGATGTCACTGTGTTCCACACTTAACCCCAACCGGATATCTTTGGCCGTGAACTCGCTGGTGACCTCGGTCTGTTGTGGGTATATGTACAGCTGCCGGTCGTAACTGGTGTCTACCAGGGCGCCAATGGCAAAGGCCAGCTGCTGCAGTGCTACACGTTTCGTACATATTGGCAGGTACCCACTCACCCGCGCATCTACATAAACATCATCTAAAAAGTATGTAATACCTTCTCCGGCCATAATGCCGGCCAGGATGTCTGATACCAAAGCATTGTTGTACACTCCGCCCATGAACTGGTTATTATCCAGGATTCCCACTGCATCCTGAGTCTCCACGGAATACCGCTTTGCTCCCAGCTGTTTCCCATCCTTCAGATAAAAAATCCCCAGTATTGCCTCGTCAAAATACAGCGTCTGTTTCTGACGCTTCTGAAATTCAAACGCATAATCAGACTTGCTTCGGATGGTATAGTCCATAGTATTGATGCTTACCTCTTCGGATATAGGGCTCAGCTCCATCAGGCAGCTGATATCCTCTATCTCATCATCCTTAAACACACGGATGAGTCCCCAGGTTATCCCTGTCAGGAATACGTTGCGGTACGGCTTGCTGGTCCTCAGGAAAGTAACGACCACCCGGTTATAATAATCCACGATGCCATAGCAGAAGTAGTCCGGGCTGTCCGGGGAATAATCCCGGTCTGATAACAGTTCATCCCCACGGTACCACTTAATATTGACCATACTGCAGTAATCCTCCGAATAATCGTTGAACCTCAGGGTTAGCCCCACGCTGGAATAAGTTTGACCGAATGTGAATGTGATTGAAGGCGGGTCTCCAAATGTTCCGCCTGCATCAGATATGCTGTCACTCACATACCCCATATCAACCAGCTCGTCCGGGGCATTGTTGTAGTTGCCATCCATCCTCGCGTACCGGGGCAGACACATGGCATAATCCGGGAACTCTACCCCCGATTTCAGGTCCTGGAGGTCAACATAGTAATCTTGGTCAACCGAAGCCGCCGTATTATCCTGTGCTGCCCCCAGGGCAATATCATCATAAACAATCTTAAGGCCGCCAGCGTCCGTCATCCTTTGGTTCTTAAGCACCGACAGCCACAGATACCGGTATGGCCGGCTGGTCCCCAAAAAGGTGATAACCATCTTGTTAAACAGCGGTACCTTGGCCTTGCAGAGATACTCCACCCCATCCGGAACAAATTCCTGTTCCTGTACCAGCTCATCATCTTTGTACCAGGAAATTTTAAGCCTGCTGGCATAATCCCCGGATACCCGGTTAAAGACCATGGATATGCCGTTGCTGGTCTTAAGCCGGTCGAATGTCACTGTAATCGCAGGAAGCGTTTCAAAATTACCATCAGAGCCGCTCAAAACTGCACTAATATAGCCGTTCTGACCGCGTGGAATTGTATCTGGAGTATTGAAGTAGGCCCCGTCCAGCCTCGCATACCGTGGCAGGCAGTAGGCATAGGGAGACATATTCTGCTCAAAGTTCGGCAGGTCATCCACTGATGAATATGACTGCTGCCCGTTGGTATCCACTCTTATGTCCCATTTCAACCTTACCGCCTCCTCTGTGGTTCCATAGCTGTGAAATTGAGGGACAGGCCATCCAATCCCCAAATATTTTTACCTCGCCTTATTCTAAGCTTATCCTTCCCCTGGGTGATATAGGCTTGGAAGGTCAATGTCTCCTGACCATAGGGGAAGGTCATCTCATGACTCGCATAATTCGGATCCGAAACGGCATCATAGAACGCATCATACGCTGCCAGGTCTTCCGTCTTAGGGTATACCTTCATCGTGTAGTTGTAGAAAGTCCCTATGATATCCCGGTCCATGGCATAGTCCAATGTACGTCCGGACTGTTCCGTATCAGTCACCGCAAAACTGCGTTCCAGAGAATCCTTCTCTACCTCAACGTTGTACACCTTTCCATCCAGCAAAAATACACTGTCCATATCAGCCTCCTACAATTACCAGGCTCACACCTTTGCGTGCCGCCTCTTTGTCCAGTTCCGGTTTCAGCACCCGGGCCAGCGCAGCCAGGTTCCCGGTCAGGTTCAGAACAATCTGTACGGGCTTATTCCCTTCCGCCTGCAGGCGGCTTATCATTTCATCCATCTTGCCTATCAGGTAGCCCATGGCTTCCTCCTGGCCATACCCTGCCATATTCCTCATGCTGGAGGACATTTCCCCAGCTCTTGGTGGCACTATAGTTCCACTGGCCATCCGTGGCAGATAGGACGCTGCGTTGGGGATATTAATACCGATTGGCAGCTGCACGTTTACGCCGTCAAACACGTCCAGGACGCCATCCAGCCATTTCTGGACTGTATTCCTGGATGACGCTGCCATTGCGCTGATACCATCATTGAAGCCACGCACAACGTACTCTGCTATGCTGTAAAACTCCTTGGACGGAGAGTTGATATCAAATTCCTCTTCCGCTGCTTCCATTGCTTCGCGAGCCCATTGGCGGATTGCATTCTTAGCCATGTACGCAAAGTCAGATATCCCGTTCGCGAAGCCTTCGTTGATGCGTCTGGCCATATTGTAAAAGGCCGAATACATGCCACCGGTCCCTTCAGGATTGCTGCCTCCCCAGAACCACTCCCGCACATTTTTAGCCCAGGCTTCCATTGGTGCCTGCGTTTCCGTGTGACTACCCTCAATCTTGACTTTGAACGCCTGTATAATAAGGTCTGCAAACTTTGTCCATGACAGCTCATTTACACCTTGTATTTCATCCACACCCACAAACCAATTCCTGACATTCTCTGCCCAGGTCTGCATAACCGCTTGGGACTTCGTATAATTTTTGCTGACCGACTTGTTAAATCCAGACAGAATGCTTGTAGCCCACTGTTTGGATTCTGCGGAGTCACCTTGGCTGATGCCAAACTTATTAGAGAACCAGCTGGCCACACCCGACGCCCAGGACTGAATCACGCTCTGGGAAGCTGCCTGCTCGTTTGTCACACCCTGATTGAATCCGGCCACGGTATTGGAGCCGATGCCGGCTAGCACGGTTGACGGACTATGAATGCCCAGCAGGCTCTTGATTCCATTCACAAACGGGTCTGTGATATTGGCTTTAATGAATGCGCCTGGGTCAGAAAAGAACTCCTTGACGCCCTCACAGAAACCTTCCCAAAGGTATTGTCCCATACCGGCCATAACGGTTGACGGGCTGTGGATTCCAAAACCTGCCTTCACGCCATTAATGAATGGATCCACCACGTTGGTCTTAATCCAGGAGACTACCCCCTTGGCAGCATCTACAATCCCTTTTAGCATTCCCTCCCATACATCACCACCACATTCCTCTATCTTTCCGTTAAAATAGTCCTTTGCTTTTGCAAATCCGTCTGCTATCAGAGTACCGATAAAGTTAGCCAGGGCTCCAAAAGCAACACCCAACGCAGAATATAACAACGTATAAATTTTCCCTGCAAGGCCAATCCAGTCCACCGCCTCAATACAGTCAACAATGCCCTGCACAAAAGATGCCCAGTCTGTCTGTTGCACTGCGGTTATCAAGAAGTCAAGGATTCCAATTACAAATGTGCTTAGGGCCTCACCTGCCTGCGCCCACTGGAAGGTCTGGAAAAATGTGCTGATACCTGTCGCCACGTTATTGCCAAATTCTGTCCAGTCAAACGTGGACGCGAATTCAAGGAGCAGAGCAAATGCACCGTTAAGCCCAGCCGCCATAAGATAACCGAACTGTCCCCAGTCAATCGCTCCTGCAATACCCATAAGGCAGGTGGCAAGGGCAGCTCCAATGGCTCTCCAGTCCGTGCCAATAATAAATCCCAAAAGGCCGGATATCTGTGCCTGGAAGTATGCTCCAATGGTTGCTCCCACAAGATTCCAGTCTACGGTATCAACCATTCCCATAAGACTCAGGGACAGGGCATTTCCCAGCATGAGCCAGTCAATTTGTGTCAGCAACAGGTACAAGGTGTTGGCCAGGGTATTAATTCCGGTCCCGAACATAATACCAATTGCATACCAGTCAATCGTGGCAACCAGGCTGTTGAACATGGTCGTAAACGCCGTTATGAAAGCCGTTATCTGCGCCCCGACATTATCCCAACTGATAAATTCCGTAAATTTCTGTACTGCCTCATTGATTTTCTCACCAATGAGTTTTCCGATTCCTTCCCAGTCCCCAGCTGCAAACATTTCTTTCAGCTTGTTGGCAAAGTCGCTGATTCCCTTGTCTATACCGACAGTTTCAAACATGTCTGAGGGACTGGCACCACCGCCCCCGCCTCCAGAGGCATCCGCGCCCTGCTGTTGTATCTGTACAAGGTCATCAAATGGAGCGAGTGCCTTTTTTACATCCTTGCCGGCCTTGCTTGCAGCCCCTCCTGTTTTCTTAAGACTGGCTGCATAATCTTCATTGGCCTTTTTGGCCCGGATGTATGTGCTCCCGCCTCCCAGCGCAGAAAAAAACTGGTTGATATATCCCACTGCCGTTGCCAGGAGATTAATTAAAGTATTAAGTACCGGGGCCACATAGGACAGAATGGGCGCGAACGCCGCCGCAAAACTATTTTTAAGGTAGGTCATGTTGGTCATCAGACCAGACATAGACTGGTTTGCACGGTCCGAATACTGTACCAGGTTCTGCATACCCTCCCTAACTCCTTGGATGGCCGCCCTCATGGCCATGCGGATGAGCATGAGCTTGAACATATTAGACAGCTTCAGAATGCTCTTGCTGACGTTATTGGAAGACTTCCCCAAGCCCTTCAAACTGGATACGGCCTGTTTAGCCTTATTGGCCAGACCTCGACCAATACTTTTTGCAAAGTTACCAACCACGCTTGCAGCTTTTAAAAATGCGGATTGGGTTGTTTTGGAAAACTTTCTTGCTTCACGTCCGGTATCTGTCAGTGATTTCTGATAGTCTTTTAATACCGAATTAATCTGAGCAATTTCAGCAGCATTACTGTCATACTCCACATGCCCCAGGCCGATACCCTCTGATTGCAGCTCCTTCTGTCGTTCTTTTAATTCCTGTAGGCGCTTACTTAATTCTACGATTTTCTCATTAGCCACATCGGCTTCCTGCCCGATTTCATCGCCATTAAGTGCCGCGCCTGCCTGGGAACCATATTCCTGGACTGCCTCGGACCAGTTGTGGATTTCAGCCGCCGCCTCCCCAAATACAGCTGCCATAGCTTTAGGATCATACCCCATTGATTCGGCACTGTTGGGAACTGCATACGCTTCTATTGGGGTGGTCTCTACTGCTTCAATATCTTGCACACGGAGTTGCTCTATCTGCTGTTTCAGTTCCTGGGCTTCCAGGTCCATCTTGTTCAAAGCAGCGGCCCCCTGTTCACCATACTGCTCAACTGCCTCCGCATAATTATGTATTTCAGCCGCTTCCTCTCCAAAGACTGCAGCCATAGCCTTTGGGTCGTAATTAAGTGATTCCGGGTTTGTTGATACAGCCACAGCTTCCACAGGTTCTGTATCAGCGGCCTCCATAGCCTGGACACGAATGGCGTCCATCTGCTCCTGCAGACGTTTCACGTCCTTCAATGACCCATCAGCGGATTCCCCAATGGATTCAACTGCATCCGATGCCTCTCCCGCACTCTGGGCAGTCTTTGTTATCGCCTGTCCTGCTCCATTGAACCGGCTCAAGATGTTAGATGATAGACGGTTTACTGCGCCCGTCAGCCTGTCCATTGCTTTTGACAATGTGGATATTCCTTCTTCAAATCCTTCTACGTTAATTTTTGTATCAAATTTCAGGCTTCCATCTGCTGCCATACCATCACCTCCTGCACAGGCATAAAAATAAGACGCCCATACAGCGTCCTAACCTAATAAATTATTCCAGTAATCAATCTCCGCCTGCTCCTCCTCGGTATACCGTTTCCTGATATCACAGAGTCTGCGGTTGTTCCGGTAAAACTCCTGCTCCCACTTCTCCAGTTTCTTTCCCTTTGCCTTCTTCTGACGGATTCCTAAAACTGTGGAAAATGTCCCTTCCTCAATCTCCATAAAATATCCCGAAAATGTCCACCAGTGTATATATTGGGTTGCTCTGGTCTCTATTCCGGCCACTTTGTTGATAGCAGGGAACAGGATGGGTTCGTCCTGCTCCCAGTCCATCACCTTCCTGGCTGGCTTCTTATCGTCATCCCCCTGGCCGCAGTCCACAAACCACTTGGCCTGTAGGATAGCCTCCTCCAGATGTTCCTGCGGTATCTGGCTAAAACCATCCCGGTATAGGCGCTTCATCAAGATTTCCAGTTTTTCTGCAGGTGAAAGCTCCGGGTCGGAACAGGCTGCCAGGAAAACCAGTATGTTCCGGTAATCGGTTTCAATGGGATAGCTTACCTCGCCTACGTCAAGGCTTGTTGGCAGCTGGCCAATCATTTCTCTATATCCTCCAGATACTTCCTGGACTTTTCCCGGTTCTTCCTGGCATACTCCTCGACAGCAGGCTTCATCAGCACAAGCAGGCCCTCCAACACCCCTTCATACAGGTATTTCTGGCCAACAATGCAGAGCGGGGACTGCCCAGCGAAAATCGTGTCATACACATCCGACAGAAAGATGCCATTGAACGCCTTACGCATTTCCCCAGAAAACTCAGCCACGTATGCACCGTCCCTTTCCATATCGCTTTTGGGGGTTCCGTCCGGATTCAGTTCAATCCCCTCCGGGGGACTGTAATCCTTAAAGTGTCTCTGTACATCCAGCACACGGTTGATGATTTCGGGGTCCGCCGGGTTGAACCGGATAATCCGCGTCGGGTCGTCATTTACCGCGAAGCTCTCATAGCCATCATCAAACAACAGGCTCTTCATTTTTTTTGCCATCTGGTTTTACCTCCTCTTTGACTTCTGCCAGCGGCACGGCTGCCGCCGGCTCCGTTCTTCATGCATCTGCTGTAAACGTCTTTGTAGCAAGTACAAACTTACCCTTAACCCTGTTTCCGGTATGGTGCACATTAAATGGAATCTGGTATCCAGTGGTATCTCCACCATAGCTGGACACTTCAATGATTGCATCTTCCTTATAGGCCACATAGGTGTCATCCGCTGCTTCAACCGGTTCCCACAGATGTACTTCCACCACACTGGTCTTAAGGTCATCCAGGGTCTGTCTTTCGTCCACAATGGTCTGCAGACGGTCAAACAACGGCTCTCCAATCTCAGCATAGTACGGGTCAGCGGATGCCTGGGGCTGATAGCTGTCCAGGTTGACGGATGTCTCTCCCCATATATTATTTTTGGTTTCCACATTGGCGTTCATTTCGACAATGTACTCTTCCAGGTCCTTGCCCAGGCGGCTGTATTCAGCCTTGCTGGCAGATGGGAGGGCAGCATCAATATAGTGTGCCATCCACTTTCTTTTGATTTTTCCTGCTGCGGGAATTGATTCCGCAAACAGCTGTAAGTTCATTTTACGCATGGTTATTCCTCGCTTTCTATTTGGTAGGTCACCTGTATTTGTATCTGGTACAGGATTCCATCATTAACAGTCTCACCCATGGGCTGCATGGCCATTGCATTGGATGTGATGGCTTTTATAAACCTGGCCTCCATCTCCTGGTTGCCAATATTGGCACTAATCCCATCCTCCTCCGGCAGCTGTTCCAGCCAGTATCCCAGTTCCAGAAGGAAATTGCTGTTGGCCAGCCGGCAGTAATCCGTGAAGGATGGGGCCACTGCATACATAGCAAAGTTGTGGCGCCGCGTCTGGTTCCCCAGCATGTCCTCCTTGACCAGGCTGTCCCCAGTGCTGGACAGGCCATAACTGGAGCCTGGCTCCGTGAAATCCACATGGATATCTCCGTCAACCAGAAACTCCGATATTTTGGGATACTCCGTCAGTTTCTGGCGCATAAAATCTATGATTGTCATACCTTCCCTCCTCTATTTACCAGGGCCTGGGCCGCCTGTAGTATGTCGTCCTTGTGGTCTGCCTTCATCCGCTCAAACCACTTTTTACCACGCATGGGAGCGCCAGCATAAGTCAACTCCCGGTCTGTGGGGACTTTTATCTCGTTTTTCTTTGCCCAGGCGCTGCCCGTTGTCGGGGATACATACAGGATACCCTCATGCAGATAATTGGCATATGGTCCAGGTATGTCAATCTGGCCGGATCCAATCACCGTGGCCATGACCATCATATGCTCCAGTTCCCCCGCCTGCCTGCGCGGCATGTAAGCGCTCATATACCGCATAGTTTCATTGTCCACCAGTTTCTGTACTGATCCGCCTTCCTGCAGTCCATGGTTCTGCAACACAGCCTCAGAAGGCAGCATCTTAAGCTCCACCTTCACAGTCTTACCTCCTACTTGCAGGCCAACTCATAATGTTGTACTGACTCGCTGCCATACAGCCTTTCATCTACTGTGGTCACCGTCAGGAATCTATGGGCCGTCTTAAGGGCCGCCAGGGACTTTGACATGGCCTCCTGGCTGCTGCAGTCTACCTCATCCTCAATGATACCCTTGACAGCCAGGTCCTTGCCCTGGGTCAGTTTTATGGTCCCAGCCAGGCTTTCCATAGGGATGACCAGAAGGACAGATGTGCCCTCCCGCTGGCCAGTCTTAAGATAGGTGGACTGCCTCACGTCCTCCCAGTACACACCCTCTATGGGCATCCTGGTGTACATCTCAGTCTTCCCATTCCTGCTGTACAAGTACAGCGTTACATCCGCATTGATATACATATCACACCCCCTGATAACACAGACCGGTATGAGCCAGCCATTTCATAACAATGCTGCGCTGTTCCCTGCTGATTGCCGTAGCAGATTCCTGGGCACTGGCAAAACCGACTGAATATGTGCCAATCTTCTCCGACGTCTTCCCTCCGGATTCCTTCTGCTGCTTCTCCCTATGGTATTCGGATTCCGACAGTTCACAGCAGCACATCTGTACTTCCTCGGGAACATCTGACACACCTTTCAAGCGGTTGAATGTATACCAGTCAATGACCTGGCTGGCAGAACGTGCGTAAAAAAGGAAGCCAGCTGTGATGACCGGCTTCCTCCCCTTCAGGTAATCGTTGATATAGTACGTTTCGTCAGTGTATGCCCGCATCGCGCCCAGCCTCCTTACTGCTTAATCAAGGTTACATCCTTTGTCACTGCCTCAGCTGCCACAGTCACCGTCTCGGTAATCTGGCCGTATCCTGATTTCTTAATCTTCGCGGGGTATGTCCCTGCCCGCAGGTTAAACTCTGCCACACCGGACACGTCCGTTTTAACCCTGGAACCATTCACATCCACAATTGCCCCATCAATGGCTGCTGGTGTCTCGGCGTTGTCTTTAACTGTAAAGGTCACCTTCTGGGTTGTAACCGGGCTTGTAGGCTCCAGGTAAGCGAATGGACACCCTAAACGGTCTTCATCCATCCGGGTTGCCGGGTTCGGCAGTGCCCAGCCCATACGAAATACAATTCGCAGCGCCACCATGTCCTGCTGGGCCAGGTTGTACTCAATTTCCTTCGTTACCGGGTCCTGAATCACACCCTGGTCAAGAATCTTCACCGTCACGTCCTGACGGATGGAATACACCGCCTGTTTGAAATCACCGACAATCAGCTGTGCAATAGTGCTGTCATACGCTCCGTTCTGCGGGAAATACATCGGTGCCCCATCCAATGCATAATTTGTGGACCCCTGCATGTCGGACTTAAAGATGAGACTGCCATCAGTTGACCGGATGCCCCTCAGCTTCGCCCTCATGGTCATGGCGGCCAGGGCTCCGGTAGCCATGTAGCCATCTTCCTCCACCTTGGAGATGACACCGCCTTCGCCCAGAAGCAGATTATAATAATCCGGACTGGATCCCACAGCCACATTGTTTCCCGCCTGTCTGGCCAGCGTGATAATGTCATTCTGCCAGTTACGCGGGCGGTTCACGCCAAAGATGATGGCGCTATCCACGCGCTGTCCAATTGCCTCATTGACCCTCGGTGTGATCTCACCGAAAATATCAAACTCCGCATCATCCAGCACTGCCTCCGGAATCGGCACAATGACTGCCAGCTCTGCGGCCTCAATGAATACATTATCCCAGGCCTGCCTGGTGGTCTGTTTCATGCCGGTATCACCGTCCACCCAATATGCGGTGGGAAGGAAGTCAAGTACTCTCATTCGTGTCTGGTTGCTTGTCATGTTCGGCAGCTTCCGTGCCAGGGACATGAAAGTGGACTGCTTTGGCGCGTCCTGGAAAATGGTTGAAATAACCTGCTCACGGATAATGGCCTCCGCGTCGGCCCTGCTTGTAATATTTACTGGCATAATCTAAATCCTCCTTATTCTCTGCCCAAGATACTTCTTAAGGCATTATTTGCTTGTGTCCTTGTGTCATCTGTTTTCTCACCACCTGGCCCAGGAGTAGGCGCAACCACCCGGGGAATACCGACGTCCTGAAACAGATAGCCCTTATCCTTCTTAACAGCTTCCAAAGCAGCCTTGATATCTGATTCCTGGTTCTTGCTCCCCTTCAGCTTCTCCACATCCAAGAAGGGCATAACTGCCTTGATGTCCCTGGGCTTAAACCCTTCTGCGGTAGTCTTCAGCAGATCGTTAAAATCCCGCTCCGCCAGCTGCTTCTGATACTCAGCGTCTTTATTGGCCAGGTCTGTAGTTAGGGTCTGTATCTTCCCCTGGAGCTCCGATATGTTGACGCCCTCAAAGCTCTTAAGGGTAGCCTGCGCCGTGGAAAGCTGGGTTTTGTATGTGTCCCTCTCCTGCTTAATCCCATTGATGTCTTTGCCATATTCGGCCATGACATAATCAATCTGTTCCTGGTTTAACCCCTTTGCCTGTAAATCCTCTGTTTTCATCTTCTTTTCCTTTCCTGTCCGTCCTTAGGTTATTTGTAGGTGTGTAACCATCCACCAACGGCTGACTGTTTTAGTTCTTATCATCTGACCGGTTTTTAAACATAATAAAAGCACCTGACTAATCAGATGCTTCGCTCTCCCATTTGTATTTATAATCCTTACATATTTCCTCGGGCGGCTTTTGAGCCGATACAATTTCTCTTGGTACACCTTGCGGATATACCCTGCATTTCATACCCATTTCACAGTATTCACATTTTAGGCATATAGGAATTACAATCACTCTGATTCCTCCGTCCTCTGTTTCCATAATGGCCTATACAATCCTGGCCGCACCAAGTGATAATTCTTTAAATAATATGTCCGTTCAGTTTCATACTCTTCCGGGCTCATATCATCGCGCCAGAAAGGCACCTCCTTCAATGTGGCCGATGCCCAGCCGCTACTTTCGCCTACCGTCATATTCCACAAGCCCCTTTCCTTTTGTGTAATCCTTTAACAGATTCTCTACAATTAATGATTCTCTACGTATACTTCTCTCCGACATAGGTATTATTCCGGCTCTGACCTGTCGATTCAGATCATTTAATTCTTTCTCATATAAATCATCAAATATAACCGATTTTAAGACATCGCCAGAACGTTCCGCAACATATTTGACACCATCATTTCTTGCTGCTATCATAACAGGTATTTCTCTTGTTGTCAAAAGTGTCCTCATATCCGGTTCCGAAAAGGAACTGTCCGTGTTATGGTTATGAACGAACGCATATTGTGCATCCGGATTCTTGTCTAAATGCTTCCAGAACCGGTACCCCACCTCATTCTCCATCTGGTTCGTTTCATAATACTCCACCACTCCTGTTTCCAGATTTACCAAATACATGTGTTCGTATCCGTCCGCACCACCTTTTTGTGCAACATTTCTTATTGCTTCGGATAGCCCATTATTTACTACATCTGTATATCCATCAAGCTTTACACTGTAGTCATTATCCGGATGATATCCGACTTTCGTATTAGTATTCCTAATGGCTTCATTTGCGCCCGCCTCCAGTTTTGATATCTTTAACCGCTCCCGTTGTTGCCGCAGGCCCGTTTCCTTAGAAAAATCCACATAGGTCTTATTGGTCAGCCGCAACCGGCACTTAGCAGCAGTGATATCTTCCTTGTCTGCTTCAGCCTTTTCCAGAAGTTCCACATCCTGCTTTTGCTTACGGATGGTCCGCTCCAGGCGGCGCTGATGCTGCAACGCCGCATAGGTGTCATATTCCCGGCCTTTATATACCCTTTTCTCATTTTCCTTCTGATTCTGCTCTGCCAGCCACTCATCCGTGTATTTGCGCTTGCTTATGCCCGGTATAAAGGCAAAGGCGATGTGGTAACAGTTAATTCCTCCAAAGCCAAGCATCTGCCCTTTTCCACAAACGGTCCGCATCTCCTCACTGCTATAGACCTTCCCCTGCCAGCTCTGGTGGTTCTGATAGCCTGTCCCAGTGTTTCTGGCCCCCATGTGCCAGTCCACCTCGCAGTAGTCTGTCTGCAGTGCCTCCATGTTCTTCTCGTTGACCTTATCTGTCATCTGGGCCACGCCCGTCATCACCGCGCGCCTTGCTGCCACCTCAATCCGGTCAGACTTTCCAGATGCATAATCCACCGTCCGGATGCCGCTGGCCGTCATCTCGTCAATCACCTCACCGATAGCCTGGCTGTATGTCCTGGCGCCGGTGGTGATTCCCAGCATGGCCTTGTCCAGGCTGCGCTCCAGGTATTCAGATAGTGGCGTGAATACCTTCTTGCTGCCGCCCATCGGCACGTTAAAACCTGTTGTCTGAGTGATGTTTTCCAGTGGCCGCAGGCTGTCCTTGGTCTGTCTCCTGGCAGCATCCACAACCTGCTGCAGCCATTGGTTGCTCTCATAGGACTGATAGTCCTTGCCAGCAGCCTCATAGATTGCCTTGTTGCGGATGTAGTCAGACTTGGCCGCCTGCTCATAGATGTCATCCACCTGAAGGCCCGCCTTTCTGATGCCCTCACCTATCAGCTGTTTAATTCGCGCCCGGCCTACTCCAATGGCATCCATCCTCACCAACAGCCAGTCAATGACCGGAGTAACCCGTGCAGCCTCCTTGATGCGCTGTATGATCTCATCCATGATGGACAACTCCAGAGCCGTCATGGTGCGCTCCAGTGGTTTGGGCAGCTTCTCCAGCTCCTCTGGTGTCAATCACATCACCGCCTATTCTTCTGTCATTGCCGGTTCCGGCAGATTCTTGACCGCCTCTTCCAGTGTTTCCCCATAATACTTAGCCCGATACTCTTCTAATCTCATAACTCCCATCGCTACATCCTTACGGTCCTGCTCCCGCTCAGTCTCTGCGTCAACCATCACACTGTCATCCCAGTCAGATGACACTTCGTAATCATTGCTGGCCGGAACCAATCCATATAATGCCGACCAGAAACTCATAGCATACACCAGGTCTTCTAAGGCATCCTGCAGGGCCATCTGGGTATCAGAGACCATCACATAAGAGCGCTGCTTGCTGGTCTTAATCTCAGTGGCTGTCTTATCCACGCTCTGTGGGTCTGACAGGGTGCCATAGGCCAGGTTACAGTTGAACTCCACCAGCTTTAGCTGGTTATTAAATCCGTTAAACAAGGCTGTGTCCCTTATTTCTGGGCTGAAGGTGTCAATGAAAGGCTTATCCGCGGCGCCCGTATTGTATTCCACGTTTCGGTATAACCGTTCCTTACCTCCCGGATACTCAAACTTGTCCCGGTCCTGGTTGTACTTTAGCAGGGAGGTGGCAATATGGACAGCCAGCTGTGTCCCCTCATACTCCCAGCAGATGTTGGAATAGCGCCTGTCTGCCTCCCGGATCAGGTCCACGGCCCTGGAAAACACAGATACGCCCAGTGGGCTGTCGGAATCGTCCGCATTGGCCAACGGTACCTTAAAGTACCCAAACAGCAACCGGTCTGCCCCCTCAAGTAGCAGCTCCGGAACCAGCTCCGACCACCTGTCTATGGAGCTGACCACCACTTCGCTGCCAAGGCTGTAATCATTTGTGGCCACAAATGCACGGTTGGTAATATGTACCCGTTTTCCCTGCAGCGTGTGTACCTCCAGCCTGGTATATATCTTCTGACCCTTCCGGAACTGCTCTGTGAATACACACTGCGTAATCCGACCGGAACTATCGAAAGACAACGGGAAGAAACAATCAGCCTGTACAAACTGTACTTCAATACCCTGCTGGGTAATGTACGGCTTCATCACCAGGCCGCCTTTAGCACATCCGTATTCGACATACCGGCGCAAATCCTTGATCACCTTACGCTGATATTGCTCATTCAGGTAATCCGCCGCCGTTCCACCTGTCACCTCAGATTTAAGCTCCAACGTCACCAGGCGCGCAATCTCTGAGGCAATGGCCGGCGCTAAGTTCGCACTGAGCACGTCCTTGTTATTCACCCAGGGGGACCGGTTCTCATACATCCGGGTCCACAACTCTATCTGGTTCGCCATCTGGGATGTCAGGCACACATCCACCTGCGTGTCCGCATCCTTATTCAGGACATTCGTGATTAAGTCCAGCATCTTTGTGAATCTCATCGTCCCCTCACCTCCTATCCATACTTTATGAGCCTGCTAATCTGCCGTTCAAACGTATACTCAAAGCTGTCCAGGCTGTCAATATCGCTTGTGCCATCATCTAAGCGGACATTCTTCGTCAATTCCTTTGGGTCCCACACGGCTGTACTCAGGGCATTCACAAGGCTCTGACACTCTCCCTGGACATAATAAAAACGCCCCTGTGCCATCAGTATGGCGGTGGCGTTAATCCTGTCATTAATTTCAGTCTTCAGTGCATTTTCTACACGTACCCATCCAAGTCCATGTTTACGCAGGCTGCTCCGGATGCCAGCTATCAGCGTCTGCTCTGCGCTGTCTGCATACACTGTTGTAATGTACCCGTACCTGCTGATAATCTTCTGGCAGAAGTTACAGAACATGGTCCCCAGCATTTCTGGGTCAATCTCTATCTGGTTCCCCTTCTCGTCCTTGCAGCCAATCCATTCTGATGCCAGGACAACCACGTTATGGTATCCCCTGGTAATGGCTGTGGCCGTGAAGGCATGGCCGGAACCACTGCCGCCAAAATCAATCCCCAGAATAATTTCCATGATGTCTTTAGGCTTATCTGTCAGGCGGAACGTGTACTGCTTGGTACTTGTATCATCAGCAAACCGGCGATAGATAAGGCCGTTGGCCACCACGCGCATTCCCTTGATGTCCCGGAGGTACCAGATACTGTTCTTATCATACCGGCTTTCGACCTCCCGCAGACGCTCTGTGGTAATGTTGATGTTGTCGTAGATGGTGCAGTGCATATAGTTGTATCCGCCCGGGAAGTCCCCTGCATCTGCCTGCCTTTGATACTTGTCTATATACTCCGCATAGATGGGTGCTCTTGGGTTATCCGGATTCAGGTCCCAGAACACCTTCAGGCGCTGGGCTGCCAGCTGACGGTTGAATGCCTCCTTGATGGTATTGTCATGATGCAGATTAATCTCAGTTGCAATCCACATGCCGTAGGAATTGCCACGGATTTTCTTAAAGCTGTCCTCCTTTGCTCCGCCTGCAAATATGATAATCTTCTGCCTACCGTGAGTCGCAGGGCCTTTGACGAATAACGCTTCATTGTCTTTGTACTTCCCCCAGTGGCATTGACCACGGAATATCCATTCAAGGCCAAAGCCATTGGCGTCACCGATATTAAGCTTGGCGTTGGCCATCGTGGATCCAGTGGCCAGGTGGATCCGGTCTGGTGTGGTTTTTAATTCATGGGCAAAGGCAAACACGTTATCCACTGTCTTGCCGGCACGGACCGCACCTTCCGCCACATTATACATGCAGGCTTCGCACCTGCGTATATAATCCTTGTGCTTCTCGGAAAAGTTGAACGGGATGGTCTTTTTCCTGACAAACCTATTTACCGCTGCCATAGATATCCCCCTCTATCTCATCCATGTCCTCCAGCTCCTGGTTGTTCCCGGTTAGCTTATCCGTCTGGGCCCGGAGCTGTGCAATCCGCGCCTTCTGCTCCTCACTGGCCAGCTCCCAGTTTTTATGCAGAAGTTCATCATACTGTTTGATAAGACCCTCCAGCGTTTTCTGGGCTCTGGCCTGCGCCTGCAAGAAATTTCCCTGCTTGTCCCAGGCCTGCTGTACCTCCCAGCGCTCCTCTGTGACCGTCTCCCCATCCTTATGGCCTATCTTAGTGATGGTCACATCCTTCTGGCCCCTCACATACATGATGGACTGCGCCCGGATGATGGCGGCATAGGCTATCTGCACCTGGTCCCATAAGATGTCCAGCGGGTCCGTAGGCATCTCCTGGATAATGGAAACGGTCTCCTCAGGCAAGTACTTGCTGAAGAAACCGTATTTTTCTGCGTTCTTATTCTGTTTTGGAGCCCCATGGCCAACAGCATTTTGATTACCCGCAGGAGCTCCCCGATTTTTAACCGAACGTTCGCTATTTCTATCCGAACGTTCGCTATCCCACTTATGAGTGCATTTCCACCGGCGGACCGTCCCTTCCGGCAAATTTAGTTGACTTGCAATCTCAACTAATTTGATGCCTTTGCGGTACATGGCCTCGGCCTGTTCTATTCTCGAATCCGGCGCTCTGGCCATGCTGCTCACCTCCGATTTGTTTGTTTTGCAATATAAAAGAGGTCGCCGGAGCTACCTCTCTTTCTCTTTCTCTTTTTCATTATCATTTTCTTTTTCTGATTTTTTTACGGAACTTTCTTCTGATTTTTTCTTTCTAAATTTATACCCATAAAGAATACGTCCTAAACTACCAATAATTTCTAAATTCGCCTGTACAATACTTCCGATTATTCCTCTGTTTGAAGATGTTTCTAAATCAATTTCTATGGCCAAAATGTCCAAAATGTGCCAAGTCGCTCCAACGAGACTGAATAGTGATATAAGTGTCGAAAGGAACATAATAAACTGTATGATACTATTAGGGTTCTTCGCTTCTTCTGGATCTGCCAAATACAAAGCTACTGTCACCACTAACCCCAAAATGCCGACAAAGCAGGCAAAGAAAATTCCTTTTTTGTTGATTTTTTTTACGGTATAGTAACTTTCTGTTTTTTCTTCTTCAAACTTGAACATATTTACGATATTCTGTATTAATTCAGCCTTTCCTTGTTCGGTCATAAATCGAGTTGTTGTAATATCATACATAAGCATATCTCTTAAATCACCATCTGTGCAAATATACTTTTCTGGAACCGAAAACTCCATTGAAATTGCATTTCGAATTCCATGAATTATCTGTTCATTTATCTCAATTTTTTGAATAACATATGGTCTAATTGCATCGGCATACTTTTGATTAGCTGCCTTTATCTCCTTGTTCTTTTTTCGGATAGAAAATACTTTTATTATTATAGTTGCAATAATTGCCGTAAATATCGGAGCAATCCATGCTATAACTATATTATTTGTTAAAAAAGCTTTTATATATTCCACAAAACATCCCCCTTGCATTTTCTTCCATCATACATCAAAATCCGACAAAAGAAAAGCCCCCACCGTATCAGCAGGGACATATTCAAAGGAGAAAATCAACGTATCTGGAAAACATCATGGGGGATAAAACCAGATACCTCACCGCTTGTGTACCCTGCGGCATTGTCCCGTAATGTACAGGCCTGTCTTATGAGGGATTACACAATACCGGTTAGCCAGCCACCAGGCTGTGATACCTGGCAGCCGCTGCTTAAATGGGGAGGATGCTTCCACCCTCTGGCTTCCGCATGATAGCATATTAGCACCTTTCAAGCGAACATGGCCGAACATTTTTAAATTTCTTCAAAAAATCTATTATTTCTTACCCGGCAGCTGTCCTCCGTAAACTTAACCCGCCTCTTTGGGAACATCCGGTTCATGGCCTGTGCCACCTTCCACCAAGGCAGGCCATCTATGTAATACAGACGGAACATGGTCCGCACCTCGCTCTTTGGTATGCCCTGTATATATTCCTCCGCCTGGCAGGTCAGCTCCAGCAGTTCCGCCTCCTTACGCGCCAGAAGCTGCCTGTACCGCTCCCTCAGCCGCTGCTTCCGATAATGCTCCGGCACGGGGTATCCCGTGACCTTAATGCTTCCTATCGTCCCATCCCGCCTTGTCCCCTTCACCGTATCTGATACCTGGTGCGGCTCCTCCAGGAACCTGTCCAGCTTCTGAATCCGTCGCCTTATGTCCTTTATCTCCTCTTTCATCTCGCAATACTGTATCAGCACCTCCTTGTCCACCGGCATCACCTCCTCCTGCATCCAGATGCGGACACGCCCAGCACCCGTACCGTATCCTACCCTTGTTGTTGCGCTGGCCATCACACCCGTGATGCCCGTTGTCTATGTAACATTGTCTCATAGTACCATATCACTCCCTTCGGCGGCCGGCGCCGTCCGGATGCGCTCCTTGATTGCCTCGTCCGCTTGGGCGGCCAGGGCCT
>OFOU01000988.1_pt1 | contig 19583 bp, 19 predicted proteins | sample 1542061 | NCBI WGS metagenome assembly OFOU01 (sample SAMN04209239, study PRJEB22552) | human gut metagenome | biome: gut; material: feces | host: Homo sapiens | place: USA: Oklahoma
CAGAGCATTTTTGCTCTGCGCCGCGTTTTGTTTTGCAAGGCGGCAAAAAGTTTTCCGAAAGCTGAAACAAAATGTCTGCGCGTGCGTCTAACATGCTGAAAGGAGGCGTCCCGATGCAGGAGATCGAACAGATCTATACCCAGTACCGGCAGGATGTGTACCGTTACCTGTGCAGCCTGACGCGGGACGCCGCCCTTGCGGAGGACCTGCTGAGCGAGACGTTCCTGCGGGCGCTCACAGGGCTGAGCGGCTTTCGGAAGGGCGCATGTGTGCGCACCTGGCTGTTCAGCATTGCACGGCATGTTTGGATCGACGGGCTGCGGCGCAAACGGCATGTACTTTCCGGCGATGAGCTTTTGGCCCGGTATGTGGAGGAGGGCGGCACGGGCGCGCCTCCGTTTGAAACGCAGGTGGACGCCCGGGCGCTGGCCGCGCGGGCAAAGGAACTGCTGCAAACGCGCCGCCCGCCCGCCGGAGAGGTGCTTTGGCTGCGGGCGCAGGGATATTCGTTCGCGGAGATCGCACAGAGGTGCGGCGTCAGCGAAAGCGCGGCCCGCACGTTGGATTTTCGCACGCGCCACTGGCTGCGGGAGCAATTGCAGAAGGAGGGGGCAGAGCTATGAAAACACAAACAGAGCGAGGGATACGCTTTGACATTTCCTGCGAGGTATGCCGGGACCTGATGCCGCTGGTACGGGACGGCGTGGCCAGCGCGGACAGCGAAGCGCTGGTACGCGCGCATACGGAGCGTTGCGGTGGCTGCCGCACGATGCTGGAAAGCGAAACGCCGCCCGAGCACAGCATGCCGGACGATGCGCGGGTACTGCGCAGGCTGCGCTGGAGGCTGCTGGCGCAAAGCGTGCTGTTCGCGCTGGTGGGCGTGCTGGGCGCGCTGTGGCTCACCTCCCGCGCGGGCGGCGTGTATCTTGCGTGGTGGCTGCCGCTGGTGGGCGCGGCGTGTTATTATGTCCTGCGGCGCAGGTGCTGGCTGGTGCCGGCTGCAGCGGCGGCGTTTGTGCTTTTGTATTTTTTTATCCCAAACATGCAATCGCTGCAGTGGGGTTCAGTGGTGCTGTATGCGTCTATGGCGCTGGCGGTTGCCGGGCCGCTGGCCATAGGCTGTGCAATCGCGGGGCTGCTGCATTTTGCGTTTGGAAACAGGAAGGAGGAAAAATATGCAGACGGCAAAAAGCATTGACGAAAGAGCGGGCGAGACGCACAAAGGCAGGACTCGCGTTCCGCGTACGAAAACAACGCGTGCGCTGGCGCTTCTGTTGGCGCTGATCCTTTTGGGAGGACTTGTATGGTGGACATGGCGAAAGACGGGAAATCCTCTGATCGCCTGGTATACAGAACAGAAAATTACCGCGCATTATAGGGCTTACCATCCGGGTGAAGGCTACGTTGTCGGGCCTGCCCGTTATCAGTGGGTCGTCCGGGCGGACAAATCGGCGGGCATGGATTATGTGTGTACGGTTCGCAAAGAAGCAAGCGAGGATGTTGAATTTCCGGCATATTTCAGCGATGGAGCAGTGTTCAGCCAAATAGACGGAGCAGTCCGTTCGGGTTGCAACACCTACGAACGGTTCAAAAATCTTTTGAACTCGGAGCTGGAAAGCGGCGCAACGGCGGCGCGGCTGAGAGCGCTGACGGGAGAAGCCGAAGTTCATGCAGGCTTTTACACAACGCAGGAAGGCCCTTTGTTTGACCCGGACGCGCCGGTCTTTCGGACAGACGAGGAATACGACCGTGCCGGGCTTCCGCTTCCGATAGAGCTGAGCGTAAGCTTTTCTGCGGTTGGCGCGCCGGCTCCTGCAGATGCGGAATTGGCGGACTACCTGCTGAAAACAAAGGCTGTCTGCGAAGAAACGGGCCAGCCCTTTGCATATTATTCCGTGGCGCTTGCCTTCAAGCCGACAGAACAGAAGGACCCGGTTTGGTGGGCGGCAGAGCATATCCCGTCGGAAGAGATCACGGAGGAGAAGATTCTGGATTATCTGGCAGCTTTGGACTGCGGGGTAAAGGCAAACTGCGGCTAGAGCCTGAACGGCCGGAATGAAATTATAGAGGAGAGAAAAAACGCGTGGCTGATCTCCCACGGGTACGAGCATTGCACCCACTGAAAGAACAGGATACAGATACATCAAAGCCGCCGCGCGGCGTGGAGACATCCCGCCGCGCGGCGGCTTTTTACACCCTTTCCCGCGCAGCGTCGCCCTGGGCGCGGCACAGTGCCAGGAATTCCCGCGCTGACGCCGTAAGAAATTTATCCCGGTGGTGCACCAGGCGGAATTTGCGGGAAAGGTCCAGCCCATCCACGCGGAATACCGCCACCTGTCCCTTTTCCAGCGCGTCCGCTGCCATGCGCAGGGGCAGCACCGCCACGCCAAGGCCGCGGGTGGCCGCATTCACCAGCGCCAGCGTGCTGGTGGATTCCCATACCGGCGCGACCGTGAAACCCGCGGCCGCGGCCGCGCTGTCGAATTGCTCGCGGGTGCCGCTGCCTTTTTCGCGCAGCAGAAAGCGCTGGACGCGGAAGGCGTCCAGCGGCACGGTCTGGCCCTGCGTAAAGGGACGGCCCGGCGCGCAGACGACGGCCAGAGTATCCGCCATATATTCCTCCGCTGTCAGCGCACTGCCGTGGACAGGCCCTTCCATCAGAGCGACGTCCAGCGTGTTGTGCAGCAGCTTTTCCTCAAGCTGCTCCGACGGCCCCACCCAGACGCGCACATCCACCCCGGGGTGTGCCGCGCGGAATGCGTCCACATAACCGGGCAGGAACTGGGAGCCGATGGTAATGCTGGCTCCTACGCGCAGCACGCCCTGTTCGTCCCAGCCGCGCAGGCCCTTTTCCAGGTCGTCGAACAGGCCGCAGATGTGCACCGCGTATTCCCACATGCGCCGCCCGGCCTCGGTGAGATACAGGCGGCGGCCGATACGGTCGAACAGGCGCACACCGTAATATTCCTCCAGCTCGGCCACGGCGCGGCTTACGGCCGGCTGCGCCAGGTACAGCGCCCGCGCCGCGCGGGTGGTGTTGTTGCCGTTTTCGCACACGGCCAGAAAAATGCGGATGTGCCGCAGCGTCATGCCAAAATCTCCTTATAACAAAAATAATATGATATTTATAATATAATAGTATTTTTATTATTAAATTGCAAGGCGTATGATGATAGGGAAGGGGGAAGCGAGGTATGGAACAACAGCCAAAACACAGCAGGAAGGATTATCTGACGCTGTTCACCTCTACGTTCACGCTCAGTGCGTTCACATTCGGGGGCGGATTCGTCATCATCCCGCTGATGCGCAAAAAGTTCGTGGAGCAGCTGCACTGGATCGACGAGGAAGAGATGATGGATCTGACGGCCATTGCACAGTCCTCGCCGGGAGCCATCGCAGTGAACGCATCCATCTTAGTAGGCTACCGCGTGGCCGGCGTGCCCGGGGCGCTGGTCACGGTGCTGGGCACTGTGCTGCCGCCGCTCATCATTTTATCCATCATTTCTTTTTTTTACACTGCGTTTCGGGATAACCGCATCGTCGCGCTGGTCATGCGGGGGATGCAGGCCGGCGTGGCCGCCGTCATCTGCGACGTGGTGCTGACGATGGGGCGCTCCGTTCTGGGGGAAAGGCGCGTTCTGCCTGTGGTGATGCTGTTGGGCGCGTTTGCTGCGGCGCGCTTTTTCGGTGTGAACGTAGTGGCCATTATCCTGGTGTGCGGCGCGGTGGGCGCCGCTGACCTGTGGCGCAGGCAGCGCACCTCGAAAGGAGGCCGCGCGCAATGATCCATCTGGAACTGTTCTGGAGCTTTTTTCAAATCGGGCTGTTCAGCATCGGCGGCGGCTATGCCGCCATGCCGCTCATCCAGCACCAGGTGGTGGAGCTGCATCCCTGGCTTACGCTGGAGCAGTTCAGCGATATCATTACGATCTCGCAGATGACGCCCGGCCCCATCGCCATCAATTCGGCCACGTTCGTGGGCCTGCAGTTGGGAGGGCTGCCCGGCGCGCTGGTGGCCACGGCGGGGTGTGTCCTGCCTTCCTGCATCATTGTGCTGACGCTGGCTTATGTATATTACCGCTACCGGGGCCTTTCCATGGTGCAGGGGGTGCTGGCGGGCCTGCGCCCGGCTGTGGTGGCGATGATCGCCTCCGCGGGCGTGACGCTGGTGAACCTTTCATTTTTCGGTGCGGACGCGCTGCCCGCAGGGCTCGCGGATGTGGACCTCATTGCCGTGCTGCTGTTTGCCGCCGCGCTGTTCGTGCTGCGGCGCTGGAAGAAGGACCCCATCCTTGTGATGGCGGGCGCGGGCGCGGCGGGGCTTGTGCTGTACACGCTGCTGTAAGGCATTGCGCCCGAATGGCAAAAACCGCCCCGGACGGCAAAACGTCCGGGGCGGTTTTTGCATTGTATGGCAGCGGAATGCCGCAGGAACGGCCGGGGCGGGGCCTCTCAAAAAACATGCAGGGAAGCGCCTGCCGTACCGTCTGTGCCGAGGCTTCGCGCGTTCTGCAATTCTATTGCATGCAGCGTATTCCCTTAAAAGAGCCAACCCAAAAAAGCGCAAACGCTGCAAAAAGGAAACTTTTAACACGGAATGGAACGCTTGAGGGCGCACAGATCATGTCTGCACCAGCCCTGCGATCTCGCGCCGGAGCTCGTTGATGAAGGCAACTTCCGCCGCGCTGAGCGCGCCGGGACGGCGGCGCACAAGCACGTCGCGGTAGCGCGAGGCGCTGCGGCAGGGCTTCTGCACCAGCTCCTGCTGGGCCAGGATCTCAAAGGGAACGGGGCTCACCCACATATAGCTGCCCGGCACATTCCGCAGAATGTCAAACTGGCCGCCGCGGTCAAATACGGCGATGCGGCCCTGCCTGCCGCCTGCCGCCTGCGCGGGCTGTTCGGCGGGCAGGACGGGCGTAAGGTCTCCGTGGACGATCTCGGGATAATCGCCCAGCAGGTGGTAGGGGATATCCCCCAGCGCGGCCAGGGGATGGCGTTCGTGCAGCAGTACCACCATGCTGAACTCCCAGAGCACCTCACCGGAGAGCGCGTTTTCCCGCAGGAGGTTGTCCAGCGTGGCCGCATGCTCCGCCTGCCAGCGCACGACGCCCAGATTGGCGGTGCCGGAGGCGACGTCGCTGATAACGGCGGCAGCGCTGGTCTCGCGGTACTGCACCTGCAGCGGGGCGCGCCCCTCCGCACCAAGGTACCGGCTGAACGCCTGCGCAACATAGCTGGCACGCGGCGCACAGACGGAGAGCTGCGTTCCGGTCTCGGTATGGGGGCCGAACATCGTCTCCAGGCTTTCCATCTGCGCGATGATGCTGCGGGCATAGCCCAGAAAATCCTCGCCGTTTTTGGTGGGCGCCACACCGCGGGCCGTGCGCTCGAACAGTGTGATGCCAAGCTCCGCCTCCAGCTCCCGGATGCTCTTGCTCAGGTTGGGCTGGCCCATATACAGATTTTTGGCTGCGGCGGTTATGGACCCCGTTTTGGCGACCTCGACGGCGTAGCGCAGCTGCTGCAGGTTCATGACGTGCACCTCCGAAACAGATATGTGAAAATAGATATAGGTACCATTCCTATTATACATTACCCGGCGGGAAAAGAAAGTGATAAAATTTTAACAAGGGATAAGGGCACGGCGGCGCCGGCGCTCCTGCCCCAACAGCCGGACCCCGGCGCGTTGCCGCCGGACAACATAATCCATTAAACTTACTGGAGGTTTTCGTTATGGCACGTTTTACATTACCGCGTGATCTGTATCATGGCAAGGGCTCTATCGCGGAGCTGGCCAACCTGAAAGGCAAAAAGGCCATCGTCGTTGTTGGCGGCGGCAGCATGAAGCGCTTCGGCTTTCTGGACAAGGTAGAGGGCTACCTGAAGCAGGCCGGCATGGAAGTGCGCCTGTTTGAAAACGTGGAGCCGGACCCCTCTGTTGAGACTGTGATGCGCGGTGCGGCGGCCATGCGTGAGTTTGAGCCGGACTGGATCGTTGCCATGGGCGGCGGTTCTCCCATCGATGCTGCGAAGGCCATGTGGGCGTTTTATGAATATCCCGAGGTCACCTTTGAGGACCTGATCACCCCGTTCAGCTTCCCGACGCTGCGCACGAAGGCGAAGTTCTGCGCCATTCCGTCCACGTCCGGCACTGCCACCGAGGTCACCGCTTTCGCTGTTATTACCGACTATGCGAAGGGTATCAAGTATCCTCTGGCGGACTTCAACATCACACCGGATATCGCCATTGTGGACCCGGACCTGGCCGAGAAGATGCCCCCGAAGCTGACGGCCCATACCGGCATGGACGCCATGACACACGCCATTGAGGCCTATGTGTCCACACTGCATTGCAATTATACCGATCCTCTGGCGCTGCACGCCATCAAGCTCATCCACGAGAACCTGAAAAAATCCTACGACGGCGATATGGCTGCCCGCGATACCATGCACGACGCGCAGTGCCTGGCCGGCATGGCGTTCTCCAACGCGCTTCTGGGCATTGTGCACTCCATGGCGCACAAAACGGGCGCCGCATATTCCGGCGGCCACATCATCCACGGCGCGGCCAATGCCATGTACCTGCCCAAGGTCATCAAATTTAACGCCAGAAATGCCGAGGCGGCCGGGCGTTATGCCGAGATCGCCCGCTTTATCGACCTGCCGGGCAGCACCACTGAGGAGCTGGTGGACGCGCTGATCGCGGAGCTGCGCAAGATGAACAAGGAGCTGAATATCCCGTACGCCATTCAAAATTACGGCGAGGGCGGCGTCATCGCGGAGCAGAGCATCATCGACGAAAAGGAATTCAACGAGAAGCTGTCCGAGGTCGCGAAGAACGCCATTGCCGATGCCTGTACGGGTTCCAACCCCCGTATCCCCACGCAGGAGGAGATGGAAAAGCTGCTCACCGCTGTATACTATGACAAGGAAATCGACTTCTAAGAGCCGATTTTTGGTAGCAGCGCACAATTTGATGGGAAGCATAAAATTTTGAACACTCCCGTTTGTGTTTTATGCTATACTATACCCAATGGCGCAGCCGCCGGCCAGCGGCTGCGCCTTTCTTGAATGGTTCCCCCGCGCGTCCGCACGAGGGCAGAATGAGGAGGAGTGCGTGAAGTATGTATAAGATTTTGGAAAAGACGCCGCTGAACCCGACGGTGACAAAAATGGTCATCGAAGCGCCGCTGGTGGCGAAAAAAGCGGAGCCGGGACAGTTCATCATCTTCCGTGCGTCGGAGGACGGCGAGCGGGTGCCGCTGACGATCGCGGATTATGACCGTAAGGCCGGCACCGTGACGATCATCTTCCAGATCGTGGGCGGGGCGACGATGGAATTGAACGCCCTGAACGCAGGGGACAGCCTTGTGGACTTTGTGGGTCCGCTTGGCACACCCAGCAAGCTGGAAGGGCTGAAAAAGGTAGCCGTGGTGGGCGGCGGCGTTGGCTGCGCCATCGCGTATCCCACGGCGAAGAAGCTGCACGAGCTGGGCGCGGAGGTGCACAGCGTGGTGGGCTTCCGCAATAAGGACCTGGTGATCCTGGAGAAGGAGTTCGAGGCTGTCTCCGCCCAGGTGGTGAAGATGTCCGACGACGGCAGCTGGGGCGAAAAGGGCCTTGTGACGAACGCGCTGGAGGCGCTCATCAACGCGGGCAACCAGTACGATGAGGTAATTGCCATCGGGCCGCTGGTGATGATGAAATTTGTGTGCCAGCTGACGAAAAAATACGGCATCAAAACGACGGTGTCCATGAACCCGATCATGATCGACGGAACGGGCATGTGCGGCGGCTGCCGCCTGACCGTAGGCGGCAAGACAAAGTTTGCCTGCGTGGACGGGCCGGATTTTGACGGCCACGAGGTGGACTTTGACGAGGCGATGCACCGCGGCACAATGTACCGCGACTTTGAGGCGCACGCCCGTGAGGCGGAGTGCGAGCTGCTGAAAAAGGAGGTCGAATGATCATGCCGAATATGGACCCGAAAAAGTGCCCTATGCCGGTGCAGGACCCGGACGTGCGCAATAAGAATTTCAAGGAAGTGGCACTGGGCTATACCTATGAGATGGCTGTGAACGAAGCAAAGCGCTGCCTGAACTGCAAAAACAAGCCCTGTGTGAGCGGCTGCCCGGTGAATATAGATATCCCCGCCTTTATTGCGAAGGTGGCCGATGAGGACATGGAGGGCGCGTACGCCGTGCTCAGCGCGTCCAGCGCGCTGCCGGCGGTGTGCGGCCGCGTGTGCCCGCAGGAGAACCAGTGCGAGGGCAAATGTGTTCGCGGCATCAAAACGGAAAGCGTGGGCATCGGCCGTCTGGAGCGGTTTGTGGCCGACTGGCATCGGGAGCACAGCACCGAAAAGCCCGCCATGCCCGTGCCCAACGGGCACAGGGTGGCGGTCATCGGCTCCGGCCCGTCCGGGCTGACGGCGGCCGGTGACCTTGCAAAGCTGGGCTATAAGGTGACGGTGTACGAGGCGCTGCACACCGCGGGCGGCGTGCTGGTGTACGGCATTCCGGAATTCCGCCTGCCCAAGGATATCGTGCGCCAGGAGATCGACGGCCTGAAGGAGCTGGGCGTCGACATCGAGACCAACGTGGTCATTGGCAAGACGATCACCATCGACGAGCTGTTCGAAATGGGCAACGAGGCGGTGTTCATCGGTTCGGGCGCGGGCCTGCCCCGGTTCATGGGCATTCCGGGCGAGAGCCTGAAGGGCGTGTACTCGGCCAACGAGTTCCTCACGCGCATCAATCTGATGAAAGCGTACAGGGAGGGGGCGAAAACGCCCATCCAGCATGCAAGGAACGTGGCTGTTGTGGGCGGCGGCAACGTGGCCATGGACGCGGCGCGCTGCGCCAAGCGGTTGGGCGCGGAAAATGTGTACATCGTGTACCGCCGCAGCATGAACGAGCTGCCCGCCCGTAAGGAAGAGGTGGAGCACGCGGTGGAAGAGGGAATCATTTTCAAGACCCTCTCGAACCCGGTGGAGGTGCTGGGAGACGCAGACGGCAGTGTGTGCGGCATGCGCTGTGTGGAGATGGAACTGGGCGAGCCGGACGCAAGCGGCCGCCGCCGTCCGGTCGTGAAGGAAGGCAGTGAATTTGTGCTGGAGGTGGACTGCATGGTCATGTCCATCGGCACCAGCCCGAACCCGCTCATCCGCAGCACGACGCCGGGCCTGGAGACAAACAGCCACGGCTGCATCATCACCAACGGCGACGACGGCCTGACGACGCGCAACGCGGTGTACGCGGGCGGCGACGCCGTGACGGGCGCAGCCACGGTCATTCTGGCCATGGGAGCAGGCAAGCACGCCGCCAAGGCCATTGACGAGTACATCAAAAGTAAGGACAATGCCTGACGGATAAAAGGCAACAAAAGACGGGCTGCCGGCAGCCCGTCTTTTGTGGGTGCCATAGAGGAAAGAAAGGGTAGGCGCCTTATTCCCGTTCAAAGGAAAGATAGCGTGTGCCCTGAAAGGTGAGCCTGCCGCGGTCGCCCTCGGCCAGCATGCCGTATTCCGCGCCCGAAAGGCGCAGTTCCATGCGGTCGCCGCTTTCCACCTGGAACGTGGCGTAATAAGTGGTGCTGGAGGTGACGTGCGCCGCGCCGCCTGTATTGTGGTGGGAGTGCGTGGTGGCGGTGCGCTTCGCCGCCACGACGGCGGGCACGGTCAGGCGCGGGGAATGGTTGTTTTGGTTCCATTGCAGCAGGCCGCGCACTGCAGTAACAAGGATGACGGCCAAAACCGCGAAGAATGCGAGGGAGAACAGAATTTCAAATCCACCGCCGAAGAAAAACAGATCCATCAGAAAAAAACTCCTTTCACGTCCGAGCCGGGTGGGAGGGCGTCACGGCTCAAAGCCCCAGGCGCGCATGGCGTCCAGGCTCTCCCGCATACACAGGAAAGCGTCCTTTTCCCAGCGCTCCTGCTCGGCAAAGGCCCAGCGCACGCCGGTTTCCCGGCAGGCGTCCACGGCGGCGCTCCAGTCCGTCACGCCCTGTCCCACGGGCACCAACGTTTCCGAGCCGTCGGGGGCGACGCAATAATCCTTGAAGTGCACGAATTCCACACGCCCGGCCCAGCGGCGCAGCAGTGCGTCTGGCGCGAGACCCGCTTTGCCGGAGTGGTACAGGTCCAGCCCGAGCGTTACGTTTTGAGGCGTGTGCTCCAAAAGCAGTTCCGTGCAGGAAAGGCCCGGCTCGGCCGTGTCTGCGGGCGCCCATTCCCGCGCGCGTGGATGAAACGCCAGCGTCATGCCCAGCGGCGCGATGCGCGCCGCCATGGCGGCCAGCTCCGCCGAAAAGGCAAGCACGCTCGCAGTGTCCGGCACCGGAGCGGGGATGCCGCTGACGCAGACGCAGGTGCTGCCGCACAGCACGTTCAAGCGCACGGTGCGCTCGAAATCATCCCGTACGGCTGTGTAGAGGTCTTGCGTGGAAACGCAGGTAAGCCCGGCGTCCCGTACGGCGGCGGCGACAAGCTCCGGCTCGAACTCCGGGTTCCACCACTGCATCTGCACCGTGCGGTAACCCATGTCCGCCAGCTTTTGCAGGGATGCGCGCAGCTCCTGGGGCGTTTGCAGATAGGGGCGCAGACTGGAGACCTGCGCGCCCACGATGTTTTTTTTATTGCTCATTACAGATTCCTCCCGGTTCGGTTTTGAGAAAAAAGCCCCGCCGTGCGCGGGGCTTTTGCGTGCGGTCCACACCCGCCGCGCGGCCCTGTGCAAACGGAGCCGCGCGTTATTGTTTTATACGGGGTGAAAAGGCGCTTTATTACAGGGTTGTCAAAACAAGCTGTGCGCGGCCCGCGATGGTATACGCGCCCAAGCCTGCGGGAAGGAACAGGCTGTCGCCCTTGGCAAAAGGCACGGCCCCGCCGCCGCAAACGACTGCGCCGCTGCCGGACAGGCACAGCAGGGAATGGAAGCTCTCGCCGTCCGCGCACAGCGGCGCGCTGCCCGCTACGTCCAGCAGGCGCGTGGTGAAATAACCGCACTTGGCCAGCAGCGTGGAAGTGCAGTCCCCGTTCTGTTCCGGTTTCCCCATGGGGCCTGCCGGACGCTCGGGCGGGCACAGGCGTGCCACGTCCAGGGCCTTTTCCACGTGCAGTGCGCGGGGCTTTCCGTCCGCGCCCAGACGGCCGTAATCGAACACGCGGTAGGTGGTGTTGGAATTCTGCTGGATCTCGGCGATAAGGATGTCCGCGCCGATGGCGTGCACGGTACCGGCGTCAATGAAAAATACGTCGCCCGCTTTTACGGGCACGGCGTTCAGTACATCGGTGAGCGTGCCGTCTGCGATGCGCCGGGCGGCCTCCTCACGGGTGAGTTCCCGCTGGAAGCCGTAATAGAGCTGTGCGCCGGGCTGTGCATCCACCACATACCACATCTCGGTCTTGCCCGGTTCGCCCTCCACGCGCTGGGCGTAGGCGTCGTCCGGATGCACCTGCACAGAGAGCGGCCTGGCCGCGTCGATGAGTTTGATGAGCACGGGGAACACGCCGTCTGTATGCCTTGTCCCCACACATGCGGGGTGCCGGGCCACATATTCCGCCAGCGTCCGTCCGGCGTCCGCCCCATTGACAATGATGCTGGGACCGTCCTTGTGGCAGCTCAGCTCCCAGCTTTCGGCCAGGGGCGACAGTCCGGTATGCTTGCCGTATTCGCTTTTCAGGCGTTCGCCGCCCCACAGGTAGTCCTTGAACGCGGGCGCGAGCTTGAGCGGCATTGCGGCCGGGGCGGAAAGACACAGCGCAGCCGCGCCGATGATGCCCGCCTTGTTGCCCAGCGTGGCGGCGTCCACACGTGTGACAAAGCTCTTGTCACCGCCGAAGCAATGGGCTTTCACGTATTCGTTCATCGGGTCCGTCAGGGCTTTGCCTTCGCCGGAGATACCGCCGCCCAGCAGCAGCATTTCAGGCCGAAAGATATTCACCATGTCCACAATGGCCTCGCCGAGATATTCCTCGTACTGCGCCACGACGGCCTTTGCGGCATCGTCGCCCGCGCGCATGGCGTCATATACGGATTTTGCGGTGATGCGTTCTTTGTTCAGCAAGCTTTCAGGATGCGCGGCCGCAGCCTCTGAAGCCTGGCGGATGAGAGCCGTGGCGGAGGCATAGCTTTCGATGCAGCCCCTGCGCCCACAGGTGCATTCCACGCCCCCGGAGATGAGCGTGCAGTGGCCCAGCTCTGCGCCCGCGCTGGCCTGCCCCTCATAGATCTTCCCGTCGATGACAACGCCGCCGCCCACGCCTGTTCCCAGCGTGAGCAGTACGGCTGTTTTGCAGCCTTTGGCCGCGCCGGCGACCACCTCGCCCAGGGCAGCGCAGTTGGCGTCGTTGCTCAGGCGGCAGGGCAGGCCCGTCAGGCGCGTCAGGGTGGGGCAAAGGGGCACGTCGTCCCAATACAGGTTGTTGGAATAGACGACCTCGCCTGTGTCGCCGTTGCAGATGCCCGGGCTGCCCACGCCGATGCCCGCACAGTCGGCCCTGGAAAGGCCCGCCTTTTCCACAAGTTCCATCGCCAGGCGGGCCATATCGGCCGCGACCTCCTGCCACGGGCGCTGCGCCTTTGTGGGAACGCTGCCCTTTTCCAACAGCTTATAGTCCTCTGTAACGATGCCTGCGGCGATATTTGTACCGCCCAGATCAATGCCGATCGCATAACGCATTGTAGTGATGTCCCCCTTGTTTTCCGCGCTGGTCACACGCGCGTTTTACTACTGTAAAGTGTAAGGCAGGGGCCGGGGCATGTCAAGAGAACACGCGCGTTTTAGACGGAAATTTTCTAGTGGCGTACAGGCTGGGAAGATGGTATAATAACCTTAAACCCGCCGCTGTCGCGGCCGTGCTTTGCACGCGCGGATGCGCTTTCGCGCATGGGTTTGAGAACATTGAACCATGCAAAACCGCAGCGGGTGCGGTTTTGTTGAGGCCGCTTTGCGGTGTCATGGTATAATAACCTTAAACCCGCCGCTGTCGCGGTTGGGCGTGTGCGCTGCACGCGCCCCTGTGCCGGCGCGCATGGGCTTAAAAATATTGAACCGCGCAAACTGTGCCGAGCGCAGTTTTTATTATAGCCGTCTTTCGGCGGCGTCCTAGTATGATCCGATATATGCAAATATCAAAAGGCATGTCCTTGGCAGGAAAAAACAGCATAGGAGTGACTGTATGGACGAGTATATCATCGAGATGTGCAACATCACCAAAGAGTTCCCGGGTATCATCGCAAACGACGACGTAACGCTGCAGCTGAAAAAGGGCGAGATCCACGCCCTGCTGGGGGAAAACGGCGCGGGCAAATCCACGCTGATGAGCGTGCTGTTCGGCATGTACCAGCCGGAAAAGGGCGTTATCCGAAAAAACGGGCAGGAGGTCCAGATCAAGGACCCAAACGACGCGAACCGTTTGGGCATCGGCATGGTGCATCAGCACTTCAAGCTGGTGCACAACTTCACTGTGCTGGAAAACATCATACTGGGCGTGGAGACCACGAGCCGGGGCTTTTTGAAAATGGACAAGGCCCGGGAAAAGGTAACGGCCCTCTCGGAGCGGTACGGCCTGCGGGTGGACCCGGATGCCTGTATCTCCGATATTACGGTGGGTATGCAGCAGCGTGTGGAGATCCTGAAGATGCTGTACCGTGAAAACGAGATCCTTATTTTCGACGAGCCCACAGCGGTGTTGACGCCGCAGGAGATCGACGAACTGATGAAGATCATGAAGGAGCTTGTCAGCGAGGGAAAGAGCATCCTGTTCATCACGCATAAGCTCAATGAGATCAAAGCGGTGGCCGACCGCTGCACCGTCCTGCGCAAGGGGCGGTACATCGGCACCGTGGACGTCGCCTCCACCACCAAGGAGGAGATGAGTGAGATGATGGTGGGCCGCAAGGTGAACCTGAATGTGGAAAAAACGCCTGCGCAGCCGGGAGAGGTCGTGCTGTCGGCCCGGGGAGTTTGCGTAAAGGGACACGGAGGCAGCAAAAATGTGGTGGACCATGTGGATTTTGACGTGCGCCGGGGCGAAATCGTGTGCATCGCGGGCATCGACGGAAACGGGCAGACAGAGCTTGTTTACGCGCTAACGGGCCTTGTGGAGCCGGAGGAGGGCACTGTGACGCTGAACGGACAGGATATCACCCACGCGCCCATCCGCAGGCGCAACGCGGGCGGTCTGGGGCATATTCCTGAGGACCGCCACCGCCATGGCCTTGTGCTGGATTATAACCTTGCCTACAATCTGGTGCTGCAAAGCTATTTTGAGCCGGAGTTCTGCAGCCGCGGCTTTTTGAAGTACGACGCCATCTACGAATACGCAGACAAGCTCATCGGCAAATTTGATATCCGCTCGGGCCAGGGCGCGCGCACCATCACGCGCAGCATGTCCGGCGGCAACCAGCAGAAGGCCATCGTCGCGCGGGAGATCGACCGCGACCCGGACGTGCTCATCGCCGTCCAGCCCACGCGCGGGCTGGACGTAGGCGCCATCGAGTACATCCACGGCAAGCTGGTGGAGGAGCGGGACGCGGGCAAGGCCATCCTTCTCGTGAGCCTGGAGCTGGACGAGGTGATGCAGCTTTCAGACCGCATCCTCGTTATCTATGAGGGCCGGATCGTGGCCGACCTTGACCCGAAAACAGTCACCGTGCAGGAGCTTGGGCTTTATATGGCCGGTTCCGGGAGGAGGGCAGTGCAATGAAAAAAATATCGGCGCGCTGGCGAAATCTCTATACAAAAGCGGGTTTTTCCAGCTTTATGGCCTCGCTTCTGGCAATTTTGTGCGGCCTTGTGGTGGGCTTTGTGGTGCTGCTGGTGGCAGACCCGGCCAATGCCTTCTGGGGCCTGCTGGCCATTCTGACGGGCGGCCTTTCCGACATGAAAAACCTGGGGCAGGTGCTGTACGCAGCCACGCCCATCATTCTGACGGGCCTTTCGGTGGGCTTTGCCAACAAAACGGGCCTGTTCAACATCGGCGCGTCCGGCCAGTTCATCGTGGGCGCATATGTGGCCGTTCTGATGGGTGTGAAATGCACGTTCATCCCCGGCCCGCTGTTGTGGCTGGCCTGCCTGCTGGGCGCGATGCTGGCGGGCGCGGTGTGGGGCCTTGTTCCGGGCTTTTTGAAGGCCGTGTGCAACGTGAACGAGGTGATCGCCTGCATTATGATGAATTATATCGGTATGTACGGCGTCAACTTCCTCATTCAGCTGACGGTGTTCGATTCCCTGAAGAACCAATCGCTTCCGGTAGCGGAAAACGCCAACGCGCCCAAGCTGGGCATGGACCTGATCTTCCGCAGCGGAGCCACGGCCTCCAGCGCCAACGCGGGCATCTTCATTGCCGTCCTCGCGGGCGTCGTTATCTATTACCTCATTGAAAAAACAAAATTCGGCTACGAGCTGAAGGCGTGCGGCTACAACCGCGATGCGGCCCGGTATGCCGGCATCAATGAGACACGCAGCATCGTGCTTTCCATGGTCATTGCGGGCGCGCTCTCGGGCCTGGGCGGCGCATGCCTGTATCTGGCGGGCGCGGGCAAGGGGATCGAGGTGCTGGACACGCTGGCCGCCGAGGGCTTCAACGGCATCCCGGTGGCGCTGCTGGGCCTCAACAATCCCATCGGCATCATTTTCTCAGGCCTGTTCGTGGCGTATTTGAACCAGGGCGGCTTCAATATGCAGGTATACGGCTTTGCGCCGCAGGTCATTGATATCATTATTTCCGTGGTAATCTACTTCGCGGCCTTTTCGCTGCTTTTGCGCGGCTTTGTAGAGCGGCGCGTCAAGCGCAGAGAAGAAAAGCGCGCGGCGGACGGCAGGCCCGCTGTTTCGGGCAGGGGCCCGCAGGAAGGGGGCGGAGCTGAATGAATACCGTATATTTTCTGGTACAGCAGACGATGTTCTTCTCCATTCCGCTGCTGATCGTGGCGTTGGGCGGGATGTTCAGTGAGCGCAGCGGCGTCGTCAATATCGCGCTGGAAGGCATCATGATCATGGGTGCGTTTTCCAGCATCCTGTTCATCAACATCGTGCAGAGCAGCGGCGCGGCCCTGCCGCCCCAGCTACTGCTCCTGCTGGCGGTGCTTATCGCGGCGGCGGTGGGCGTGCTGGTCTCCATGGCGCATGCATATGCATCCATCAATATGAAGGCGGATCAGGTCATCAGCGGCACGGCCATCAACATGTTCGCTCCGGCATTCGCTATTTTTGCCGCCCGTATGATCCGCAGCGTGCAGCAGATCCCGTTCTCCAACACCTTCCGCATCACCAAGGTACCGGTGCTGGGCGATATTCCCGTGCTGGGGCCGCTGCTGTTCCAGAATACCTATATCACCACCTATCTGGGCTTTGCGGTGCTGGCGGTATCGGCTGTGGTGTTGTACAAAACGCGCTTTGGCCTGCGGCTGCGCGCGTGCGGCGAACACCCGCAGGCGGCGGACAGCGTGGGCGTGAACGTATACCGGATGCGCTACGCGGGCGTTGCCATTTCCGGCGCGCTGGCAGGCGTGGGCGGCCTTGTGTTTGTGGTGCCAACATCCACCAACTTCAACGCCACAGTGGCCGGCTACGGCTTTTTGGCGCTGGCGGTGCTCATCTTCGGCCAATGGAGACCCAGCCGCATCCTGTTTGCGGCGTTCTTCTTCGGTTTGATGAAAACGGTGGCGTCCGCGTATTCGGGCATCCCGTTCCTGGCAAACCTGGGCATCCCCAACGACGTTTACAAAATGGTGCCCTATGTAGCCACACTGATTGTACTGGCGTTCACCAGCAAAAATTCCATGGCGCCGCGTGCGGAAGGCATTCCCTACGACAAGGGCAGCCGTTAGAAAGCGGCGCGGAAAGAAAATAAATCAGGGGCGGGCTGCCGCCGCCGGGCGGTACGCCGGGCGGCCGTCCGTCCCTTTGCGTTCCGGCTGAAGCAGCGTGCGCGCCGGCTGTCCGGCGCGCACACAAAACGGATAAAGGAGATTTTTTATGCGCATGTATGATATCATCGCCAAAAAGCGGGACGGCGGTACGCTGACGCAGGAGGAGATCGCGTTCGCGGTAAACGGCTTTGCCGCGGGCAGCATCCCGGATTACCAGATGAGTGCGCTGATGATGGCTGTTTACCTGCGCGGCATGACGGCAACGGAGACCGCCCAGCTTACGGCAGCCATGGCTTACAGCGGCGATATGGTGGACCTTTCGGGGATCGGCGGCGTCAAGGCTGACAAACATTCCACGGGGGGCGTGGGCGACAAGACCACCCTGGTGGCGGGGCCGATCGTGGCCGCGTGCGGCGTAAAGGTTGCGAAGATGAGCGGCCGCGGCCTGGGGCATACGGGCGGCACGCTGGATAAGATCGAGGCTATCCCCGGATGCTCGGTGTCGCTCACGCAGGAAGCGTTTTTCCGGCAGGTGAACGACATAGGCATCGCGGTCATCGGGCAGACGGGCAACCTGGCTCCTGCGGACAAAAAGATGTATGCGCTGCGGGATGTAACGGCTACGGTTTCCTGTATTCCGCTCATCGCCAGCAGCATCATGAGTAAAAAGCTGGCTTCCGGCGCGGACTGCATCCTGCTGGATGTAAAAACGGGGAACGGCGCGTTCATGAAAACGCTGGAGGATTCCATTGCGCTGGCGAAGGCCATGGTGGACATCGGTGAGCATAACGGGCGGCGCACGGCGGCGCTCATCACAGATATGGATACCCCGTTGGGCCGCAATATCGGCAACAGCCTGGAGGTCATCGAAGCGGTGGAGACCCTGCGGGGCAAAGGCCCTGCGGACCTGACGGAGGTGTGCCTGTCTCTGGCGTCGGGCATGCTGTGGCTGGCAGGAAGGGGCGGCGCTGCGGCATGCCGCGCCATGGCGGAGGACGCGCTGCGCAGCGGCGCGGCGCTGGCAAAGCTGCGGGCCATGGTGGCCGCGCAGGGCGGCGACCCTGCCGTGATAGACGATCCGTCAGGCTTCCCCGCAGCCGCGTATGAACATGACGTGGTGTGCATGCAGGACGGCTGGCTGTATGCCACCGACACCGAGAAAATTGGCATTGCAGCCGTTCTGCTGGGCGCGGGGCGCGAAACAAAAGAGAGCGTCATCGACCCGGCGGCGGGCATCCGCCTGTTGAAAAAAGCGGGCGACCCGGTGAAAAAGGGCGATGTGCTGGCACGGCTGTACGCCGGGGATGCGGCGAAATTTGCGGCTGCGGAAGAAAAATTCCACAGTGCGCTCACCTTTGCGGCCCGGCGTCCCCAGCTGCCCGCGCTGGTGCTGGCCCGTGTAGACAAGGACGGCGTGACGCGGTTTTAATGGGAAAGGTTGGAGGAAAATGAATCGGGCGGAGTTCAAAAGACAGGTCTTATCCTTGTTTTCAGAATCTGTTGATGGTTTGAGCCTTGAGGAAAAAGTAAACTATATTGAAAACTTGCTGATAGAATACCAGAAAATGAATGAGGATGAACGGGATACGAGCAATAAAGGAGAATCCTGGACAGATGAAGAATTGAAAATTGTTCTTTCCAGTGCACCAACAAAATACAATTGTATGAAGTATGCTCGTATTTTTAAACGTGGTTATGGAAGTATTGAGCAAATATATCGGTGGGCAGCAACAACGGATAAAATGATTCAGGAAAAGCGTCCAAACGATGCTTTTGTAAAACGCATAAAAAAGGTTGCAAAAGAGCTTGGTTTAAGAGTGTAGCACAGCTGTCCACAGGGTTTCCCTGTGGACAGCTATTGTATAACAAAAGCCACTCGCAGGGCGAGTAGCTTAGAGGAAGGCTAATGTGAGTGATTGAAGTAAGCACACCTATAAGCAGCTGAAAGAAGAACGGCTGCGGCCGGCGAACCATATTTGCGTGACTTAGCGCACCAATAGAGCTCAGCTCGAATACGAAAATTCCCAGGCGCTAACGGGGATACTTTGCCTGAATTGCGGCAAGTGTTTCAGCGAAGTTTATCTTTGACGGCTCCTCGGATATCACAAAGTATCTGCAGCGCGCTGCCCGCTGCGTACAGCAGCAGGCCGCAGGCTGCGCCTGCCAGCGCCAGCAGGAAAAACACCGGCAGCGCCCATACCCGCCATCCCGGTGTGAGAGCGAAGACGCACGCAGCACCCGACGCGGCGCACAGACCGGCCAGCGCGGCCAGCACGCCGCAGCCGTGCAGGATACACCCGGTGCGGTTCTCCTGTTCCATGTTTCATGCCTCCCTGTACTTCGCGCGTTTTTGACAGAATGATTTTACTGCAATTTGCGGTAAAAGTCAATACAACAAATTGCGGTTACCTATACTGTACCTTAGATAAAAAGAAGGGCAGGGGAGGTACATGTACGAGCGTATCCGCGCCCTGCGGGAGGACCGGGACCTCTCGCAAAAGCAGCTCAGCCAGGCGCTGCACTGCTCGCAGCAGGTATACAGCAATTATGAACTGGGCCAGCGGGACATTCCAACGGCCATTCTTATTGCGCTGGCGGATTTTTACGGCACCAGCACAGACTATATCCTGGGCCGCACGGATGAAAAATAGCGGCCGCACAACGAAAAAAGCCGCGCCCGCCGTAGCAGCTTACGGCGGG
>OFOU01000994.1_pt1 | contig 19466 bp, 18 predicted proteins | sample 1542061 | NCBI WGS metagenome assembly OFOU01 (sample SAMN04209239, study PRJEB22552) | human gut metagenome | biome: gut; material: feces | host: Homo sapiens | place: USA: Oklahoma
CGCCTGGATTTTCGCGGTGAACGCGAAAACCAGATGCGCCATGGTATAATGTCTGTTTTACAGACATTATACCATGATTCTCTCCCGGATTCAAACATTTGTTCGCTGTTTCCAAAAAGAAAAGGTCCCGTTTCCGGGACCCTTTCTCTTCAAGAGGAAATGATCGTTAATCAGTGATTTCAATCTTGTATGTGCCGTCACTCTGTTTTGTGATCCTGTATTTCACGCCGTCGGCGTCGGTCACGGTACCGCTGGTCTTTACCTTACCCTGCTCGTTTACTACGTAATCCTTGCCGTCAACGCTTACCTTTTCGTACTTCATTCCTTCTTCTGCCCGGATCAGAACGCCTTCCTCATAAAGAGCTCCGTCCTTGACGCCGGTGTAGCCGTCGCCGCGGTTTCCAAGAGAACCTGTGGTCGTGAAGTAGAATACCTCGTTGTCATGGCCATCGTCGTTTACAACTACGCGGCCTGTCATCATTTCGCCGTTATCGGGGTTAAAGTAGAACTTTCTGCCGTCTTCCACTTCTACCATTCCGGTCACCATACGGCCCTGGGTATCGAAGCAGTAGGTCTCGCCTTTGATCTTCGCCATACCGTAGTGTCCGCCAATGACTGTGGTCTTATACTCGGTGGAGTATGCGCGGCCGTCACGGAAGTAATACCAGCTTTCCTCTGCATCGTCCGGAGAAGCCAGGTACTGCCAGCCGTCCGCCTGCTGTCCGCCGCTTCTGTAATACCGTAAGTGGGCGGTATCCGAGCTGGACAGATCGTCGCGGCCTGTGGAGGTATAGTCTGACGGGTTTACCCATCCGGTCAGCATCCGTCCCTCATGATCAAAGATATAAGCGGTGCCGCCGATGCTCTTTTCTGTCTCCCGCACCATCTTGCCGTTGGTGCCGAAATAGAACCAGTACTCACCCCAGTCATCGTTGGGATCCGGAAGCTGCTTCCAGCCGGCTGCCATTGCGCCGGAGCTGCCCAGATAATAGATATCTCCGTCCAGATCCTGCCAGCCGGTGGCCATTACAGAATTGTTGAAATAGTACCATACGTCATGGATCTGCTTCCAGCCGTTCTCATAAGCCTTTCCGTTGGCTCCGAAGTATCTCCAGCCGCCTTCATGATCCCAGTTGTCGCTCAGCTCTCTCCATTCGTTGAGCACCATTTCGCCGCTGCTGTTCACATAGTAGGTGTCGTCGATCAGGCTGTTGGTCCGCATCACGCCGTTGGAATCCATATAGTACCATTTTTCGTTGACCTTCACCCAGTCGTCCTGGACCATTTTTCCTGTGGAATCATTGTAGTAATACCAGTTTCCATTTTTCTGGGACCAGCCTGCAAAGGAAGTCATTGCCATTCCGGCTGTGAACGCCGCTGCAAGTGTCAGAACCATTAAACCTTTTCTCATATCATTTCCTCCTTTATAAAAAATCTGTCAAAATTATTCTTTCTCATCTGTTGTATGGAGTATATCATATTTCTGTATTTTTTTCATCACTTTTTCTTCACATTTTCATTACAATTCTATGAAGCATTTATGGCAAAAAAGTGGCAGAGGGACGGGGCCTGGGGATATCGGGAGCAGGGGGAGGAAGCGGGGAGGGAGGGGGCAGGATCTATTGGTGGATTGTGTGGTATTTTAGACCCAGGGCGCTTTTTCTTAGGCAGATCCTTCTTGTGTCTCCGATGGCTGTGTTGTTGTATACGCTTCTGGATGTCTTGAATTTTGTTTGTTCTCCGTGCCAGTTTCCATATAGATAGTAGTCGGTGGTGCTGCCGCTGGTGCTTATGTCTTTGTCTGTAACGGATATGGCTTCATGGGCCGATTTGTCGAAGGTCAGCAGGAAGTTCAGGGGGAATGTGGCCGTGAATGAGATAACAAGGACAGCCAGAATAACTGATAGCTTCCGGGACAGTCTCTGGGGTACCTTTGCGCCTGCTGATCTGATGATGTATGGAATGGACAGCAAAGCTGTTAGGTAAATGGTTATCCTGAGCAGGCTTCCCAGATCGTAATCAAAGCTTTTTGAGACGCTCAGGCATAAAAGCATTGCGATTACAGGGCCCAGGACCGGCATCTGGAGCGCGTTCTGCTCTCCTTTTTTTGTGGTGGTTTCTATATAGATGTATGGGTAATACCAGAGGTAGATCCCGTAGGCGGCCAGAAGTACAAAAAGAAAGATAGCGACCATGAGCTTACCGCCTGCCAGGAAGGCCGCTGCATTCAGAAATATCAGGATCCAGCCTGCTGCTTTTAAAAATTTCTTTGCGCCGGCAATGTGAAAGGGCCCGTTTCCTTCTGACAGGATCTCCATCGTTTTTGTTTCGTCTGCAATGGATCTGTAATGGTTTTTCTCCATGACATTTAATGTATTTATGTATTGGGATACGTTTTCTCCCTTTTCTGTCATTTCGCCAAGATCTACGCTGGGAATGTCGTTTTCCAGGAGAGCTTCAAACAATATTTCCAGATCGGCCAGCGCATAGTCCAGCGTGACGAGCCGGTTATACTGCCGGTCCACAAGGACCATCTGTGTCCGGCTGCCCAGAGGGACCAGGAGCAGGCATCGGATATCGCTGTATTTTACCTGTTTCGGCTGTTTGAATAAATGGAAAAAGATCAATCGGTCCTCTTCCACGAGGATCCTTTCTTTTTTATAGGCCAGAAGGAGCAGGATCCCCAGCGCCACAAATGGTAAAAAGCAGATGGAAGCCATGATGTTTCCTGTTATGGCAAGGAAAAGGCTGACCAGTGAAAATATGGCTGTGGTGATGATGCCGATGACTTTTACAAATATGCCGCTTCTTATAACTTTCTTTTCCATTTGATCCTCCCTGGTCTGTATGTTTGATCATTTTTGTATGCTTTTTTCTGCCTAAAACAGCAGGTGGTATAATGTCGTTTCATGGACATTATACCATGGAACCATCATGCAGTCATTGTTTTCTGACGTCAGGCTCCACAGAGTTTTTTTGTCACAGGACGCTCTTTCCTAGGCATAAAAAGGGACCGGGAGCTTTTTGGGGGGAGCTTCCGGTCCATAAGAAGGGGTATGTAAATGTAAGGAATCTGTCAATTATCTCCGTATAAGCGGTTGACGGCGCTGAAGATGCCGCGCAGGGAGGCGCGGGTGATGTTGGAGCTGATGCCGACGCCGTAGGTGACGCGCTTCCGGTCCTGGTCCATCATGTGGATGTAGGAGGCCGCCTGGGCTCCGGAACCGGAGGTCAGGGCGTGCTCGCTGTAATCCAGGACCTTGATATTGATGCCCAGTTCTTCCTCCAGGCCGCGCTGGACGGCGTCGATGGGGCCGTTTCCAATGCCCTCAAACTGTTTTTCCACTCCATGGTCGGTATAGGTGACCACGGCCACGGTGGTGAAATCTCCGGCGGACTCGAAATCTGTGATCTTGCACTTTTTGAAGTGGTACGGTTCCTTCCGGTCCAGATAGTTTTTCTGGAATTCCTCCATGATCTGCTCGGGAGCCACCTCTCCCTGACGCTCGGCGATCTTCTGGATCATGTCGGCAAATTCCTTATGCATGCCGCGGGGCAGCTTGAAGCCGAAGAAGGTATCCATGACAAAGGCCACGCCGCCCTTTCCGGACTGACTGTTGATACGGACGATGGGCTCGTACTCCCGGCCGATATCCGACGGGTCGATGGGGAGATACGGCACCTGCCATACCTTGCTCTGACGCTCTAAAAGTGCATGCATGCCCTTGTTGATGGCGTCCTGGTGGGAACCGGAGAAGGCGGTGAACACCAGCTTTCCGGCATAGGGGTGACGGGGATCGATGTGCATTTTCGTACACCGCTCATACACCTCTGCGATCCGCTTTACATCGGAGATCTCCAGCTCCGGATCGATGCCCTGGGAGAACATATTGTAAGCCAGGGTCAAGATATCCACATTTCCGGTCCGCTCCCCGTTTCCGAACAGGGTGCCCTCCACCCGGTCCGCTCCGGCCAGGAGCGCCAGCTCTGTGGCCGCCACTCCGGTTCCCCGGTCGTTGTGGGGATGAACGCTTAAGATAATGCTTTCCCGGTTTTCCAGATGCCTGTTCATCCATTCGATCTGGTCTGCATACACGTTGGGAGTCGTCATCTCCACCGTGGATGGCAGATTCATGATCATCTTATGCTCCGGCGTCGGTCCCCAGGCTCTCTGGACCGCGTTGCAGATATCCAGGGCGAAGTCCAGCTCCGTGCCTGTAAAGCTCTCCGGTGAATACTCCAGTACCACCTCTCCGTCATGGTCCTTCATATAGTTCTTTACCATGGCGACGCCGTCTGTGGCGATCTTTTTGATCTCCTCCCGGTCCATGTGGAATACCACATCCCGCTGTAAAGTGGATGTGGAATTGTAAATGTGGACCACAGCCTTTTTGATCCCTTGAATGGCCTCGAAGGTGCGCTTCACCAGGTGTTCCCGGCACTGGGTCAGCACCTGGACCATCACGTCGTCGGGGATCAGGTTCCGGTCCACCAGCTGCCTTAAAAAGTCAAATTCGATCTGGGAGGCGGCAGGAAAGCCGATCTCGATCTCCTTAAATCCCATTTCCACCAGGAGATTGAACATTTCGATCTTTTCCTCCACCACCATGGGCTCCACCAGGGCCTGGTTTCCGTCCCTTAAGTCCACACTGCACCATGCAGGCGCCTTCTGTATCTCTTTTCCAGGCCATTCCCGCTCCGGGTAATGGACCACCGGTACTCTCTGATATCGTTCAACATTTTTCATGATCTGCTTCCTCCATTTAAGTCCTGTACTGGCGTTTTTACTTTCTGAACCATTTTAAGGCCGGAGTCGGTAAATCACGCTGTATTTCTCTACGATAAACTGTGTTACGCTCTTAGGTCTAACCCCATATCCATCAGTCCTCTGCTCAGATTTTATGTAAAACACATTATAGCATCTGATTTCTGTTATATCAACAAAAGCTCCCATATCTTTTGATTATGGGAGCTATGCCGGGACTATTTATGAAGGCCGCCGTTCTATGAAACTGCGTGGCCTTTTTTTCTGAGAGCACCGATCACCTGGTCCACGTACTTCTCGCAGATCTCTGTGGATTCGGCCTCCACCATGACACGGATCAGAGGCTCAGTTCCGCTCTGTCTCAGGAGCAGTCTTCCGTCGCTGCCCAGAGCCTTCTCCACATCAGCCGCCGCCTGCTTCACGTCCTCGTCGCCCAGGGCCGCCGCCTTGTCGGCCACCCGCACATTCTTAAGGACCTGGGGCAGGATGGTCACCTCGGAAGCCAGTCTGGACAGAGCCTCCTTCTTTTCCAGCATCACCTCCATGATCTTTAAGGAGGTCAGGATCCCGTCGCCGGTGGTGGCGTATTTGCTGAAAATAATATGGCCGGACTGCTCGCCGCCCAGGCAGTTTCCGGTCTGGGACATATTTTCATACACGTATTTGTCGCCCACAGCCGTTTTGTCGTAGCCGATGCCCTCCCGGTCCAGAGCTTTATAGAGGCCCAGGTTGGACATGACTGTGGTGACGATCTTATTATTCCTTAAATTTCCCTGCTCCTTCATATATTTTCCGCAGATATAAAGGATCCGGTCGCCGTCCACCACTTCTCCGTTTTCATCCACCGCCAGGCAGCGGTCTGCGTCGCCGTCGTAGGCAAAGCCCACGTCCAGATGGTTTTCCTTCACAAAGGCCTGAAGTCTGCCGATGTGGGTGGAGCCGCAGTCCGTATTGATATTTAAGCCGTCGGGTTCGTTATTGATCACAAAGGTATCGGCTCCCAGGGCATCGAACACGCTCTTTGCCACAGAGGAGGCGCTTCCGTTGGCGCAGTCCAGCCCCACCTTCTTCCCCTTGAAGGAACGGGTGGCAATGGAGATCAGATATCCGATGTAGCGGTTCCTTCCGGCTGCGAAATCCTGGGTGCGGCCGATCTGGTCCCTCTTTGCCATGGGAAGCTCTCCCATCTCCCCATCCAGGTATTTTTCGATCTCCAGGATCACCGACTCCTCCATTTTCTCTCCGCTGCCGTTCATGACCTTGATGCCGTTGTCATAATAGGGATTGTGGCTGGCAGAGATCATGATCCCGCAGTCAAAGTCCTCGGTCCGGATCACATGGGACACGCTGGGCGTGGTGGTCACATGCAGCAGATATGCATCTGCGCCGGAAGCCGTAAGGCCGGAAACCAGGGCGTACTCGAACATATAGCTGGACCGTCTCGTATCCTTTCCGATCACGATGCGGCACCGCTCTCCCTTGGCCTTCTGCCCGTAATACCAGCCCAGGAAACGGCCCACCTTATAGGCGTGCTCCACCGTCAGATCCACGTTGGCCTCTCCCCGGAAGCCGTCTGTTCCAAAATATTTTCCCATTTTTCTCATCCTCCTGAAAAAGGTTTCCCCCCGCCTTCCTGATCCCTGTATTATTCTATGACTCAGCTCCCGCAGATGGAAGCCGCCAGGACCTCAGCGGGCAGATCTCTGCCGCAGGTCCTGTCCATATTTTTATCCTACCAGGTGATCTCTTTGAGATAACGGCCCACTGCGTCCTTCCAGTCCGGAAGCCGCTCAAAGCCGTTTTCTGTGAGCTTCTCCTTGCTGATCCGGCTGTTCATGGGCCGCTTCGCCTTGGAGGCCGGGTACCCGCTGGTGGGAACCGGCGTCACCTTTACCTCATCCATCCCCGCCTGGCGGAAGATCTCGCAGGCAAATTCATACCAGGAGCATAAGCCCTCGTTGGTGGCATGGTACCGGCCGTATTTCTCGGTCTGGATCATATCCACCAGGAGTCTGGCCAGATCATAGGTATAGGTGGGAGAGCCGATCTGATCGTCCACCACTGTGGCCGCGCCCCGTTCCTTTCCGATGCGGAGCATGGTCTTAATGAAGTTCTTCCCGTTGACGCCGAACACCCAGGCAATGCGGACGATGAAGAATTTTTTCACCAGCTCCTCCACCGCCAGCTCTCCCTCGTATTTGGTCTGACCGTATACGTTTAAGGGATGGCGCTCGTCATCCGGCTCCCAGGGGCGGGTCCCCTGGCCGTCGAACACATAATCCGTACTGATGTACATCATCTTGATATCCAGGTCGCGGCAGACCTCTGCGATATTCCTGGTGCCGTCTGCGTTGACCTTTCTGCATACATCCACGTTATCCTCGGCCGCATCCACAGCCGTATAAGCGGCGCAGTGGATCACAGCGTCCACCTTCGATTCCGTGATCACCTTCCGGCAGGCCCCGGCATCGGTGATGTCCATCTCCTCCAGGTCCACGCCCACGGGCTCCAGGCCGCGTTTTACCATTTCATTTACCACGTCATGGCCCAGCTGGCCCTTGACGCCTGTTACTAAGATCCTCATTATTTCTCACCCAGCCTCTTTCCATACATGTTATCGAAATAATTGCTGTACTCGCCGCTTAAGATGTGCTTCCACCAGTCCTCGTTGTCCAGATACCACTGGATGGTCTGCTGGATCCCGGTGTCAAAATTATATTTGGGCTTCCAGCCAAGCTCGGTCTCCAGCTTTGTGGGATCGATGGCATACCGGCGGTCATGGCCCGGACGGTCCGTTACAAATTTGATCAGGCTCTCCGGCTTATCAAGGGCCTTTAAGATGGTCTTTACAACCTCTAAGTTGGTGCGCTCGTTGTGGCCGCCCACATTATATACTTCTCCCACCCGGCCGTTGTGGATGATCAGATCAATAGCCTCGCAGTGGTCGGAAACATGGAGCCAGTCTCTCACGTTCTCGCCTGTTCCGTATACCGGAAGGGACTCGTCGGCCAGGGCGCGGCTGATCATCAACGGGATCAGCTTCTCCGGGAAATGGTAGGGGCCGTAGTTGTTGGAGCAGCGGGAAATGGTCACCGGCAGACCAAAGGTCCTGTGGTATGCCATGACGAACAGGTCGGCGCTGGCCTTACTGGAGGAATAGGGGCTGGAGGTGTGGAGTGGAGTCTCCTCGGTAAAGAAGAGGTCCGGACGGTCCAGAGGCAGGTCTCCGTATACCTCGTCGGTGGATACCTGGTGATAGCGCTTGATCCCGTATTCCTTACATGCGTCTAAAAGCGTGGTGGTCCCCATCACGTTGGTGCGGACAAAGCTCTCCGGATCCACCACAGAGCGGTCCACATGGCTCTCGGCCGCAAAGTTTACGACCATATCGGGCTTTTCCTTTTCAAACAGATCGAATACGAATTTCCGGTCCGCAATGTCGCCCTTTACAAATTTATAGTTGGGCTTTCCCTCCACGGGCTTTAAGGTCTCCAGATTGCCTGCGTAGGTGAGCAGATCCAGATTGACGATGTCATACTCCGGATATTTGTTTACCATATGATGGATGAAGTTGCCGCCGATGAAACCGGCGCCGCCTGTTACGATGATCTTCATTTTTGTTTCTCCTTATTCGCTTTCTTCAAACTCCCCGGCGTTCTGGCCGGAAGATACTCCATTCCCCGGACAGGGCCGTTTTACCGGTCTGCGGGCATGGGCATTTTATCTGTCCGCATGGCCCGGCAGCTTGTCGATATACTTGCCGTCCACCACGTCCTTCAGATACTGGCCGTACTGGTTCTTCTTTAAGATCTCATAGGCCTCCATGACCTCGTCCCTGGTGATCCAGCCGTTGGTATAGGCGATCTCCTCCAGACAGGCGATCTTTCTGTGCTCATGGGTCTCCACGGTCTTAACAAAGTTGGTGGCCTCCACCAGTGATTCATGGGTTCCCGTATCCAGCCATGTGAAGCCCTGGCCTAAAAGCGTCACATCCAGCTCTCCGCTCTCCAGATAGATCCGGTTTAAGTCCGTGATCTCCAGCTCGCCTCTTGCAGAGGGCTTTAAGTTCTTCGCATACTCCACCACCCGGTTGTCGTAGAAATACAGGCCGGTGACGCAGTAGTTGGACTTGGGCTTTTCCGGTTTCTCTTCAATGGAAACAGCCTTTCCGTCCTTATCGAATTCCACGATGCCGAACCGCTCCGGATCGTCCACGTAGTATCCGAATACAGTGGCCCCCTTTTCCCTGGCAGCCGCCTCCCTGAGACGCTTCTTTAAGCCCTGGCCGTGGAAGATATTGTCTCCCAGGACCATGGCCACAGAATCGTTTCCGATGAAATCTGCGCCGATGATAAAGGCCTGGGCCAGTCCGTCGGGACTGGGCTGCACCGCATAACTGAGGGTGATGCCGAACTGATGGCCGTCGCCTAAAAGAGCTTCAAACCTGGGCGTATCGTCGGGAGTGGAGATGATCAGGATATCCCGGATCCCTGCGTTCATCAGAACGGAAAGGGGATAATAGATCATTGGTTTATCATAGATGGGTAAAAGCTGTTTGGAAGTCACCTTCGTCAGTGGATAAAGACGTGTGCCGCTGCCGCCGGCAAGAATGATACCTTTCATATCTGTTCTCCTTCTTTTTCTGCTGTTATAGTCCGTTTTGCAAAAGGGGGGCATCCGCCGCACAGCATGATCCCGCCTGCGGCCGGAAAAGGACGCACCTTCCCCGTATATATGGCGTCATTATAGCATAAAACCCGAGTGATTGAAAGGCCGGATGTTACAAACCTATTGGATTATCTTTAAAATTTCTTTAAATCCTTCTGATTTTCCTGGGATTCAGATGTTCATAGAAAAAAAGGCCCGGTTCAGTTCCAGGGCCTCCTCCATGGTATTTTTCCATCCGTAACACTTTAGATCCGTCTTCCACCCCTTAGGGGTCCACAGCACCTCCACGCCTTCCTCCCGCAGAAGAAGGCACTGGAGATCCATGGACGCAAAATGAGCGGCCCCGCTTAGGATCCCGGCAGCGTTCACCACCCGATGGGCCGGCACGTTCTCTCCTGCCAGCCCTTTTTTCAAAGCGTATCCCACCTGTCTGGAGTTCCCCGGCTTCCCGCAGAGCAGGGCGATCTGGCCGTAGGTGGCCACCCTCCCTCTGGGGATCCGGCTGCATACCAGATCGATGCGGCGGTAAATATCCATATCCATTTTTAATTCTCGTTCATTTTGGCTAGCTTGGCCGCCTGGTCTGCGGCGATCAGGCTGTCGATCAGTTCCTGGAGATCGCCGTCCATGATGGAGTCGATCTTATAAAGGGTCAGCTTGATCCGGTGCTCTGTCACACGTCCCTGGGGGAAGTTGTAGGTGCGGATCTTTTCGGACCGGTCGCCTGTGCCGATCTGGCTGCGGCGTGCCTCGGCCTCCTCATTCTGGCGGCGCTCCAGCTCCATGTCATACAGCTTGGAACGCAGCAGGCGGAACGCCTTATCCTTGTTCTGAAGCTGGGATTTCTCTGTCTGGCTGTAGATCACGATCCCCGTGGGAATATGGGTCAGACGCACCGCAGAGTCCGTGGTGTTTACGCACTGGCCGCCGTTTCCGGAGGCACGCATCACGTCGATGCGGATATCCTTTTCGTCGATGACCACGTCAAACTCCTCGGCCTCCGGCATGATCGCCACAGTGGCCGTAGACGTATGGATCCGGCCGCCGGACTCAGTCTCCGGCACACGCTGTACCCGGTGTACGCCGCTTTCGTATTTCAGCTTGGAATATGCGCCCTGGCCTGTGATCATGAATTCCACTTCCTTCATGCCGCCGATGCCGCTCTCGCTGACGTTGATCAGCTCCACCTTCCAGCGCTGGCGCTCTGCGTAATGGACATACATCCGGTACAGCTCGGAAGCGAACAGGGCTGCCTCGTCTCCGCCTGCGCCTGCGCGGATCTCCACGATCACGTTCTTATCATCGTTGGGGTCCTTAGGAAGCAGAAGGATCTTAAGCTGCTGCTCCAGCTCCTCGATCCTTTTTTTCGCGTCGGAAAGCTCTTCCTTGGCCATCTCCCGCATTTCCTCGTCGCTCTCTTCCTCCAGAAGGGCCAGGCTGTCCTCCACATCCTGCTTTGCCTGCTTATATTCCTTATATGTCTCCACCAGCGGCGTCAGATCCGACTGTTCCTTCATCAGCTTCCGGAATCTTTTCTGATCCTCTGCCACGGACGGATTGTTTAACTCAAACATCAGCTCTTCGTAATGCTTAACAATGTCTTCCAAACGGTCGAACATAGGAAACCTCCTTCTTTATTTCCGGATCTGCCCCGGCCACGTTCCGCGCACTACCCGGTCCATGCCCGCCAGATCCTTTATCACCTTTGTATCCTGAAATCCATGGGACTCTAAAAGCGTCTTCACCGCCGCCCCCTGGTCATGACCCGTCTCAAAATAAACGGAACCGCCCTGGTTTAAGAAATCCCCGCATTGCTCCGCCAGGATCCTGTAAAAATACAGGCCGTCCTCTTTCCCGTCTAAGGCTCCCAGAGGCTCATGGTCACGCACCTCCGGCTCCAGGCCCCGGATCACCTCACTGGGGATATAGGGCGGATTGGAAACGATCACATCGAACATGTCCCTTCCCGGCTCAAAGGCAGCGAACATATCGCTCTGGCGAAACTCCACCGGATACGTTCCGGCGTTTTTTTCTGCCACCTCCAGGGCCTCGGGAGAAATGTCTGCCGCTGCCACCCGGGCGTATCCGCCCAGGGCCTTTAAGCTGACGGCGATGCAGCCGGAGCCGGTGCACATATCCAGCACGGAAATATTTCTGTTTTTCTGCTCATTTAACACAGTTTCCACCAGCGTCTCTGTATCCTGCCTGGGGATCAGCACATGGGCATTGACAAAAAACTCCATGCCCATGAATTCCTGTGTGCCCAGGATATGCTGGAGGGGCATCCGGCCCGAACGGCGCTCCAGGCCGTCCTCATAGGCCTTGAGGGCCGGAGCCTCCGGCGCCGCCTCCTCCTTTGCATCCAGGAAATACCTGGCCCGGCTCATGGAAAATGCCCGTTCAAACAGATACCAGGCATCCAGCTCATACTCCTGGATCCCGGCCTTCTTTAAGCGCTCCTGGCCCTGTTTTAACAGCTCCCCCCAGGTCATGCCAGTTTCTCCTGCTCTTCAAAATACCCGGCCGGATACGTTTCCGGAAAGTTCTCCTCCAGGTATTTCTTCCAGTCGAACACTTCCTCCACAGCGGCGATGGCCACCTGGATCATGGAATCGTCCGGCTCCTTGGTGGTCAGTCCCTGCATCCACATGCCGGGGCGGCTTATGATGTCCATGATCTTTGAATTGCTGGTACCAGCTAACCGAAGCACCTCATAGGATACGCCCGCGATCACCGGGATCAGTACGATCCGGCTGACGATCCGGAGCCAGATGGTGTCCACCCGGACCACCATAAAGAACAGGATGCTGATGACCATGACGATCAGAAGAAAGCTGGTGCCGCAGCGCTTGTGCTCCTTGGAACTCTTCCGGACATTTTCCACATTTAATACCAGCCCGTTCTCCAGGCAGTTGATGCATTTATGCTCGGAGCCATGGTACATGAACGTGCGGCGGATGTCATCCATCCTGGAAATGATCTTAATATAAGCGATAAAGATCCCAATGCGGATCACTCCCTCCAGTACTGCCATGACCGTTTCCGACTGAATGAACCGGCGGAAAAAGCCGGCGATCAGAAGCGGGAGCACCATAAAGATCCCAATGGCCATGAACACGGAAAAGATCATCACCGCCGTCATAACGACGCTTTCCATTTTTTCTCCGAATTTATCGATCAGGAAGCTTTCAAATTTTCCCGGAACCTCGTCCTCTTCATCGTCCTCAAAAAAGCTGGCCGACCAGGTGAGGGTCTTCATCCCCAGGATCATTGAATCCGCAAAGCTGAAAATCCCGCGTACAAACGGAAGGGAAAAGATTTTCACTTTTTCCGTCATACTCACATATGTGTCTTTCTGGATCACGATCTCCCCGTCAGGCTTTCTGACGGCGGTGGCATAGGTATCCTTGTTTTTCATCATGATCCCCTCTAAGACTGCCTGTCCCCCGATACCGGAATATTTCAATTTTAAACCTCCATGTCTGTAAGATCCCGCAGACGCGCGTCTCCGACCCGTCTGCCTCCGGGGCCTGCCGGGAGCGTTCCCACTCCGCCTGGCCTCCGGGTAAACAAAAAGGGCTGAGTTTTCAGAAATATCCAAAAGCTCAACCCTGCTTTATCAAACCTTATTTGTCTGCTTTCACACCATACTTACGGTTGAACATCTCGATACGTCCGCGAGCGGAAGCAGCCTTCTGCTGACCGGTATAGAATGAATGGCATTTGGAACAGATTTCTACGTGAATGTCTTTCTTGGTAGAACCAGTTACAAATTCATTACCGCAGTTGCAAACGACCTTGGCCTGATAGTAATTTGGGTGGATTCCCTCTTTCATGATTTTCACCTCTTTATTTTTTGGTACATGACTGACAGTCACGTTTATTTATATACCTGTTCCCTTAGAACAGCTAAATAAGTATAGCATAGTTTATTTTTGAGTGCAAGTGTTTTTTCGCTGAAAATCGGGCGTTGATTTTCAGTGTTTTATTGCGGCATGATACTAAAAACTGATATAATGCAAATGAGAGGGGGCAAAGCATGAATAAAAAATTATCCGGGGTATTTACTGTTATTTTAATGATAAATGTATTAACCTTTAATATTTACGCCATGGAACATCTGATAGACAGGAATGACCGTGAATATTCAGAAATCTTGTCTCTGAACGATGAAATATTGGATTCCCTGAATCATGGCCTGGTCCATTCAGAAACAGGGAAAGATATTTCTGAAGATGAGCTCAAAATGGAACAGGCATTTAAAGTGTATGCTGATATAGAATTAAATCACGCAGAAAAGGTAAAGTCGTCGCTTCAGGAAGCAAAATATAAATGGCAGGTTCCTGTATATACAGATATCCATACAATCCTGGTTGATATTACAAAAGTAACTTCTATTTCTGAAGATGTTCCAAAAGATGTGAGGATAGAATTAGAAAAAAATTCAAATCAATGGCATGTTGGCGCAATCCATATCTTTGATGGCCAGACTGTAAACTATGCGGAAACCGTTAAAGATGCACTGGAGCATGCGGGATATGATCCCAGAAACTATACATATGAAATCGTTTCAGGTATCCCAGGAATAAGATATCCCACAGCGATCGTATTTAACAGCGAAGAAAAAGCTGAGTTTATAATACCTGCTGAACCGTCAGCAGCCCGTGCTTTTGAGGGTAACTGGCCCACTGCAGCTCAGAATACGGATCTGCTTTCTGCTTCAAATGAAGAGAATGACAGCAGTATGCCATTATATAATTACAGCGACGTTGCACGGGCATCCAGAAAAGCTGGCCTGTTTGGCCATGGCGGTATCGGAATCACGTATCCGAGTGGTACTTTTAATTGGAAGACAGGCGCTGCGGCCGTTGGTATTTTTACCGTTCTGGTCATCTGTTTATATTCATTTGTCAGATCTCGCAAGCCCGGGGACTGATGGAGTTGGAGACAGCTGCCTGCCGCTGCTGTCTCCAGCTAAGAGAGAAATTGAAACCGGATCCTGGCCGACGGCTCCCTACCCCTCCATCACATGAAGGTTCCGAAGCTCTCCGTCCCGGATGCGCTCCGTCAGCTCCATGGCATGGGGCTCCAGATAATCCCAGTCCCCGCCGGTCAAGCCCTGGCGCTTCAGCTCCTGTACCACAGCCCGGCAGACCATTTCGATCCTCTCCTCTGTCCGGACCGGGCCGCCAGCCAGCCGCTTCTTTGCTGGTCCGCAGGATCCCTCTGTGTCCTCTGCTTCCTTCTCCACGGATCCACGGACGCCATTTCTGTCCCCTGGTTCCGTATTCCCTGGCTCATAAACGCCAGCCGCATCCCCCGGCACGGCTGCTCCCCCTGTCAGCAGCCGCTCCAGCTCCCCAGCAGCCTCACGGAGCACCGGCAGCTCCCTGGCGGCCCGGAACGACCATTTGTAATACGGCATGTACCTTCGGTTCAGAAGAAAGATCATGGAAAGCCCCGCCGAAACAAATTCGTGGAGGGCCATGGCGGCGGCTCCGTATTCCCCCCGCCTCAGACACCGGGAATAATTATATTGCCCCGACTGGGCCATAAGGACGGCCCTGGCCGCCATTTTCTTCAGGCGCACGTCCTCCGGGTATCCGGCCTCCAGCTCCCGGCGCACGGCAGAAAACTCCCCGCATCCGTCGTAAAACACCCTTCCATTGACGGCGCAGGACAGGCTGTGCTCCGGCGTATACAGCCATTCCATCAGGGATTCCGGAGCTCCCGGCCTTCCTGTGAACCGGCGGTAAAATTCTCCGGTGAGCAAAACGCCCCGGCGTCCGCCGCCAAGGAGGCTCTGCTTTTCCCGCCTCACTCCCAGATACTCCCCCGGCAGCTTCCCATAAGCCCGGGACAGCTTAAATTCCAGCTCATGCTCCAGCCGGTCCGGGATCCAAAGACAGAAGCCGGCCTCAAAATCATGGTCCCGGGATATGGCATCATCAAAACCAAAGCAGTCGGAGCCCTCTCCGGCCACTCCCGCGGCGATCATATCCATATACTGGGGAAACTGCTCCCGGAGCATGGGCAGGCCGTATTCGCCAAAAAACCGTTCTGAAAGCTCCAGGCCCCTGATAACGTTTCCCCTGTCCTGTCCTTCCTCTATCGGCTCCATATCTGCCGCTCTTCCACTGCTCTTTCCATCTGTCATCTCCCCGGCTCCTCTCCGGCTTCCCGATAGATCCGGTCCGCCGCCTCGGTAAGTTCCTTCTTTATTCTGAAATATCCGAAATGTCCGAATGTTTCCGCGCATTTCCGGCAATTAAACGCGTAATATCCGTCTCTGGGAACCTCTCCAGAGCGAAAGATCTCCACTGCCTTTTCCAGACATCCGTCGATCTCCTCCTCCCGTCCCGCCTTCTCATACAGCACCGCCAGGTTCACCCAGGTGACCGCGATCTCCAGGAGGCTTCCCGGCCGCAGCGCCTCCATGATATCCATGGCTTTCTTATAATATGCCTCCGCCTTTCTATACTCTCCCAGGTCCTCCCAGGCCAGGGCCATGTTGTTGAACAGGCCTCCGAACCGGTAGTCTCCCGGCGGCAGGCTCCCGCCATAGGCCCTAAAGGCCTGGTCGTAATACGGCATGGCCTCTGCTGCCTTTCCAAAAGCCTTCATGGTAGTGGCGGCATTGAGACAGGTGGTGCCGCCGGTGACGGTCTGGGAAAGCCCATGATCTCCCACCAGGGCCAGCCCCTTTTCCACCGCCGCAAGGCCCTTTTCCCTCTCTCTGGAATTGCGGTAAAAGCCCATCATTTCATTCAATATAGTGATCTGGGATGTCCAGTCCCCGGCTTCCTCATACCGGGCCAGCCAGTCCTCCAGATATATGGCCGCCTCCCGTTTGGCATCCCGGTCCAGGAGCCGGTCAAAGCCCTGGATCACCTCCCGGACCGAGGGACCTCCGTCCGCGCTCCCTGTATGCACCGCCTCTGCGGCTGCTATATGTGGTCTGAAGCAGCACTCTGGCTCCTCCCAGTCTTCTTTTTCCAGTATCATCTGTCATTTCCCCTCTGTTTCATTTTTCAGGAAGCCTTCGTCCAGGCTCCGCCCTCCGGAAAAGATCCGCCACACGGCTGGCGCATACCGGACCAGGATCCGGGCCGCCGCGTAAGAGGATGCCACCACCGCCGCCGGAAGCAGGAGGAACCAGACCACAGCTAAGACCGCCATGGCCGTCCCGTCCAGCACGCGTCCCAGCACCAGGGCTCCGGCCTTATTAAAAACACGCACCAGGATAAAATGGATCCCGTATAAAAACAGGCTCTGGCGCATCCACGGCCTGGTCTTTCCCATCCGTCCGCTGTCAAACAGAAGCCATATGGATATGGGAAGGAAAAAACGGAACATGACGATCCACAAAACATCTGCCCCAGGCTTCCCCATCCGCCAGAAACAGATCGCTGCCATAAGGACATTTCCGATCCCCGCCAGGATCCGCCCCTTTCCATAAGAAGCCTCTGTCAATTCCCGGCCATGGACGGCCATAAAGATCCCAAAGGAATAGTAAAGAAGTGCGTCGGTGTTGGGATGCATGGTATCCAGATGAAAATGGACGGCCGCCATGACAGCTGCCAGAAGGATTCCGATCACCTTGGAGCCTTCCCTGCCAAAGGTGTGCCTTGCCAGCATGGAGGTTGACACGCCTTCCCTTGCCCCGGCCGCTCCTATCAGGCCGCCGTACACGCTTAAAATTACATTTCCCACGATGACAGCCAGTATTGCCTCCTTAAAGTTCATTCCAAACCCCATGGCTGCTCCTGTGTACAGGCCGGACATACATATGCAATACCCCGCTGCCACAAATGCAATACTGCAGAATCCTTTTTTCTCATTCTCCGGCACCCTTTGGGTTGCGTTGTCATTCTGAGATTGTACCGTGACATTTCCCTGCGTCTTTTCTTTTGGCATTCCTCATTCCTCCTTTGTATTTTCTTTTGTTCTCTGTTTTACTATATCCTTTTCTTCTCCGTCTGTCAGCGTGTGGAAAAACAGAAAAACAGCCGCCTTATGTGCAGGCACACATAAGGCGGCTGTCTTTGCCACCACTTCCATTATTTCTTTTCCATAATGTCAAAAATCATCAAAAAATTCAGGCGGTACGGCATATCAAAGGGAGAGTAGCCGAACAGCTCCGTGAGTTTATTCTTTCTCTGGAGAACCGTATTTTTATGGATAAAAAGCTGCTCTGCTGTCTTTTTCACATTTTCATTGTTCACCAGCAGACACCTGAAGGTGTCCGTCAGCTGTGTTTTGTGTTCCTCATCGTAACGCAGCACCGGTCCCAAAAGCTTATGGCACATCTCCACGATTTCCGGCTGTTTGCCCATCTGGCGCAGCTTCTGGAAAAAATACACGGCGTCATAAAAAACCACCTTATTTTCCCCATAGTGGTCCCTTCCCACCGTGGCTGCCTGGAATGCCTGGGTATAAGCGCTTGGAATATCCGTCATGGAGGCGAATGCATTACTGACTCCTACAGAGACTGACAAATCAAATTTTCCATCAAAAATACGAAGCAGCTTTTCCCCCAGATTCTCAAGATGAACAGACCCGTTCTGGTTATTCATAAAAAGCAGAATCGTATCGCTGCGAAACACCAGCCAGCTTTTGGGATCGTACAGATTCAGAAGCTGCTTCACCTGCGACAGTAAGACATGTCTGATATAGCGCTGCATTTCCTGCTGCACCTTGGAATCCGTCACGCTCTGGATAGAGTTGATATTGACCACAATTATCTGGTTCTTATCCAGTACGGTCAGCCCCAGTTCAAGACCTCTCTCCAGCGCCTTTGCATTGGACGGAAAATTCCACACCAGAAGGTCCGTCACGTATTCCTCCATCACCTTTTCCCGGAAATGAGACACCTTGCTGCGTTTTTGCAGAATCAATGTCCCTGATACCACCATGGAATTAATCAGGCCGTTTTTTATATTCTCCTCAAAATCCCCGTCATAATCCAGGAAGAAAAGGCCGAAGAGGTTTTTCTGGGAACGAATCAATACAACGGCGTTTTTCCGGCCCTGTATGTCCTGCACCGTATATCCGTCCCTGCTGCATTCAAATAAAATGTGGTTGAAATTATCCTTCAGGTATTCCTCCTCGGCCTGTATGGCCGCCAAATCCCGGTCCGAATATATGACCTTCCCGTAGGTGTCGTAATATGACACCTTCTTTTTCAGCCGCCGGTTCATCTGCTGAAAAACCACGTCTATATTTTCTTCATTCACCACCAGATTCAGGAAATCATTGCGGACCATGGAATAGTCATTGGTGACCATGGCCCGTGTGTTCTCCTCATACAGCAGCGTAATGATTGGATTCATGATTTCAATATAGGACACGTCTGTCCTGGCCTGAATCAGGGGAAATCCCGCCTCATCGCAAAGTTGTATGATGCCAAGGTCAATCTGGCGGATCCAGGTCCCCACATAACAGAGCACAAGACCGCAGCACTCACAGTCAATCAGCGTTTCAATCACTTCCTTCTGCTGGGCCACATTGTCCCAAATCGCATAAAAGGATGTGATATACAGCTGATTTTTTAGAACCCACCTGGAAATGTTATGCTCTGCCACCTCCAGGACGCTGACACTTTCAATTGGGGTATCCAGTCCTTCTTTTCCCGCAACTACCGATGCCCCGAATAATCCTCCAAACTTCAAAGCCTCCTTGATTGTCAATCCCATATCGTTACCTCATCGCTCACTTCCCCCCGGCATGGAAGGCCGGATAAAACTGAATCAAACATGGAAAAAAGGACTTCCTGCTTGTTTCAATTCAGGTGCCTGATTAAAACAAAGCAGAAGTCCTAATACATAGTTTACACGACATGGGATTGGAATGCAACCAGCAAATAAAAATGAACCGGGGGACAATCCCCCCTACCTGGCTCCCCTGATATACGGCTTACCCAATGCCTCCGGCGCGCTGTTTTTGCCGATGGCGCCCAAAAGGGCAACCAGGGTTATGATGTAGGGCAGCATAGCCAGAGCCTGTGTGGGCAGGGGCACACCGATGGCCTGGA
>OFOU01001000.1_pt1 | contig 19382 bp, 14 predicted proteins | sample 1542061 | NCBI WGS metagenome assembly OFOU01 (sample SAMN04209239, study PRJEB22552) | human gut metagenome | biome: gut; material: feces | host: Homo sapiens | place: USA: Oklahoma
ACTGGTAGGTTTCTCTGTCCTCGATGCTCAGCAGATAGCAGTAGATGGAGATCTCTGGGTAACTGAGACCGATGTGAAATACTTCATTGGGGACCTTGAAATAGTTTTTATCGGGATCTCGTTTGGGCCACTGTTGGAACTTCATATAGCACCTCCCGTATGCTCCTCCATCCACTGAATGCACTTTTCTTTCGGCACCACCATGCGGTTGCCCACGCGCAGCACCGAGAAATCTGGTTGGTGCATCAGTTCATACCCTCTGGACGGTGATACGCCCAGCACCTTCGCCTCGTTGTGGTTTTTGTAGACAGATTCTTTCATGTTGATCATCTCCTTTTCAAAACTCCCTCTACTTCTTTAGCCGCAAACATTTGCATGCGACATAGGTTTGACATAACCTTTGGATGGTGTCCGAGTTGTTTCTCTACTTGTATAGGGGAAAAATATATCCCGCTGACATACATTTGACAGAAAAACGGAGCGTCTGCTTTGTCGCAGACGCTCCGTTCGAGGTTGGATTATTTACTTTTGTGCTGGTTTCAGCAACCGGCATGTTCCCTCCGCCTCGTCCCGCTCTTTCAGCAGAGAGGCCAGAGCAGAGAAGAATTTCTTTTGCTGGTAGTCCACGCTGCCGCGGTTCAGTTGATGGGCTTCCGCGTACTTGCGGATGGATAAACCGTCCACAAACCGCTCCCGGAAATAATCCTGGTATGCAGCCAGCACCGTTTTCAGGGCATTGTCCAGAAACTGCAAGTCCTCTTTCAGCTTGGCGAAGTCACTTTTGGTGATGGCGACCAATCTCTTTTCCTTTACGCAGAGGCGATATTTGTTCCGGTCGAAGTTGTAGTGCTCGCAGAGATCTTTTGCGTATGCGTGGTAGGTAAGAGACTGCTGGTACTCGCGGGAGTCGTATGCTTCATCCAACTGTGGTCGCTGCCGTTTACGAACCGGTCCCCGAAACTCCTCTTCCTCCAGCCGCTCTATTACTTCACCTGAGATCTTCATGTTGAGCAGCCGCTTATACTTGGCTTTCCGTTCGCCGTTCACTTCGACAAATGCGCAGAAGGATTTTTTGCTGGAGGTGTAGTACTTGGGGACATCCGCGAAGGGGTAGGTGGTCCAGATGACACTTTCCTCGCCGGTGTCGGCGTCGGTGGCCAGAGAGATTACATAGACCACTTTCCTGTCGTACCGCCGGTAGTATCCGGCGCTGATCCGTCTGCCCGCCATTGCCGCACCTCCTTGTTTTCTTTTTCAATAACAGGGTTTCTGTAAATGACGGAGGTTTTTATTGTTTATTCCCACGCAAAATTTGAGGAGCCCATTCCCTCTCGTTTAGATTGTAACTGAAAGGCAGATACGGTGATAGACCAGTTCACTGCGCTGGTCACCCTATCCGTCAACGGCTTTTCGTAGATTCTCAAGCCAGAAGGTCCAGCGCGTTACATCCTACATAGGGTGCCCAACATAATCCAAAGCGGACATCTCTACTTTGAATTGACTTGTATCATGCCCAAGTTACTCGACACCCAACGCTTTAAACACTGCGTCTTCTGCACTGTTATAAAAAATCAGATTGAAGCTGCCAATTAGATCGGCAGGAACTGTCCCCAATTCCGCCGCAGAAGTCATGGGCAACAGTACCTTTTTAGCTCCACTGTCCAGACAAACCTGTAAAGCATTTGGCAACTCGTCCACCTTGATCATCGTGCCACTGATGCTGATCTCACCCAAAATAGCGGCGGAACTCAGCACCGGTCTGCCAAGAGCAATCGAACACAGTGCGATCAGCGTAGGCAGCGCCAGCTTGCCTGTCGTACCGATCCCTTGCAGGTCCTGGTAGTTGATGATGTAGTCCTTCGTGGATGTGCTGATTGAGCCACTGATACGCCCACCGTTTGCCTTCAAGTAGTTGAAGGCGGTGTTGGTGGCTTCCTTTGCATCCCGGTCGGAACCAATTCCGGTACGCTCGAACTTTCCGCTCCCCGGTAGCATCTGGCTCTCCAACCGGAACACACCAATCATCCCGGATCTTCCCCGGCTCACCGTGTAAACCTGGCCGGGATTGCACAACCCTTCAGGGATCAGTTTGCCGCCGCCCTGCTCCGGCACAGAGACATAGTGCTCGTCAAAAGTCTCATTGTCCAAGTAGGAGAAGTTCACATCGTAGAACTCCATGCCGCCCAGCTTTTTCAGCTGCTCCTTCACCCGGCGGCGCATTTCCAATGCAATTTGGAGAATTTCTTCCAATTCTTCCTTGTCAAAGACGCCGTCGGGATATACCAGTTTGACAAGCCCACCGACCATTTTCCGCACCGCAATGGTATCGCGCTGGTTGAGGTTTTTCCCCAGGCGGAAATACCTGTCCAGGGTATCGCCATATTGCTCCTTGCGGAGCTCCCGCAGGAACTCAGCCAAGTAGTCCGTGATGAAGCCGTAATCGTCGGTGAAATGCTCTGGGCGGAATTTGGGAATCTCCCATCCCGGAAGGTAACAATGGATACGATCCAGGAAAGCGGTATCCGTCCCCATTTCCGGCGGGAAGGGGTCAAAGAGGCTGGAGGTTTTCAGCAGGACATCCACGCTCTGGTTGATGTTGCCCACAAATACCATCGAGGCATTTGCCGCCTTTTCCTCTTTGCCACGGGCAAAGGAACCGGATGCCATGTAGTCCTTCATAATCTGGACGCCATCTTTATCTTTGAATCGGATACCGGCCACCTCGTCAAAGGCTACGCAGTCCCACAGTCCCACCAACCCCATCGTGTGCTTGCCCATATTGTAGAACAGGTTGGCGACTGTGGTTTGGCCGCCGGAGACCAGGATACTGTTCGGGGAAACTTCTTTGTAGAGATGAGATTTCCCAGTGCTGCGAGGCCCCAACTCGCAGAGGTTGAAGTTGTTCTCCACCAGCGGCACCATGCGTAACAGCAGCAGCCATTTTTCCCGATAGGTCAACTGATCCGGTTCCATGCCGATAGAACGCAGCAGTACATTGATCCACTCTTCCTTAGTAAACGCCTTGCGGCCCTTTTTCAAGTCGTCAATGTCCACATGAGGCATCTGGATCGGCGTCGGCTTGCGAATGCTGATGAGGGATTCGTTTTTCTTTTTTGGTTTCCGATCCTGAAGGCTCATATCGGATTCCTGCTCGTTGTTGTATTCGAGCTGGACAATGCACCAGATGCCTCCGCACAGAAGCCGGTCAAACTTTTCCGGGTATTCTTCGGAGATGGGAACACCGCTAAGACCCAGGTTCGAGAATCTCGCCTCGTAGTAATCGTATTTCAGGTTCAGTTCCACCGTTACCTGGTCGATGATGGTCATAGCACCGCGCTGGCGCAGCCGGGAAAGCACCTTTTCCGACTCGTCCGGCCGCACATAGTTGTCCGCCAGGATGCGCTTGACGGTCTCCACGCCCTTTTGGACGATCTCATCATCATCCGTGCTGCAATACTGCCCCAGCAGAAATTCCAAAACATAGGTAGGGACATTTGCCCCTTCTTTGATTTTCTTGGTCAGATCCTTATGGACGATCTTTCCGTCAAAATTCTGGCGGAGCTTTTCTTTGATTGCCTTGCGGGTATCCATGTTCGCTTCAAACTCATCCATTGTTTTTTACTCCTTGGAGATGCCCTCTCAGAAGAAATTGAAATCATCCACTGCAAAGGCTATGTCGATCTGGAATTCTTCCTTCACCGGCGCTTGCAGTCCGCTCTCGTCCGCAATTACCAGAAAATATGTCTGCCGGTTGCTGTACTTCTGGGAACGCAGGCTGAAATTGCATCGGAAGGTCCGCTCTTGGGCGTTGTCACTGGTCTTATCGGCAATGATCTTTCCGGTGTCACTGATCTTCTGGCCGTTTTCATCTACAAAGTACACCAGATATTGCGCTGCTTCACGGTTTCCGCCCACGGCTTCCTTTTGGTAGAAGTTCAGAGAGAAGATCATGTTGCTGATTTTCCGGCTGGCAGACAGCAGGCTGACCGTCACCGGTTTGGTGTCGATTTTGTCCCGGTTGCGCTGATACGCCTTGTAGGAATTGCGCAGGAACTGGAATTCCAGCACTGGCACTACCATCTCCTGCAAGCTGATACCACCATGCACAAAGTTGAGGCCGCCACCTTTTTTCTTGATACGGACATATTCCCTCGGAGCAAAAGCCTCATAGCCGGTGTTGCCATCCAGGAACTGGACCGGCAGCAGATACTTGGGGTGCGCGTCTTTTTGTGTGATCAGATACCGGCGGTCTACCTCCACATCCTGTGCGCTGGGGGTAGTGCGGTCCACCTTGTCGTCCTCGCCCAGCGGGCTGTATGTGTAGAGGAAACCGTGGTCTGCGGTGACAATAATATTCGTTCCACCAAAATCGTTGACAATGACCCTGGCCAAGTTCTTGATCTGACTGATGGCTTCATCACAGGCGGAAAAAACGGCGCTGTCGGAGGTGTGGCTGGCTTTGTCCACGGTGTCATGGTAAATATAGACAACGCTCATGCCCTTGACGAGCGCCTGCCGATCCTGCCGTTTCAGCAGTAGAATATCTTCATATTTCAGCGCCACACTGGCGGGGTTGGCCTTTTTCAGCAGCTTGTCCCGGTATCCGGCATCGGTGGGTTCGCCGTCGGCCAGCACGGCCAAGGTACCGTCGGTGCGGGGTTTGACCTCCAGCTTTTTGTGGGGCAGCAGTGCGGCCATGCCATACTTGGTTACGGTCGGGAACAGACCTTCGCAACTGCCAAGGGTCACCTTGCACTGCATTTCCCGCTGAAGGTCCTCTGCCAACGAGGCAGCAACTTCATACCGGAAGGCGTCCGACACGATTACAAAGATCCGATTCTCACTGGGCCGCACCTTTTGGACATAGAAATCGGTCTGCTGGGGCACCTCCAAGATATGGCCGTGCTTTTCCAGGTTTTCTGCGCAGGCATCCGACCAGTTCTGGCCCAGTTGGCCGAGGAACCAATGGGTGTACAGCCCCTCTACCTTGTCCACCACCTGCTTGAACAAATCATCCAGCAGCGGATGGGACTCTTTCAGGCTGCGCTGGAAGCACAGATGGAACAGCCGGTAATAGGTGTCCATCCGGTAGTAATCGGAGGTATATTCCCTCCAAATGCGGTGCGGCTCCACCGTGTGGAAACCGGCGGAGTGCTCCGTAAAGAACGCCTGCATGTTTGCCACCTGGAGCAAGCCCTCGTAGTAGCTGGCGACGCTTTGGTACCAAGGCATAGTGCGGCGTTTTTCAACCACAAGGCGAATCGACTCCACTTGGATGATGTGGTCGCTGATCTCCTTCATCAGGCTGGTCAGGATGCACTCGTCAATGCAGGGGAAGCAGGCGGTATCCATCAGATCGGCCACCGGCAGCTTGGAGAACCGCTGGGGCAGGCGGGCTTCCTGTTCCACATACCGTGCGGTCTCATATAGCTGCGCAGTGTCCTGACTGTGCAACCAGTCTGAGACGAAATCGTAGCAGTACGCCTGATGCGGGACAGACAGAAAGGCATCCAACCCGGCCAGGAGATCAGTGTGCATGGTGCGGGTGGCGGCGGTGAGCAGCAGGTGGATGGCCAGCCTGCCCAGGCTGCTGTCCTCCCCCTCGCCGTATCCGGTGCCCTGGGATACCATGACCCAGAACGCCTGATCCGCCCCGTAGTTCACAAAGCTCTGGTAGACGCTGTTCGTATCCATGTCCAGCCCAGCGCGAAAGACGGCCCGGAGAACTGCACTCGGCTGCAGGCTGCCGCAGCCGCTGAGTGCCGCCATAACCGCAAGGTGCATCTGTGGGGCTGTGGAAATGCCATCACTGAGTTTCTTTACAGCGTTACGGTGCTTTTGGGAACGGAAGAACTTCCGGTACCGCTTCACCTGGTTGCGGATGATGGGGGTAGCGGGCAGTCCCATCTCGTCCATCCAGATGGAATTGAGGTCAGCGCGGAACTCCTCACTGTACAGCTGCACATTGATGAGCCAGTTGTCATCGTCCTTGGTGAAGGAGCGAGGATCGTAGACAAGATAGTTGGAGGCCAGGTCGTCCTCGCAGAGCTGCTTTTTGACAGCGAAGGTGTTACTGCCGGTCAGCGCCACGACGGTGACGCCATCCAGGGCCAATTCCCCGATCTGATCCTCGAACTCCCGTTCCTCATCGTACCAGAAGATGATCCGGCGCTGGTAAAACTCCGGTAAAGGTGCAGCAAATCGTTTGCTTAACTCCCGCGTAATTACTTCGATATCCATTTATTTCACTCTCAATATGTATTCTTAGTGCCGTCCGATATAGTCCTTTAACCACCAGATGAGGATTCCGGAATATTCAGACTTTGGATCGGTCTCCTGTTCAAACATTTCAAGAACAGATATACAGTATTCCTTGGTTTCTTCTTCGTCATCCATCGGCAATTCAGATTGCATCGCTTCGAGTACTTTTCTTCTGGATTCCGGTAATTGAACCGCTTCTGAAATGCAATTCAAATTTAGTTTCACCGTTATATCATCTTGAACAGCAGGATCATTTGAGAACATTTCCCCGTTTTCCCTGTATTGGATGCTTGCCAGTGTAGCGGGATCACAAGGATTTAGCGTGAGTTGAGGGTAAGTATCCCTTCTCTTTGCGTCACAGGTGAGGTCTCTGGGTTTTCGTGTATGTTTGCGGCCTCTATTTCCAGAGCAAACAGCCAACATATTTTTATAATCTAAACCCTGACCTTTTTCTTCGTGGGTAGGTGGATTTCGTGGAAACCAATGCTCAATTGTCACAGGGTCAATGTCGTCAGGTAGTTCTCTTTCATCTGGGATTCGGCGCGTACAATAGGCACAGAGATGTCCTTGCTCTTCCATCAAACTTTTTAAGATGGCCGTTTTGTCTTCATGATTAAGTTGCTCGTAGGCGTCATTGGAGTTCAAGCCTCGCTCACGGGCTATTCTTTGCTTCTCCAGCAAAATAGCTGGAGAAGCTTTCTTTTTTATCGGTATCATAATTGAGACCCTCTATGCTTTCTCAATTTCAGCTTTAATCTGCAAGCAGCAAGATCAGCATCATCATTTTTGATTGCGCTCTCAAGCGTGTCAAGAACATCCTCAGCCTTGTCATAGTCCCCATTGGCCAGCAAATTATAAAATTCATCAAACAATGCTTTTATCTCGGTCGGGCGCTCGTCTGTTCTCATGGCACCTCGGAGAATGGTATTTACATCTTTTCCGTAAACTTCCCCAGACGGATAATACACATCGTGGTCATCCAACATAACAAGGTTTTCACTCCGTATTGTATTAATAACCGCTGGTGCATGGGTGGTTACAATAAACTGCACTTTGGGAAAGATGGTGGTAAGATCTCCAATAATTCTTTGTTGCCATGAAGGATGCAGATGCAAGTCCACTTCATCAATCAATATGACACCATCTGTTTCACTGCAAATGTCCTCCAGCAATTGTGGATTCAAAACCGCCATACGATAGGCAATATCTGCAACGAGGCTGATCGTACTTTTATACCCGTCGCTCAGTTGATTGATTGGAATACGCATCTTTGCGCCGGTTTCATCTGTATAAGAGATGTCCAGTTCTTTTGTGCCCATATTGTACTGGATTTTCACATCATCGATTCCTGTAATCCGCTTGTAGCACTTTTCCATGGCAGAAAACACTGCTTCCAATTCAGGAATTCCATCCAGTCCGTTTTCTTGATTCTGATATTTTTGAACGGTCATTTTGGCAAACCAATTCATCATCAGTTTAATATTGGCAGTTCCATCAACGCTGTCAATATAGCCGTTGGTTCGGGTGCTGGATTCAAATACATCGCTCTGCTTTTCGCGATGATAGTCCCATAGTCTCCCCGTGCCATAGTAAGCGAGAATAGGAAGTACCAATGTCGTATCACCACTGCGCAGCCGTTGCTGATACTCTTCTGCAATAGAAATAATATCTTTGGCCTCTTTAATGGTTGTGGAACCTTTAGCTGTATTTAGGCTTCGTTCCCATTCAATTTGGTTGTTACCAAATACCGCAGTCGCAGAAACATTAACCGGATACTGAGGTTGTACATCACTTGTACTGCCCATCGTATAAGCTCTCAATCGAGCCTGGGACTTATCAATGCCACGTCCTCTCGCTCCATCCAACGGCGTAAACATTGTACTCAGAGCAATAGAAATTCCTTCCAAAACCGATGTTTTACCAGCACCATTGATACCCACAATTACGGTGAGCTTCTCATTGAAATCAATGCTAATATCTTCAAAGCATTTGAAATTGTGCAGAGTTATCCGCTGCAGATACATGCCAATCGCCTCCTTGCACTATTTTATTTTACCCAGAACATCCTGGAATTTTGCATAGTTTACCTTAACACCGTCATCCAGGTCGATGGAGATCATCTGGTCTGCCAGATGGTGGATTTTTTCCTCATAAGCTCGCAGCTCGGTATCCTGGTCCTGCAATTTCTTCAGCTGCTTGTTCAGTTTCACCCGCTCGGCGGTAGACGCCGCCGCGATGCGACTTTCCAGGTCAGCAATGGCAGTGCGGTAGCGACTCTGCTGCTCATGGACATAGTCGGTACGGATGCGGGCAATGGTGTCCGGCTGATAGCGGTGCATATAGATAAGCGCCTTGAAGCCGTTCTTCTTGCCGCTGTCAAAGAGCCAGTAGATGGGCCGCTTCTGGTAGGTCTTGCAGTGGTCGGCATAGAAGTCATTGAGGAAATAGCTGCGGATCACATCGCGGGGCGTACCTTTGCCGCCCAGGGCATCGGCAATGAATTTGAGGTTTTCTTCCAGGGTGTCGCTGCCGTAGACCGCCTTGATAAATTTGACAAACCGGCCCACAATGTCATCGTCAAAGTATTCATCATCGCAAATTGGGATGACATTGTCCTCGTCCGGATAAAACCCGTTTTCCGGGAACATGCTTTTGCCCTGCTCTTTCAGCCGGTCCTGTATCTTTTCCACGAGCAGACTATGGTGCCATCCGGGGCCGCCCGCATAAAGCAGGCCATCCGCATAAATGGTGTAGCGGCCAAACATACAGCCCACAGCGTAGGAGACGATAGAAATCACCCATTCTTTTTTGCTATATACCGCAATTGCATTGTCTCTACTTTCAAGTTTAGGCAAAATTTCATCGTTAAGACGATATAAGGCTGCAAACTCTGAATTTATCTCACGCAGATTATCCATGAACATCTGCGCATTCTTTTTTCTTCTTTCTTCATCGTACGCATACTCAGCTTCAAGGCAGTCAGCACAAAAACATCTTGAACCGAAACTATAACTTGTTTCACTACTGTTCCAATCATCTTTTGCCAAGTCACGATTCTGATCTGCGAGCTTGCTTATATTTCCTGTTAAATCTAATATAACAGGTAGCTGCTTAATGTCTTTCGTCTGCAAGTTGATGGAAGGATTCATTACATTAAAATAAAATGTTGAAACACTTGAATTTAACAATGCGAGAATCTGCAGTAATTTGGAATTATCTCGCAGGAAAATTGCTGGCCCCCCCATATCGTATACACAGCCCTTCGGCAAATATCTAAATCCTGTTCCTCTGCTTGTGACGGCTGAATATGTAATCCCTTCTTTGTACCAGTATTCTTCTGCTACGAGATTCGATGTTTTGTTTGTCTTGTAAAAATTTCTCGCCGTATCGCTCCAATCAATCACCATATCAATATTTCCATAATATCTACGGAAATTCCCGCCTTTAGAGTAGAATATCCATTTTTGCCCAATACATTTATTATTAACTTCCCACCAATAGCGGAGATATGTTTCATTGTCACCAGTTTTATTAAGTGATGACATTTCAATCATACTTCCTAATGCTGGGTATTTTTCGTAGTTTTCGATAAATGCTTCTGGAACCCAATATGCTAATGTGGCGCTTGGGATGCGCAAGAAGTCAGCAACTTTGTTTGTTGATAAAAAGTGGTGCTTCAGAAATTCTACTTTCTTCAGCAATTGGTCTTTACAATCCACCAGTCTCGAAAAAATGGAATTATATTCCGGCAATTCAGTTTTTCGTACGACATAGCTGGCTGTTTGAACAACATCATTTCCGATTTCGTCAAAAGCTTTTATTCCCAGATGGAGCAAAGATATAAGATTATTTTTTAAAAAAGCCACTCTGAGTCGCTCAAAACTTGCAAGAAACATAAACGAGTGCATAGTAATCATTGCAGAGAAACCATTGGCGTTTAGAAAATCAAAATCTCTTTCAATAAATACCGCAAAAAGATCTTGATGTCCATCAGGATATAATTCTTCAATTTTATCGCCCAGTTTTGAACCTATGCTTCTCCCACCCATATAAGGTGGATTCGTCACAACCACATCATACTTCTGTGACAAGGCTTCTGCTGCTTGCACAAGCGGTAGCAAATCATTTAGTGCCGTTTCTTTGCTCATACTGATTTCGTTCCGCACTTCGCCAAAACGGGCATAAAGGGCAGTAAAATCCACAGGAGTAATATTCAGAATGGAACCATACTCCTTTGCATCGTGCATTTCCGTGATAATACTTTTTATCGCCGCTCGCAGCTTACTATCACCACTACAGAAATATTCCAGGGTATAACTGTCAATCCCGTTACTTTCCTGGATGGCATACACATGGGGTTGAAGCCCCCGACTGAAAAAGCGCCGATCATACTTCCGTGCCTTCATCATCACCGCAAAATAGGCAAGTTGCGCGGCCCGGTCGTCGATATCCAGGCCATAGAGGTTGTTCTGAACGATACTGGCCACCGCCTCCCGGGTGGTATAGCCGTAGCTCTCATAAATCTGCATAAGGACATCAAACAGATAGGCCAGAATATGCCCGGAACCGCAGCAGGGGTCGATGCACTTGATTTGCTCCGGGGTCATAGTGGCATACTCTTTGCGTATCTCGTCCAACTGAGCCTGCACTTTCAGTTCCTGCTGGGCCTCCTCCAGATAATAGTGCCATTTGATATCTTCCGGGTCTCGATTTCCGGCAACAAAAGCAGACTGTTCATCCTCAGTCGGCAAAAACTGCGTCTTAGTATCCGGGTGCCCCTCCAACCACAGGCGGCCCAGGGAGTTCTCCACCATGTAGCGGACGATCCAGTCCGGGGTGAACAGCTGGGTGGCGGCCGGGATATTCTCCTTGGTGATCTTTACATTCTTTTTCAGCGCCGCAAAAACCTCATCTTTTTTCTCGGCGTTGTAATACTGGTACATCCAGCCGATGATCTGCACTGCGTCCTTCCAGTCCTCCTCGGGGATCAGCTCGATCATCTGCTGGAGAACGCTGCTCTCACGCAGCAAGTTGTCCGGAAAAAGCAGTTCAGTGTAATCAGAGATTCGCTGGAACATTCCGGGCAGGATGGACGAAAGGGCGTTGCACTGGACGATGATCATGTACTTGAACAAGCCGTCGTCGTCATTGGCGTTCTTGCAGGCATAGACCTTCTGCATATCCAGGCCGTCCAGCTCCATGTGGATGGCTTCGGCCAGGATCTGGGGCTTGAATTGGTTGGCCTCGTCGGTGAATACCCGCACATGGGAGGGCAGATATCCATTGACCTCCATGAAACGCAGGGCGATAAAGCGGTTGAACCAGGTATAGGCCACCTCCTCCATCACCTGCTGGTAGCCCTTCTGTCGAACCTGGGCAATCAGTGCCTGCCGCTGGTTCTTTTCCTCAGCGGAAAGGACCCGGCCCAGAACGCTGTCCGCTTCCGGGTCGCCAAATCCGGCTTCTGTAATTTCAAAATACGCCGCCCGCTGGCTGACCCGGGAGATCAGCTCCCGCCGTGCCCAGACCGCGAATTTTTTGATCGCATTTTTGTCCATTACTTCTCCTCCCGAACAATCCCCATGGAATCGTGAAAATCTGCCCGCAAGGCAAAGAGCGGGGTTTCCAACCTCCCCTTGAATATCTTTCCGTCCACGCTGTACGCAATCACATTACACTGTTCAAAACGGTGCTGATTGCAGTGGTACTGCAAGGCGTCAGCATCCTGTTCCATAAGGGTATAAACGACATTCTGGCTGGGCAAGATGACCCGATTGACCTCGTCCATAAAGCAGTCCACAAGGAGTTTTCCGCTATCGTATAACGAGAACCGCTCCAGGATAAAAGGTGTTTTACCTACATTGAATATCTCGATGCCATGTTCGGATGCACTTGTTTTTGTCCGCAGTTCTTTTTCTGTCAACTCCGCTTCTGGTGTGACTGTCATCTGAAAACACAGCTTTGGCCGCTCCCGGCGAGATGTACTCCGCTCGGTCAAAAACCATCCAGCAAAGGTTCCAACCAAGGCGCTGACTATGGCAATGATAGCATCCGATAACATATCATCTCTCCTTAATTCAGCTTGATCCCATCGCAGTCCTTCAGCATGGCCATCAGATAGCTTCTCATGCGTTCCACATAGGCATCCACATCTGCCTGATTCGCCAGGACCTTTGCCGGGAAAGCAGCCTGGCGGTAGACCGTTTTGATGATCTTCTTCGGGGCCGGCTTTGCTGGCGTGTTCGGCTGCTTTGCTTCCACAGGCTTGGGCGGCTGCTTGGCAGCTTCCATCCGGTCGCAGATATCATCCTTGTAGGACCAAATCTGCGGCACCAGGCCGTCCAGCAGAGCAAGGCTCCGAAGCTCACTAATTTTAGTTTTCTGCTGGTCGAAATAGGTATCCGCCTTTCGTACCAGCTCCGAGCAGGCCATATTCCCGTCGGACAGGGTGTGAACCTCGGCCATGCACTGGCGGATGATCTCCAGTAGCTCGGCCCGCTTGGCTTCGAGCAAGCGGCCGTGGCCCTCCCGGACCGTAGCCATCAAACCGTTCAGTTCAGGAATCTTCTGATAACTGAATCCGCCCTGCACAGCAACGATCAGCCGGATTTTGTTCAGCGCGTCGTTGGCAGCCGGCTCGTGGGAGAGGTAGTCCAGCTCGTTTCGCAGATCCTCTTCCATCTGGGCGGCGGCATCAAACAGCTGCACCTGGTTTTTGAAAAAGCCCTCCACGGCTTGGAGATCCTCTTTGCTGTCAAAGAGTTTGTCCTCCAGCTTCAGCACCCGGTCGATGAGCGCAATGTTGTCCTTTTTCTGGGACAGGACATCGGCTACCAGCTGCATCGCCTGCTGTACCTTGCCCTGATCCGGATACTTGCGCCCAGAGGTATACCGCTGGTTCAGGGTCTCGTAGTGGGTTTTCAGCTCCTCAAATTTCTTGACGATGTAAGCAACCAGGCCGTCTTCGTCGTTGGGAACATCCATCACATCAAAGAATTCCCGAAGCAGCTCCTTCACCGCTTTCATCTTGACGGCGGTCACTGCTTGCCGGATGGAGATACTGGTTTTTCCGATCTCATTCTTCTTCCGCAGCATATCCGGCAGCTTGGGATCATCGGGTTGGATGGTCGCGCCGCCATATTTGATGGTCACCTTCTGCTGGTTGATGAGCAGCGCCACCACGGCGGCGATGTCAATTTCCCGCCAGCCATAAGGAATCCCCTGATACCGACTCTGCACATCGTACATGGAGGTGGGCAGTTTGGTGCGATCCTGCACCACCAGGAATTCCTCTACTTTGGCAGCGGCGTCACGGTTTGGCTCTGCGCCGGGCAAGAAATTCCCGGTCAGAATCTCCGCAACATCCTCATCGGTATCCATATTTTTTGTAATCAGGTCCAGCTCGCTGTAAACATGGGTGACCAAATAGTCCAGCGCCTGGTCGATACGGGATTTGGCGTCGCCGCCGCGAATCTCAATGTGCTCGCCGTCCACATAGTACGCCGCGTTGACAATGGCCTGCTTCAGATCCTCCATGGCAGACTGCTCATAGCGGGTAGCCTCATCTTGCTGGTCACGGATGATGTCTTGCATGGACTTGGGCAGCTGGGCCACATTCCGCTGTTTTACAAACTTGCGGATCTTCATGGCATTTTCCAGCGATTCATAGTAGGAGGAACCGGAAAGCACCACAATGGCCTGGCCGTGGGATTCTGTCATCAGGCGCAGTTCGGATTTATCTACCGCATCGGTGGCAACGGTCAAAAAGCGCAGCTTCATGCCGCTGGTCACAGCGCCTGTGGTCACACCATCTACCATCTTGTCGAAGTCGAAGTCGTATTTATCCCGACGGAACTTCTTGGTCTGATAGATGTCAGCATAGATCATCTGGGCGATCCGCTCTACAATGGAGGCAGTATCCACGACCGTATTGTTGATGTCTCGCTGAATATCCTGCTCCTCGTCAGTGAGGAAGTTATAGGTCTCACCAGAGCGCCCAATGTAGTTTTGGCTCATCAAGCGTCCCAGAGATTCGCCCACTTTTTCACGAAGGACAATCTTGTCTGTGCGAATATCATCCGCCATCAAAATCACGATGTTGTCCACATTGGCGGGAATATCGTCCACATAGCGGATTAAGTACAGGAGTTTGAGCACATCCACATCCTGCGGCTGGATACCGGCTCCAATATCCGCTGCGTTCTGGCATCGTTCAATCACACGGCGGATTGAGCTGTCCAAGAAGGTGTGAACTGTATCGTAAAAGCGGAAAAACGGAACGAGGGCATACTCGTCTTGATCCTGAATCTTTTGTGCGGCCTCTTGGAAGCCGGAGAGCATGGACCGCTCGACACCAGACATGTGCTTGCCAGAATTACCATGCTTGCGGATCTCAGCAAAGGCCTTCTGTATGATGATGAATTGATATGGTACGAAGGGGAAATTCACCGCAAATTCACCAGCACCAGCAAAACCCTTGATGTCCTGGATGGAATCGGTGAAGCTGAACAGATTGCGGAGCACGGAGTCATTCTCCTGGTACAGTGCTTCCAGCTTCTGCTCCGCCTCCGGCCTCTTTTTCAGAATACGCTTTTGGATAACCTCGTCCACCGAGGACGAAGTCAGGCTGAGGCGTGTTTTGAAGCGGGCCTGGATGCGGGAAAACTCATCGGCGCGAACCTTGATAATCTCGTCGATGGCCTCCTGACCGGTGCACATCACCCACACTCTGCCGCCGCACTCGCTGCCAATCTTCTCGGTCAAGGATTGCAGGTTCAGCAGCATATCAGTATCGGTGCCCACATACTGGCCTACCTCATCGATCATAAACAGAAGACGGAAGTTCTCCGGCTGCTTGTTCACATAAGCCTTGATGTCTTCCACCAGCTGCGCGATGGAGAACTCCACCGCCGTCTTGTCATTAAACCAACGCTTTGCATCTTCCTCGCTCATGTCCAGCACTTCCATCAGGGTGGGGACAATGAACTTGCCATTAAACGCAAACGCCTTGCGCTGCTCGGTCCAGGGTTTCCCCTTCTTTGCTTCAAAGACGCGGCGGAACTCCTCCGTTTTCCTGAGTTGGTCAATATACTGCTCCAACATCGCCACTTTGAGATTTTCACCGTAAAACCCCAGGTGGTTGTAAAACATTTTGGCGAAGACGCGCAGCACGGCAGTCTTGTCCTTGTTGATTGAGCCTTCAATGTCAATGTTGAACAGAATGGTTTCGGTCTTGCCACGGGTGGAGCGGTCGACCAGCATGAAGGTGGCGGGATCGTCTGCAAACTTCTGGCGGAATCGCTCAACAGTGGGGATTCCGTTGATGGGTTTATTTTCCAGAATATAAGATAGCATTTTCAGGAAGTGGGATTTACCACTCCCAAAAAAGCCGGAGATCCATATACCGATATCGGCGGTGGGTTTATCAAAGGCGTCGCTGTAATAGTCAAAGAAGGAGATAAAATGCTTTTTCAGTTCCTTGGTGATAACATATTCCCGCACTTCCTGCTCAATCACATCAGCCGCATCCTGATCGACCTTGATAACACCGTTGATTGGCCGGTTGATGTCCTCGGCAAACATATCACGAATCATCATTGTTTCGTGTCCTCCTCCGCGAAGAAATTAAATGCCCTGTAATAGTCATTGGGTTTCAGCCTGCCAAACAGCTTCAAATAGTGGCCATCAAACTCGCCGGGATACATCACCAGAATGGGTATATCCGAAAAATGCGGTTGTAATGCCTCAAGCAAAGAGTGGACCCGCATAAACGGGAATACATCGCCCACACCGGTGAGCAACAGGACATCGCCGCGCCTATGTGGCGCATACTGTATTTTTTCTATAAATTCAGATTCGCCGATGGCGGAATGCAGTTGCTCCAAAAGGAAGTCGCTGCCCTCATTTTCTTCCATCTCGGGAATAACATCGGTAATGTCCAGATCATCACAGAGGGTAAGAAAGATTTTGTAGAGATTACATTCGATCAGATGGCATCGTAGCCCCGGATCGGTTCTAAGCTGATTGAGAAAATGTGTCACCGTGATTTCTTCGGCAGCATCGTAACAAAAAATGCGGATATTGACCTCGTTGCTCAGGCCTTTTCCATCAAGAAAGTCATCCTTTTGAATTTCTTCCCGAAGCAGGTCCAGCCGCTCGTTTATCTTGCTCATCGTTTCTATCTCCTTCAGGTAAAGCAGTTGAATGCAGCCAGGGCCTTTGTATCGCCACTATTTCGGATCGCATTTTCCAGAAGCGGGCTAATGAGGACCGGATTCAGGTGGTCAGAAGTCACACTGTCCAAGTATTCGTTTTCCACTAATACTCTGGCCAGGACCTGCTTGATTTTTGCGATGGTGTTATCACTCCAGGATGCTACCCAATCGTCCTGTTCCTGTAAACGCATCATAAAAACATTCAGGTCCAACCGACTAAAGGAAAGGTCGCAGCTTTGAAACTTTGCCCCGATTACGGTAATCATAAAGTCCCACACAAGACGGTACTGTTTCATCATGGCATACAGGCAGATTTGTTTTGCCACATTGCTTGGCTGGGTTGCGATTGCCGCAATCAACTCCGAGTCATCAAGGGCTTTTAATCTCCGAATACAGGTAAAGGCCATTTTTCGAACCGATTTCTCTGTCGGATATTGAAATAGATTTTCCGCTGAGATTGTATCTGCAACTTCTGCATCAGCTATTCCTTGGGACACCAGTTTTGCGGTCGTTCGCATCTCATAAAAAAGAAACTGTTCTCTTGTAATAACAGCAGAATAGGGGCTTGTCTCTTTTGCCGCTTTAAGAACATTATTTTTTTGATACATAGATATAATTTCCCTCTAAACTCTTATTCCATATTGGTTGTATGTTCTGTTTCAGGAATGGATTCGTCTGGAATGACCTCTGCGATATCTCCCAGGTCACAATTAAGTGCGATACAAATATTGTTGAGCACATCTGTCATCATGTTTTCACCGCGCTCCAACTTGTGTAGTGTGGCATAGCTAATACCTGTCATATCCCGCAAATCTTTTTTCTTAAGATCTCGGTCTATGAGAAGTTTGAATAATTTTTTATATGAGATAGCCATGTCTTCACCTCAAAACAGATTTATCAGCTGATGTAACGAACATTATTGTTATTATAACAGATATCCATTCCAATTTCTATCCGTTCACCATCATAATTGCTGCGGAACAGTCATTTTTTTCGCGTACACTTCATTAACTGAAAGGTCCTGTACAACAAAGAGGCCAATAATTCTTTTCATAACCAAATTCAAAAGATTAGTCTCAAAACTCGGTTAAAGAGGAAGAATAGCTTGAGAAAATACTCAAGCCGCTTCGCATATTGGTGAAGTACATATCATCCACTTCGCAGAGTTTAATATACGAATAGACTGATACTGGTAGAGATAGCGGTTGCGATAGAATGCCTGGGCAGCTTTTCGAGGGCTGCCCAGGCTGATTTTATATTTCGTCATCCCATACACAACGAGCGCCCGTTCTCCTCGTCCGACAGGAGAATGAGCGCTCGTTTTCGTCATTTTGCAGTTCTATTGAGAGCCTCCACGCCAGTTCAAAGCCGGCGATAAAACTATCCAGGGAGGTCAGTTCTATGATAAAGTCCTGGGCGTCGATGATCCGCAGCACCAGTTTGCGCTCCGGCTTTTCCAGAGCCGCAATCAACGCTTTGTGGCACTCCTCCACTTCGTTCTCCTGCTCGGAAAGCTCCGGTGGGGTATAGAAGCAGTCATACAGCCCCTTGAGCAGTTTGTTTTCCATTGTCATCGCCTCCTTGTGACACAAACATATACCACACCTCCCGCAGAATATCCATTAGAATTTCAGTAGATTATCCAGAATGTCTGCTGCTTGCCGCAACTCCTCCCGAGACGCTTCGGTGGGTTCATTCTCGTTCTTGGCAGTCGGGCGATCCAAGTAAGGGGCATAGTTCTGCCGCGTCATTGCGGTCCTGAAGTGGCCCAGCATCTGTGATACCTCTTTGGCGTCCATCCCATTTTGCAGAGACAGGACGGCGCAGGTGTGCCGGAGATCTACGAACCTGATGTGATCCAGCCCAGCCTCTTGGATGATCTCATCGTGTAGCCGACGCACCATCTGGGGCGAGTAGGGCCGCTGGGTGGCCGGGTGCATGAACATGAGTGGACTTCCTGGGTGTTTGGCATGTTCCAGGCACAGGAGTTCAACCGCTTCCGGGGTCAGGCTGACGATCCTGGTGCCGCCCTCGTACTCCACCAGCTCCCGCCGTTCCACTGAGCGTTTCTCGGTGATGGTCAGCGTCCGCTCTTTTACATCCAGGTCGCTCCATTTCAGGGCGATCAGTTCTCCCTGCCGAAGTCCTGCTGTCAGCGCCAGCAGGAACATGGGGAGGTGGCCTAACCGCTCCGCCGCGTCCAGATAGTCCTCCACTTCCGCTGGCGTCAGCACATTGGCGCTGACTTTCTTGGGCTTTGGATAGTAAAACGCACGGGCAGGGTTATCCGAAATCAGGCCATCTCGGACTGCCTGATCTAAGCATTGCTGGAGTAATCGGTGAATGTGCCGCATCGTGTGTTCGCCCAGTCCTGGGTATTCAGGGCTTTCCGGGCGATGACCACCAAAGCGCTTTCGTTCCTCCAGGAAATCTCCCACCTGCTCTACGGTCAATTCAGAGAGAGGGATCTCCCCAAGTCCGGGGAGAATGTGGTTCTTGAAGATGTAGCCATGAGCTGCGTATGTGGTCGGACGGCTCTGGGGCTTGTCATAGACCTCCTGCCAGCGGAGAATATAGTCTTTCAGCGTCATATCCCCACCTCCCTGCACTGGTGCTGCAGATTTCGGAAGGCCACCCACGGCAGGCCCGCCTGCTTGAGTATCCGCTTGTGCAGGTAGTAGAACTCGTGGAGCTGATACGGCGCTCCAGTCTTGGGGTTGAGAAACACATAGCAGCCGGTTTCCGGTATCCGTTCCAAGAGATGCTCCGCTTTGCTGTTGAGGGTCAGCAGCCGCTGGCCCTTGAGGATGTACCGGCAGCGGATATGAAAATCGGCCCACGACAAGGTGATAAGTTCACATTGCCGCAGGCCGCTGGAGAGTCCTGTGTAGATGAGAGGGAGTGCGC
>OFOU01001029.1_pt1 | contig 18908 bp, 28 predicted proteins | sample 1542061 | NCBI WGS metagenome assembly OFOU01 (sample SAMN04209239, study PRJEB22552) | human gut metagenome | biome: gut; material: feces | host: Homo sapiens | place: USA: Oklahoma
ATGCGTGATCTGATCCTTCAACTCAGCAAAAGTTCGATTTATTCAACAAAGCCGTCTACGGCTTGTAGATGCGCAGGGAGAAGATGTTCGTCTGGGAAGCAAAGGGAAACCGCTTTTCCTGAGGCCAGAACAAAACACCCTGAGTTATGCCGTTATACCGGAACGGACATTAGCCAATCTTAACTCAGGCAGTTATATGGCGGTAGTGGATTTTAATCTGAGTTATGAGTGAGGTTGGGTTAATGCGAGTGATAACGATACGACGTTTGGTTGTTTTTGCGTTGTGTAACATATTGAGTGGATTGTCGACTCAGGCAACTGGAGTTCCTAACTCCGCTTTTCTGGTGAAGGTCAATATCGTGAGTCCTCCCTGCATCATCAACAACAACGAGGATATTATCGTTTCGTTTGGAGAAATGATGGCCACTCGTGTTGATGGAAATCACTACCGTGTGCCGGTGAATTATACGCTGGACTGCAAAAATACTTCTTCCCGCGCAATGAAGTTGCAGATGCAGGGTTCCAGTACGAGCTTTGACGGTACATTGCTCGGAACCGATAATCCGGCGCTGGGCATTAAAATACTCAACGACGCGACTCCATTATCTGTCAATACCTGGATGAATTTCACGTACCCCGACAAACCCGAACTTTGGGCTGTCCCAGTGAAACATAGTGGGGTAACTCTCTCGACGGGAGAATTCTTTGCGGTTGCCACATTGAAAATAGATTACCAGTAATATGAGCATAACATAAGTAGAACGATAAAGTTCCAGCTGCTGTCCTGCGGCCTGGCAGGGACTAAGAAGATGGCATAGGCCATGGATGATAATGGAGACGCGACCTTTCTCTGCATTCATATAGTATCGCAGCCGTATACCATCAGTGATATCGATAGAATAGACATTAACTTTGATGAACGAGTAAATGTTAACAAGGTGGAAAGAACAAACTATCGAAAATATCAGGAAGTGGTTCTCGAGCATTATTGATGCATAAGAAAACATTGGCTGTCCTTGCAGGTATTTTGGCCAAGATATGGCATGGATGAGTAAAATCAGATTTTTACGAAGAAGGGGCACAGAAATGAAGTGGATGACTAAGTATATATTCAGAGGCTGGGGAGCAGTTCTAACGTGGGGAATAGCTTGTGGTGCGAGTGCTGAACTTCCGGCATGGTTGAGTACAAGTGATATACCAACATTGGCTGAACCGATGAATGTGTCACCACCAAACGATATTGGACTAACGCGTACGACTCTTGATGTCTTTACCTGCAGTGCCGGGAATATGAGTGCAAATATATTAAGAACCCTATGGCGAGGTACAGTAAAGTATTTGTACCCGAAAAATGGCCCTGCTGCTATCTTAAGCTCGTTGCATATATTAACGAGTCCCATGTCGCCGATGCAGAGACCGTATTCCGAAAATTACTGCAACGGAAGAAGAGACGGGGTTTATGTCGGCATCTGGATAAGCATCGGAGATACTAATCCTACTAAGGTCGGGACCACCTACTGGGCTGAGCAAGTGCAAGCAGAACCTGTTCAGTGCTGGATTACGGCATCAAATGTTGATTTAGGGGACTTTCAACCGGGGACACAGTCACCTGCTATTGCTATCCCAACTACCCTGGTATGCGATGGAGATGCAGATTTATCTGTCACAATACAGTCACTAGAAGGTAAAGAAATACTAACCTTCAGCCCAGGGGTTACCGGACTGATGACTGTGGGACGTTCTTCTGTTTCGAATACCACTAAATTATCTGTCAAGCGGTATGTACCAGTAGATCCCTTGGCATCGGTGCGGTTGACCGTACTCCCTGGGGCAAAACCCGGTGCTTACGAAGCCTATGGCGTGATATATGTTACGGTGCAATAAATATGAGAACAGGAAAGGCGGATTCACCTTGAGGTTCTGGTTGTGCAGGAAATAAATATATACATCACTGTCTAGCTATGTGAAATTATGTATCCGAACAACTAAAAATATCTACCAGTGCATTTTAAAGGTTAATTACCATCGAAACTACAAATATTTTAGATGGTTATTAAAACGCTCTGCATAAATTTAAATACACAAAAGTTAGTCAACTATTGCTTAAACGAGAAAAACCTAAAATGACACTGTATTTATTAATTAACTCGCTGAGTTGGCATTGATTTTGATAAATCGCACAACCCTCCAAAGATTGAGTTGCCAGATAGAAAATCAGTAGTTAGCCTAAAAAAAGAATAAACTGAATGGATAAAATGGATATCATACCTAACCGACCTATATGGAAAAAAATCATTCACTCCATACATGATGGTTTTTGGGACTCCCTTGGCTATCCGGCTACATTAAGTCGGCGAGTCCATTATGGCGTTTTGAAAGCTAAAAGGCCACATATACAGAATACAATATGGCTACGTTCGGTCATTAAATGGCAAACATGGCTCAATTACGAAGAAAATCATATATGCTATCTGCATCCTGGTCATAATGGTGATTACGATTTGCTCCATCGCCATATACCTCAGCTGGATGGTCTGGTCAGTAATACCGTAATAAAAAATTATCGGTGCGACATTTCCAGTGTCGGGGGGCTAAGTTCGTCTAATAACTCTGATATAAATATTGCCACACTAGATGATTTCGCGTTGGAATTTAGCCGGGAATTAGCTACACCGATTAGTGTCGACCAACTCAGGAAAAACCTTGACCATCATAGATTACGACTATATAAAATGTTTTTCAGCCAATATTCCTGGATGCCAGGTCGCCTGTACTGGAACAATATTGATGGCATTCAACACTTTACTGCCGTCAGGTATTTGTCGATTCAGTTAGGGGTTCCTGTTCAACTGAAAGGTGAACTGAATTCTTTTAATTTAAATTTAAAGAAAGTACAGCAACTGACAGATGTGTGGGATTTATATTTGTTGCCCGATAAAGAGGTGTACGGAATATTACTAGACTGTTTGTTGAGAGTGAAAATTCCCCTCGGTATATCAAATGCTCCAGATTGGGAAAACGGGGAAAACACAAAATATCGGATTATCTGGCTAGAACGGGATAAAATCATTCCAGCGCGTGTATCACGTTTTTTGACACAGGCTGGATTTGCTTCAGTTAATCAGTATTTATTACAGCAAAAATAAAATGAATTGTACAAAGTAACTGGCCTCAAAGGCGTACGTATCTCTTTATCACACTAACTTCGGGTTCAGACGGAAATTAAAAAAACAACCTTTAGACATATATGCAAATGATTGATGATTTTCAGAGTAATTACGCATGGAGAAAACCCAGTCGTGAATCTTTCTTCCCTTAGAAAGATTCCTTACAAAATAATTTACAAACTAATCATTTTAATAAACACGTAACAGGATAGCCTGAAAAATGTTTTACATAGCCACTAATAATCATTATCTTTTTGTTGGTTTGGATTCTTTACTGAAGCCCTATAAAAGCAAAAAAATTCGCACAATTAAACGCAATAATCCAAAACATCTAAATTTTAGTGCAGGTGATACTATTTTTTTCGATGATAGTATTGATGTTGTTTGTTTATTGGGAGGTATGGTCGTGAATAACTTATCATTAAATATAATTTGCATGTATTCTTGTGAGTCGCCTGCTAATTTTATTATAAACCCTATAGAAATTTTAAGTAAAGATTTCACATCAATGAATATTAAAAAATTTACATTTTTAATAAATGAAAAAAATTGCGGGTATTTTAAAAAGGTGGTCCTTTCCCCTCGGGAGGTATGTGTTTTAAATTTATCAATAAAAGGAACCAGCGTGAGAAACATTGCCAAAAGATTAGGCTTGCAAATAAAAACCGTATATGCTCACAGGAGTAATGCTTGTAATAAACTCGGGGTGGATAAGGCTTGTAATTTATTTCATTGCAGGCTTTTAATTAAGATGATTTATTTGGAATAAATAGTTGAGCCAAATGAATAGAAACATAACAGGAAACGTCTTACACAATAAAGCCGGATAAAGATAGATGTGGCGCTCATAGATAAAAAGCAGAGGGCATCAAGTGTAAGCATCTCGATAAAGCGGACCATTCACCTTTAGTGATTTTCTAACATACTGATTATGTCCCTTGAGGAGTTCATCATACGTAAAGATCTATTCACCTAGTACCAGAGACAGTCCAATAATTTATTTGATAAGGAGCTCGATGTGATGCCTGACGAGAAAAAAACCGGTTAAACCAGAAAATCCTGGTCCCGTCCCGACGCATCAATATGACCAATCAGAATGTCCGAAGCACGCCGGTAACCTTCGGTTTAAGCTGTACCGTGATCAGGCATGTAATTCAAACATGCGTTATTCTGTCAGTCGCTGTCGCTTGCTAATATCTCCGGTTCTGACGTTTTTTTTTAAATAGCTTTTTCTGTACCGATGATCTGTTAATAAATCCCGTCTTGCCATTTATTTCCCGGCCGGTTCAGATTCTGTTCTTCATTCGCCGCTGCACCGAGAGCCAAGTGAGTTCTTCCAGATCGCCTGGAACAATCCCTTCAGGATTGGTGTAGATGACGCTGGCATTCGCGGTCAGCCACCAGGAGCCTGAGACCAGAATACGTTCAGCCACCGTCAGACCGTCCCAGGTGACAATCAGCCAAGTATTTACACCATAATCTTCAGGAGGGCGGAGCCAGAGCTGTTGATGGCCGAGAGCGATCAGTGCCCATTAATACGGATCAGTTTGGATATGGGGAATTTTAAGCTTGTTTTGAACGTAGCGTCCTTACAGGGTGAGCGTCACCGCTTTGCGGCTCCGATGGTTCCATTTGGGGAAAATTTGTGCCTCTTGTTCACGATCGTCCGCTTTGTGCTAAGCAGACAATTCATTAAATTGCGCATTGACAATTTTCAGGCCTTGTTATGCCTAAACATGATCAAAAATCCTGCGTTACGTGAAAAAACGCTGCAACATATAGCTACAGCATTTCTTTTAGTCTTTTTTGGGGCGGTATTTATACGCTAACTTAATTGTTACTCTCGCAACTATCCACGTAATCCCCATACCACTGCATCATCTCTTTCCTCCCTTCCAGATACAACGCATGGTTATACGTCCCACGAATCGCGTTCTTGTCCACGTGCGCAAGTTGGGTCTCAATCCACGCAGTATTAAATCCTTCCTCATGTAAGATTGTGCTCATGGTGTGACGGAAACCATGCCCCGTTACCTTCCCCGTATACCCAATCCGCTTAAACACCTGATTAATACTCGCTTCGCTCATCGTTTTGCGGGGATCATTCCTCCCTGGAAACACAAGAGGATATTGCCCAGACATCACTTTGAGCTGCTGTACGATCTCCAGCGCTTGGGTAGAGAGGAGGACAAGGTGAGGGCGTTTCATCTTCATACGCTCCGCGGGAATTTCCCACACCGCTTTTTCAAGATCAAACTCACTCCAGAAAGCACCTCGAAGCTCGCCGGTACGAACTCCCGTAAGGATCAGCAAACGTGCGGCAAGAACAATTAACGGGCTGCCTGTATAGCCAGAGAGAGCTTTAAAGAAGTCTGGTAACTCCTCAACGGTAAGGAAGGGATAATGCTTCGATTCATGCCCTGACATCGCACTGGTTAGATCTGCAGCAGGATTGTATTCCGCGCGTCCAGTAACGATGGCGTAACGAAAGACTTCACTGCAGCGCTGACGAACCTTCTTAGCCTTCTCTGTCGCGCCACGGCTTTCCATTCTACGCAGCACATTTAGCAGAACCAGTGGTTTGATTTCATTCACCGGCTGCTGGCCGATATAGGGAAAAATATCTTTATTGAAAGCTTCGATAATGTCGGAGGCATAACCCTCTGACCATCGGCTCACCTTCGTTCCGTGCCATTCAAGCGCCACAGCCTGAAATGTATTATGGAGCCGCACATCCCGAACCAGCTTTTCTTCTTTCTTGGCAAACGATGGATCGATACCCTCGGCCAGTTTTTTCTTGGCTTCATCGCGCAGTGCCCTCGCTTGTGCAAGGGACACTGCTGGATAGACTCCAAAAGCCATACGCTTCTCTTTTCCATTGAAGCGATATTTCATCCGCCAGTATCGTGAACCAGAGGGCACAACCTCAGGATACAAACCAGCACCATCTGCCAGCTGATAGGCTTTCTCTCTGGGTTTAGCCGTGTCTACCTGTCTCGCATTAAGTTTCATTGGGGGCATCTCCCAGGACCGAACACAGAATGCCCCCACTTATGCCCCCAATAGGTGCTTGATTTCGGTTGAATCAAGTTGATAACGGAATATAAGAACCGGGCTACAAAGCGCAGTATTCTTGGGTTTAATTGATTTCGGTTTACTTGGGAAGCGTTTGAAATGGTGCCGATAATAGGAGTCGAACCTACGACCTTCGATTCCAATGACGTATTTCATAAGTCATTGATTCTACTAACCGAATGCGCTCACAGTACAATTTATACGTACAAAAACACATTACAAACGCCCGTTAACTTTAGCGGGGTAAAAGATGAAATTCAAGCATGGTCGTTACAGACCTAACCAATATCTCATTTGTGATCCGTATGGTTTTTATCATGTGAGAATTGCACTACCTGACTATATGCAATCGCTGTTTAGTGGAAGAAAAACGTTAGTTCGAACCCTATCAACCAATGAACTAAAAATAGCCAGAATGAAGCGTGATCAGATAGCGGATGAGTTTCACCGTTTGCGAGATGCCATCCTTCCAGACAGGACAGATAGTGTGGCAGACGTGATCGAGTTACTTCGAAGCAAGGCAAAATACGCGAAGACAGCAACGAAAGTGCAGGTTATTAATAAATGTCCTGCTTTACGTGGGATGTTGGATATTTATCTTTTACAAAATAGCAACAAAAAGAAAGTCACAACGTTGTCCAAAACTAAAAAGGCGGTAGAGGTATTTCTCGATCATCTTCGTAAACGTGATATTGCACTCAATGAGGTAAACCGAACCACAGTTACAGCATGGATTGATGTTCTCCAGAAGAAGAGATCGCAACAAACAATCGCTAATTATATCAGCGCTATGGCTCAGATTTGGGATTTAGCATCATCACGATATGAAGATGCACCAGACCGGGCGCAATCACCCTGGCGGGGTCATAAACTGGATGTTGCAGAGAGTAGGGCTAGTTATGAGGTTTTTACTCATGCTGAGTTGGCGAAAGTCTTCGCGGCGATGGAAGGTGAAGACGAGATGCAAGCGGTCACGTTGATCGGAATGTACAGCGGCATGAGGTTAAATGAGATTTGCTCTTTACGTGTTGAAAATATTAGAGAAATAGAAGGTGTTTTGTGTTTCGAAGTTACCGCAGGTAAAACAAAATCAGCATCCAGGGTCATACCATGCCACAGCAGGATAATAGATATGGTGAAAGGGCTTGTACAAAAGCCTCATAACGGTTTTCTGTTTTACAGAGCGTCAATTATTGACCGTGCAGACGGAAAACGCTCAACGTGGCACACACAGCGATTTACACGGGCTAAACGCAAGGCATTGGGAGAGCAGGGGACCGAAAGAAAAGTTTTCCACTCGTTGCGTCATGGGGTAGCTCAAATTTTCGACAGGGGCGGGGTGGGAACCGGAAAGCTAAAGCCCGTACCAGAGGACCGCATTGCTTTACTGCTTGGTCATGAGCGAGGCTCCACAGAAAGTTTCAAAACTTATAGCAAAAATTCCGCTTCTCCTGTTGAGCTACGGCAATATATCGAGTTACTACGCTATCCAGAAATAGAAAAGGGGCATTAAGCCCCTTGTCCACTTTGTGGATTAGCAAAGCTAACCTGTATACAGGCAGCCCCTTTCACTCCCCTAAAATACTTTGGTTAATCTGGAAGTTGTGGTCATCAAAAGCCCACTCTATCCGCTTATCAGCGACTGCCTCGACCATCATCCCAAATTCAGGACTAGGATTCACTGTCAGGTTAAAATCAGCTTTTAAATCTGGGATAACAGGTTGATATTGCATCGCTGGCGTTGCTGGCATCATTTGATTCATTAGCGATCCACTCTGAGCCTGTGCAGCAACTGAGTTTCCCTCTGGCGTTAACCAGGCCTTCACTTTACTTGCCATATCAAGGACACCCGGCGGCAATAGCGATTCACCAACAAACGTAGCCCCTTGCTGAAGGATATTTCGATCTTCTGGTTTCTCACCTAAAAGTCTATTTTTCCATTCGGTAATAATAGAAAGAACATCCAGAAGGTCTTTAAACCCCTTAACTGTCTGAGCCGTCCCCGTTCCTAAATCCTTCACCAGAGGCACCAATGAACCCATTTCAGAAGATAGATTTTGTGTATTAATTCCTAAATCATCAAGACCTTTGCTAAAAGATGCCGCAAATTGATCACCTAATGCATTTCTGGCGTTATCAAATACAATCGACATCTGCGAGAGGTTATCGATGGATTTCTGCTGTTGGCTATTAAGTGCTAGGCCACTGTTAACCATCGTATTCATAGTATCAATTACATTTTTACCAGAAGCATCGACAGATTTAGCTAAATAAGAAAAGTCATTTATCGCTTCTGCTAAAGCTGTGAATTCAGAGTCTGTAAGTTTTGCACTTTTACGTAACCCTTCCAGTAACACAGCTAACTCAACCGGACCTTTCACATTTTGGAGAGTTTTTAGCGCTCCCTGCTGGGTATAGCCTCCACGACTAACCATCATCTGGAGCCAATCTCCCATTTCTCCACCGCCTGAATATGTTGATTGTCCTGTTTTCTTATCTGTTTTCCACTCGCCAAGACTTAGCTGACCAATTTTATCCTGTACGTCTTTAGAAATATCAGAAATCTTTTCATAGCTCATATTAAAACCAGTTCGTTTTAGAGTTTCCTGAATAGCTGCATCAGCCTCCAGAGGATTTAAGCCCATCGAACTGATCATCTTCCTGCCCTGGTTTCTCTCAATGGCTCCAGCCAGTGTTCCCGCCATAATCTGATATGCCTGTTGGGCAGCATAAGCGGCTGCGGTTGGCCCAAGTATTTCACCGGGGATAAATGCGCTTGCCTGGCGACTCAGCCAGCCAGATGATCCAGATTTTTTCGCCTTACCTGATTGTTTGGCCTGTTTGGCATTATTTCTGGCAATACTACGTTGCGTAGTCAGATGCTGGCTCAGAGCTTGATTCATCGATTTTAAACTGGTATTTCCCCGTGCATATGCATCCACGAGGGCGTTAGCCTGTTTGATCGCAGCGTAGCGATCGGCTCCGCTCATATTCTGGAGGCGTCCAAGCTGGAAGGCGGCGCGTTTTCTTGCTAAGTCAGCATTTTCCTGCTGAGTTGCCACCTTCTTTGTCTGCTGCTGTTGAATTTTTAAAGCGCGTGCTTGCGCTGCTGCCAGTTTTTTCTGTTCGTTGGCTTTTGCTTTAGCATCTACAGCAGCTTGTTTAGCTGCCTGTTTCTGTTGTTGTTGAACCTGCCTCTGCTGCTGCATTTGTGCAGTGTACGCCTGTTTTTGAGCCTGCATCTTTGCCTTGGCTATCGTTCCCTCTGTTTTGCTGAAATCCTTTTGCAACTTCCTCATATCGTTTCTAACCTTTTTCAGACTATTTAAATCTGTTCGGTAAACTATTTTATTGACCAAAGTCGCGGCAGTTACTTTACTTCCACTCATGTTTATTTACTCCATATAAAAAAAGCCCCGCCCTTGACGGGTAGAGGCTTTTATAATTTATTTTTATTTATTTAGTGCTGTTACCAAACTTCGATACTCACCATCGGGGTATTGTCTACATACCCTAGCTGCAATAGTATGACGATTCCCCCCGATTTTTGAAGCTAACCGTGAAATATTGATTAACCTAAATAAATCCCAATCACTGAGATTGTCAATAGTAGCGAAGTTTCCGTTTTCATCTTTAAGAATTATTTGTGCTGTCATTTTTTAACAATCTCCACAATAGAATAATTATTATATGAACTGGCATTTGCTCACCAATCCATAATTCAACAAGCAGCACGGTTAATGCTGCTGCGAAGATCATTAATTGGCAGTAATAACCAGACTGAAATTGGTACCGTGGTTTACAGGCAACACCGACGCCTCTGATACAATTTCAACCTCACCACGCTCTTTCTCGTACTGATAGGAGAAATATTCCTGAGTGACGCCAGACGCCGCTAAATTAGTATCAACTGAGGCAGGACCATACAGATGTTGATAAACATTCGTGTTGCTTTGGAATACTGGCAACATGACCGCTGTACCATCAGCAATAAACGGAGTCAGAAGCGGGTCAGTCACTTTGATCACGTCGATGCTAAGTCCTGGCAGGGTGAAAGTCTGCACGTTGGGGAGGACCTCTTTGCGCTGATAGACAATATTCATCTCGTTGAATGGATCAACGTACTGGTAGGCGCTTTTCATAGAGGCGTGGAAGCGTAAGCTGTTGTAGAAACTTGCAGATGCAAAACAGACGACACGGCGAACATCAGTCCATAAACCATCGGTAGCAGTGCTAATTTTATCCAGGAAGCCATTAAACACCTCCAGCGCATCGGTAGAACCGTTGGACAGGGTAATAGTATCCGTCATCATCGGAGCATCGAAACTGTTCGCATAATCAATAACTGGTGATTCCTGAGTGTATGGGGTCTGAACCAGCCCACGAAACAGAGCATCACCGTATGCAGACTCGACATACCGTTTGTACGCCTTAGCGTGTTTGAGGGTGTAGTCTGCGACGATATCGAGCATGGTTTCCTGAATATCTGTCCCCGGTTTGCGTCCGGCTTTCTGGAAATCAACAGCGCTCACAGTATCCTCGCGGTGCAGATGCAGAAGCTCTACAGGGAAGCTGTTAGCAGGAGTCCGAGCCGTTGCGTCGTGTTCAAAACTGTAACGTTTTTTCGGTTGGTTCAGGAGGGTTTTATTATCCTCAATAAGGCGATCGAGCATAACATAAATTCCATCACTCGAAGATTTATCAAAGATGTTTAAATTCTGTAGTAAGTAACCTTCACTCGGTGCAACTTCAAAAATCGGGGCGAGGTCAACCATTTTATAGGCGTCATATGAAAACATATTATTTTTCCTTTATTATTTTAGTTTGTGGATTAGTTTTAATCAGGTAGTTGGCAGATCATTGCCAGTGCTGAAATAAACAGCGGGATCAGCAGAAAGTAGTTCTTTAGCTTTTGCTACATCATCACAAACCAAACTGAAATCCTTAATATGGATGTTCGTATTTGCTACCAGAACAGCAACAGGCGTAGTGTCAGCATCCTTATACTCAAGCACAACGTTCGCAGAGGTAGAGGCCGAACCGACAATTTCGCCACTATCATCAATCACAGTGCCAGGGACGCAATCAGGAATTTTGGGAAAAACTTTTACTTTTCGGCTATAGCCGTTTAATTCACGACTCAGAACGTCGCAGACGCTGAGGTTAGGTTGTGGGAATTTAATTAGTGCCATTAGTTACCCCTTTATTTTTAATAGTCTGTTTTAGTTTATCTTGAGTGGTTTTATTTTTAGATTTATTTGAATCATCTTCCTGTTCTACTACAGGAACATTAGCGGCTTTAGCGAGTTTAATTAACTCGTTAGCCGTTTCGACGTCGTCAACCAACAGAGTAACGGGGATTTTCCCGTCAAACGTTTTGACGCCTTTCGTGATTGTAACCATAATTTTTTAAATCCTTTTGTTTCTTTGCAAAGAATAAAAGAAAGGCCACTATTTAGCGTGGCCTTGATACAGAAGAGAAAATTGATTAACTTGAACTGACTTTTGGAGGACAATTCTCGATGCACACTATTTAAATGCACATGGGGAATTGCCCCATTATCTATTGTGGCGGGTGAATGAGGCCCGGAGCAATAATGAGGATTCCCGAAAGTAAGCGAAATGCCAATAACGCCTATGTCTCTGTAAACAATATTCTAAGTATAGCATCCAGTTATTATTGTCTACATATTTATAATAACATTAAAACATTATTTTGTCAATAAATAGAGTCTCTAAATAGAGACATTTTTAATATTTTTTGAGAAACGATAAGGTGTATAAAAAGGGGTATAAAAGTGGCACTCTAAGACGTTTTCTCATTAACTCTATAGAGTTTACCATCTACCATTTTATAATGCAGCGTAGAGGCGTATGTACCACGTAATTCACCGTTTTCGATGTGACCTATAATCTTCCCAAATTGTTCCTCGTAGGTGGTGCATCCGTACTGATTAGGAATAGCAGCGAGGTAGTTAACATTCTGACGCCAGATACCATCATCACGTTGGATATAAATATTCCCGTCCTGTGTATGATATCTTCCAGAGGTGATTGTTGGATGCTCCGAGGGTTTATTCCGTTTAAACATTATTCCATCCCTCCAGACGAAACTTGTTCAAACACGTTATGAATAGTTCTGGCAATGACGATCAATTCCATCAGATTAATATACAAAGCTGCGTCATATTCTACCAACCATTCAAGAAAATAATCTGGATGCTCAGGGAGATTATTCATTGCTTCTAGTAGCATCTGATAGTTTGAGTAATAGGCTGCTGGGTCAGCGTAGGTATCGGCCATCAAACTGTGTGCCAGCGGGTAATGCTGTTCTACAAACTGTTCTATAATGTTTTTGTGTTGTTCAAAATCAATCATTTTACCTTCCTGTTATTTTTATAATAATTAATCAGAGATGCCTGGTGCGTCAAAATCAAGTCCAAGATCATTTCCCGTAAAGTTTTCATTCTCAAGACGATTGAATTCTAACCAGCCCTCATACTCATTGATGTTATCAAATAGGTACTCAAATTTGAGCGGTTCACGATTGAACCTGAATCCGGCATAACGTTGGCGTGGCTTCCATTTAACACCATTCATAGAGTTAATTATTGATTGTTCGTCTGGTGTCAGTGGTGCAGATTCTTCGTAGAATTTGATTATTTGTAGAGGTTTTAATTTCTTGGGATTTTTAACTTTTTTCGTTTGATTGTTAAATCCGATTTCAATTGATTCTTCAAATACTGTGTTTCGTGCTAATGCCAATATTCCTCCAATGATTATTATTTAACGGTACCCGAACTCTCGGCTCCCGTTGATTTGTTTACGCTGCTTCATCACCAAGATGAAATGCAAGGATCTCGCTGTCTGTTCTTCCACGTTTCATTCCATCAAAAACGATAAATTGAACGTGATAATACTCGTCAAGGTCAGTTTCTTTGACATTCCTCGCACCTGCTATCTGTTTAACCAAAGAGTTAAACCTAACTTTATCCTTAGCAGCAACATCAAAACCCTTATAACCAGTTTGTGCTAACCTGAGTTTGTAAACCTCGTTAGATTTGTTTTCTATCTGGTGACGCTGGAAGTTGTATTGCCAGAGGATTTTGCAGACCTTTTCTACAGTCACAAAATAGCGTCTAATTTTTCTACCCTGCTCACCGGGTGTTAACATCGCAATTGTTTTTGCATCTTCGATTGTTACAAAGGTCTCTTTTCGTTTACCACCGCGAACGGGCACCATTCGACTAAATGGCTCGTTATCAATCTCTTTTAATGCAACCTCATCACGCCACTTTTTATGTTGCTTACGTCTGTATACCTTTTCTTGAGATTCACTTCGGGGCTTGGCTAAGTGGTCCGAACTTTCGGCCCCCTTTCCGGGTGGCGTATAATACGGTGTATCTAATGCTTCCCAAAGTTGATCTAAGCTAACCAATACATTTTCACCCTCTTCTAAAAGGAAGGGAAATTGTTTTTTATAATCTTCGATAACCTGGACTTGTTCGGCGGGTAAATCTAAACGTTTTAGTGCTGCTGGTAGGTTGTTAATGCTTACTTCAAAAGTTTTCTTTTTATTCAATGTTCCTCCTCTTATTTTGAAAATGATGGGATATCACCATCATCATCTGATACAACAATACTGGATGTAGGTGCTTCCGGTTTTTGTTCTTTGCTGGTATCAAATCCATATTTGAACTGTAACCAACCTTCCGCTTCTTCTGGTGTTGTTACTGTGTATTCGTAGGATTTATATCTGCCACACGATTGGTGTTCTACGTGACTCACGAGGCCAAGTGCGCGGAGTTTTTCATAGTTGGATCTAAAGGTTTTGGGATCCATTTTGCGGAGTTTTTTACAAATATCTAACTGATTTTCGTAAAAGGTTTTTCCGAGCTTTTTATAGGAGAGGTATTGATCTAACATATAAATGTAGATGTTGCACATTGTATCAGTAGCCCTGATTTCCTCTCCTGTTTTTTTGTTAACTATGGAAGTGCAAAAAAGAAATGATTTGTAAAACCTGAAAAAATATTCATTTAATGTGGCGTCTGTTCCCATTTAAATCCTCTGGTTGGTTTGCCCCTTCGTATGGGCCTGTTTGATTTTTGATGTATTCCCGGATAATCCGTGCTACCAGCGCAGGGGCTGCTAATCCCTGGAGGTTTGCCTCATAAATAAGCTCTTTATAGGTTTCCTGATCAAAAGTAACATTCATTCTGTTTTATTCTCCTTTTTCCAGTGATCGAAAAGTTCAATTGCTGTTTTAAATAGGGCCTCGCGTTCTGTATAGCCGCGAGATGCTGCAACATATTGATTTTGTCTAATCTGATACAATGTGGCGCTGCCAGTTTTCAGTGCCTCTACTACCTGTTCTACGGTAAAATATTTCATAAGCCTCCGTTGGGTATGTATAAATAAAATCACACCTTGCAGCCAGGGAATGGCTCAAAGTGCTTTGCGTTTAGGTTTTTTGCTTTCCTACTACTATATTACACGAACTAACGTTAGATGTCAACAAATATTTGAGATATATTTTTACTAATCGAATAATACTAAATTCACTGTCCTGCTGTCAACCACATTTAACAGGAATCTCAAACCCCCCTCTAAAACGCGCTGTATCGCGTTCTAAGAGGTTTTCTCATCTTAGACATAACATTTATCGTTTTTATCCTTTAAATCGCCTGTGGAGTAAATTTGAGATGCGGGATACTATCGCGGGAACAATTCTGCATCTCACTATTTATCCCTACAGTGATAATATTGAACCATACAGACGATATGAGGAGTTTTAATTTAATACAACTCTAAACTATTAACTATATAAACTATGATAAAAAGAAACTTGTTGTATTGTGATCTATGGTTCATCCAACCCCACTCCGTGGGTAAACCGTTTACCACGAATCAGAAAGTAAGAGATTAAAAATAGGTTTATCATTTTTAATTGATTAGTTTCTGTTAATGAGTGTTATAGGATCATCACATTAATAGTTTTATCATTAATGGGATTAGACTATTACACCTGAGTCTGCATCACGGTATGGAATGTAATGGAATACTGTGAAGACTCAAATCATAGTCCCCGCGACATCCACCAGAAGTATTTCTTCGGGGACTAACATTATGTTCCCGCGAAGCGAAAGCGAGGGAACAATATCAAAGTAAAACAAATTAAACTATAAGAGTATTTATAATCTTGTTCTTATTAATAGGGAATGATTCCCTATGGTATTTGATCTTATTATTGTTATTATTATATTGTTCTTATTAGTGGGGAATGATTCCCTATGGTAGGAGGAATGATTCCCTATGGAACAGGGAATAACTCCCTATGGTGTGATAAGCAGGTTGTCCGAACAGGGTAATAAAAATCTATTACCCCATGAAGTATTTACTTGATGATTTTCTCTACAAGTAAAGTGAAGATGTGTGTAAAGTGTTCATGGTAATGTCTACGATTTAAGGCACCATCAACATCGTTTAGTTTCCCATTTATGTCTATTGTAAATGTATAACTATTATCTTTGCTCAAAAACTCTTTGCCATATTCATCTTGATCAATGTAACTTAATGTTATAGCAGTCTTATCAAAGTGATTTTTAAGTTCAAGATTGAAAGATAAACTTTCCCCTAAAGTAAATACTATACGCTTATTCTCTATGGTTTTTTCTTTATCAATTGCTATCAGATCATTCAGTTGATTTAAAGATAAAAGCGCGGATCGGTAATAATCTTCTCTGATCTTAGCCTCGTATTCACGGTTATCTCCAACAATTTGCATCAGAGTAAAGGCAGTTTCAGAAAAATCATGGCGTGTAAATTTATTTGTGTCCATTATAAGCCTCATTTGCTGTGTGAAGTTCACATTAAAAGTTAACTTTTCATAGTTAAAAGTAAAATGAAACTTTATTGAACTGTGATTTATCTACTATTAATAGGGGGTAATTAAAGGCTAATTAGGCCTTATATGACGGTTGATAGCTTAAACTGATAAATCATCCTATAAATAACACAAAATAAAATAACGATATAAATCAATGAGTTATAATTACATTAAAAATTAAGAATCTCAAATAGACGTCTAAACATCCAGACTTCTAAATAAAAATTCATTAAAGTTGCTAAACAAACTCTTCTATTCGCTATTTCGTGGTAAGAGAATTTTAGAAAAAGTCAAAATTGTGACTTTTGAAACCTGTATGAATGTTCAGTATATTGTTGAGAGTGATAATTATTTACATATAAATTTTGGACAATAAAAAACCCCGCCGTAGCGAGGTCAATTGAGACAAGGGAGTAAAATTATTTCAGACGATAGAAAGTGGCTTTACTGATACCTAATTCTTTTTGAATTTCCTTTGGTGATAAACCCGAGCTAACAAGCTCCTGTACCTGCTCTGGCGTCACCTTGTTTGGTCTGCCACAGTGAACCCCTTCTGACTGAGCACGTTTAATGCCTGCGGTTCTACGCTCTGCGATGAGATCTTTCTCTAAAGATGCTAAACCAGCCATCATAGTGAGCATTGCCTTACCCACCGGTGTAGACAGGTCGAACCCTTCGCGCAAGCTGACAACTTTCACGCCTTTGGCCTGTAAGGTCTCAACCGTTGAGAGAACATCAATCGTGTTACGTCCCAGGCGGTCTATACCAACTACAACCAGCGTATCGCCCTCTCGTACATAGTTGAGTAGTTCACCAAACCCAGAACGCTCTACGGCTCTCACAGAACCGCTTACCGCTTCGTCTACATACCACTTACTAATGTGATAACCAGCTTCTTTAATCTGTTGTTTCTGGTTCTCTATTGTCTGGTCAGAGGTAGATACCCTCACATATCCAATCGTTGTCATTTCAAGTTTCCTTGTCTCAAAAGATAGTCTCATTAATATATGAGTATCAAAATCAAAAATCAACCTTTTAAGACTATCAGAAGGCGCATTCTACCGTGGTGATCAAACTGTCTCAAAAGGAAGTCCTTTCGAGACCATCAAGAGTCGCTCTGATATTTTAGATTTGCTGCAATTTTGTGCGATGGTGATATTTTGCTACTAAGCAGAGAGGCCAAAGAGCCATGGTAAAATGAATCGGTACAGGCGGGAGGGGTTGATATGAAAAAGCTAATTTTGTTGGGTCTATTAGTTCTCAGTGGTCAGGCTACGGCAACTAAAATCACAATGACGGATCCAAAGGAGGAACAGACGGAGAACGGTAAGACTTTCTGCATCTATGAGAACAGCATGTACTCATTCACCTACATCACTAAAGGCGCTTGTCCCTATGCCAAAACCTTTGATACAGAGGATTCAGAAGAGTAATCAGGTGGCAGGGGCCGCCAACCACCAAGAAGCCAGCCCCCGCCGTATTCAACATTACCAACGGAGAGAAGGAAATGCAGAACAGCAACATTATGGCGTTACCGCTCGCGCTATGCAACGTAGAGCAAGGTCAAGCGGTTAAAGTGCCAGCAATGGCCGGGAGTAATTTCCATCTTGCCATTTACAAAACCTTACATTTGTGTGATTTTGAACCATTTTTTTAATAATTGCAATTTATACGATCAGAATAATTCTCTGTTTAACAGACACCTACAATCTACATCATTTTTTTGTTGACGTAGATTGAGCATATGAGTAAATTAATATCCTAAGATACCCATATTGCGCTTGTTGAAAGTGTTTGGGTAGAATCCTCCTATGAATTACCCCTTAGGAGGATTTATGCGTTTTCTTTCACCATACGGATACATTTTTGGCATAGTAATAAACACTATTAGTCTTCTAAGTATTTTCTATCTTATCTTTTTTGCCCCTGATACATCCATTGAAACAGTCGCAAATATAGCTACCGCAATGGCGAGCATGACAGATGCCATAACCAAACGTCTATAAAAAGCTAAGTTTTCAGACAAACTTCTTTAGCTCAGAAACAAGTTTCAACTCAGCCTCTTCGGCCTGCTTCCGCTCGAGCCAGGCCTTGCCCTCTGGCGTCGCCAGAAACTTCCTCGCATGGATTTTGCGATTGTTGCGTTTAGTTGCTGCTGATTTGTTCATGGATGCGTCTCCTGTGGGTTACAAAGGCAGATTAAGAAATATTCAAGTTATAAGTAAAGTTACAACGGGTTCGACATCAAAAGGCAATAAGTGGCCATTACGTGCCGTGTTGGGCACATAAGAAAGGGCGGAGCGAAGCGACATCCGCAAGTAATATGATCCCTTCACAGGGACGTTGAAGCCTCAGCATGTTCTCTTATCAGGTAGCCGTTGTAATCCGGTGGCTGAAACCGTGGCAGAGCCGGATTCTTTCCCGATCCGGTTAGTCTTCCCAACATTACGCCTGTTTATTCTCTGCAACGTCATCTCGACGTGTTGCATCATTGAGCGCCGCACGAAGCGCGGAACTTTGCTAAGGGTTTTGGTATGAGGATTAGAGACGCTGGCGACGTCTTCTGGCTTCAAAGTGAAATCTGTACAGGGTTGAGCCTGGTAACTACCTGCCCATATGTTGTACGATACCAAAGCCAGTACAACACACAGGCGTTTGGATGTGATTTTAGAAGATACAATTTCTTGGGTATTTCAACCTAAGTTATTGATTTTCTTAGAGAGTGCCGATAATAGGAGTCGAACCTACGACCTTCGCATTACGAATGCGCTGCTCTA
>OFOU01001035.1_pt1 | contig 18787 bp, 6 predicted proteins | sample 1542061 | NCBI WGS metagenome assembly OFOU01 (sample SAMN04209239, study PRJEB22552) | human gut metagenome | biome: gut; material: feces | host: Homo sapiens | place: USA: Oklahoma
AAGTTAAAAAACATTGGGTAACTATTGCAGTGACAGGACTTGCTTTGGGATTGAGCTTTGCAGGCCTTAGCTACGCTTCAGCTGAAGAACAGCCTACCCCTGTTAATGAAGCAACTGTTGAAGCCATCATCAAAGAAGGTGCTGTTGACGTTGAAGCTCCTGCAACTAGTGAAGCCACAACTAAACTTGCAGAAAACACACCTACTACCGCTTCGAGCGAAGCAACCACAGTGTCAGAAGCACCAGTGGCCAGCTCTGAAGTAGCCTCAACAGAAACAGTTTCTGAAAAACCAAGCTCTGAAGTGACAAGCGCAGCTAGTTCGGAAGCAGCTAATTCTGAAATTATTCATTCTGAGGTAAGTGCAACAAATACACCTACAAACAACGAAAACCTCATCATAAGCACTTCTCCTGATAAAACAACTTTAGATACCTCACAAAAAGATGGTGATTTCACCATCACTGTTGAAGCGGAAGGTATCACAAAAAAGACAGATAAAAGAGAAAGTTTCGTTTCAGATGCAAATGGTGTTACCTATTATGTAGATGCAAAAGGGCAGCTGGTTACTGGACCAAGAGACATCAACGGTTTCCATTATTACTTTAACGATGACGGCACTATGGTAAAAGGGCAGCTTAGGAAAGTTGACGACAAACTGCACTTTTACGATGAAAACGATGGCAAGCTAGTAACAGACCGTTTTATTACATTCAAAGACAACCACTATATTCCAGAAGAAAACTATAGTAAAGTTGTTTACTTCAATGAACCTGCTTATATCGAACCAAACTATTATGTAATGCCTGGATTAGAACGTTGCTATTTTGATAAAAATGGTAACACACTTGAGAAAGGTCGTCAGACAATTTTAGGTAACGACTATTACATCTATGACAATGGTCAAGTTGCTGTTCATAGACTAATGGAATTAGATCACAAACGCTACTACTTTGACGACAAAGGGGCCTTAGTCAAAAATAAACAATATCCTATCATCGAAAAGGGTCTATGGAAGTCTATGCCATATGTATTTTATTCAGACAACGATGGGGTGGCACATTATCTCAATAAACAACTAAACATTGTGACTTATCCGTTCCCAACTTACTATACTCTTCCTTCAGAAAATAATAGAGACTATCCAAAAAATCAATTTATGATGGACTACGAAGGTCGTTGGTATTACTTCAACAAAGACGGATTTCCTATCACTGGACCTAAAACTATTGATGGCTTTGAACTCTACTTCCATGAATCATCTCGTCCAGAAGGACATCAAGCTAAAGGCGAATTCATTAATATTGATAATAAAATTTACTACTTTGACAAAGACAATGGTCGTAAAGTCAAGGATACATCTTTTGAGTTAAACGGTATCCATTATATCGCAGATAAAGAAGGGAACATCACTATCCAAGGTGATTCTAGATTCCATAACCAATATGTCAGCGATGATAAAGGCAACTGGTATTACTACAACTCCGATGGCAATAAACTCATTGGCGAACAAAACATTGATAACGTCAAAGTTTACTTTAAGGACAGTGGAGTCCAAGTTAAAGGACACTTCGCTCCGAATGGACACTTCTATGACAAGGATAGTGGTGAACTTGTTACCAATGCTTATGTAGAAGACAATGGGAACTGGTACTATGTCGATGAAAATGGTCAAAAACTCATTGGAAACCAAATTGTTGATAGTTATCATGTTTGTTTTGACAGTGATGGTCGTCAACTAAAAGGTGAGGCTAGCTACTCAAATTCAGGTCTACCAAAACATTACTATGATTTGCATAATGGACAAATGGTTATCAACTCTCTTATTCAAATCGATGGTAAGACCTATAAAGCTGATAATGAAGGTAAACTCTCTGAAGTACCATATGCTTTAAACTATCGCAACCAAATTGTTACCGACGAATTTGAAAACAGCTATTATTATGACTACCAAGGAATGATGGTTAAAAATCAATACGTTACTATCTATCACCTAGAGAATGACTATCTTAACCCTAAAATTAGAAAAGTCACCTATTATGCAGGATATGACGGAAAATTCCTTCACGGTCCCCAAACAATAAATGGTGTTGCTACTTATTTCAATGCCTATGGTGAACAAATCAAAGACCAGTTCGCAGACGATGGTTACTATTATGATAAAGATACCGGTGCTCGTGTTAATTTAGGTGTCAACCGATCAGTTATGATAAATGGTAAATGGTATTATGTTGACCAAAACGGAAAGCAATCTAAAGGAGAGTTTATTAAACAAGGAGGAAACAAATACTACTACGATAAAAATAATGGTGAGCGTGTCATTGGAACACTTTTTGAAGTGAACGATAAACTTTATATTTCAGATCAAGAAGGTGTCATTACTGAAAAGAAAGATGATATCAAAAAAAATGGACTGTTCTATGATGACTACCACAATATCCATTATATGAATGATAATGGTCATCTAGCTAGGAACTTATACGTTCCTTCTAACCACAATGGATTTAGCGATGATACAAAACCATTTTACTATTTTGGTTCCGAAGGAATCGCTTTAAAAGGGGAGCATACTATTAATGGTGAAACAGTATTCTTCGATGAAAATGGAGAGCAAGTAAAAGGAGGTTTCGCAAAAAACGGTAAATATTACGATAAACATACAGGTAACTTAGCAAGAAATACTTTCAGAGAACGTACTGTAAGAATCGCTCGTGAATGGCGTGCTAATGGTATCTCAACTACATTCCGCTACTACCTAGATAATAGTGGCTACAAGGTGTCAGGTTATCAGACTATTAACGGTGAGGACTACTACTTCTACCCTGATGGACCACAGTTAAAAGGGGATTTCGCACCAGATGGTAGATATCACGATAAGGACACCGGAGCTTTAGTCACAAAACGTTATGTTCAAATAAAACCTTGGCATTTTATCACCGACCTAGGTAATGAGCCTATCGACCATAATTATGTTCAAGTATTTCAATTCGATAGATACCCTAGTCTAGCAGACACCTCAACTGGTGCAATTACTAGATATTTTGGTAAAAAATATTCTAATAGTTGGTACTACGTCGATGAAAATAGTCAAAAGGTAACTGGACACAAAACTATCGATAATGTGAAGGTTTACTTTGATAAAGATGGTAAACAAGCTAAAGGTATTGTTGCTGATGATGGTTATTACTATGACAAGAATACTGGTGAACTTGTTGACTTAGGACGTGACAAATTCGTTGACGTTGACGGTAATCGTTACTATGTTGGTAGTGATGGTAAATGTTACAAGGGAGAACAAAAGATTGGAGATGATTACTACTATTTCCACGATGATGGTAGACTAGGCTACGACGAATTGCGAACAATTTGGGCGGGAAATGACTACTACTACCATTATTATTACCCAAAAACTGGAAAACGTGCTAAAAATGTTGACATTACTTTTAACCACTCAATTCGTTACAAGGTGAAAGCTGAGCTTGTTCATTTCGATGAAAACGGTGATGGAAGGGTTATTAAATATATTTACGAATAATATTTATTTCACACATATAATTCCAATTTGTCTTTCAATGAAAGGAGAATTATCATGGAAAAGAAAGTACATTTTAAACTTCACAAAGTTAAAAAACATTGGGTAACTATTGCAGTGACAGGACTGGCTTTGGGATTGAGTTTTGCTGGCCTTAACTATGCTTCAGCTGAAGAACAGTCTACCCCTGTTAATGAAGCGACTGTTGAAACCATCATCAAAGAAGGCGCTATTGACGTTGAGGCTCCAGCGACTAGTGAAGCCACAGCTAAACCTACAGAAAATACACCTGCTACCCCTTCTAGCGAGACTGCTACAGTATCAGAAGCACCAGTAGCTACCTTAGAAGTTCCTTCAACAGAAACAGTCTCTGAAAAACCAAGCTCTGAAGTGACAAGTACAGCTAGTTCGGAAGTAGCGCATTCTGAAACTGCACATTCTGAGGTAATTGCAACGACTAGTGAGAGTGTTACAGCTGAGAATGCGTCACCTGTCGGTGATATCCCAATCGAAAATACCACAAGAGGAACTGACCGTTCTGCCTTTACTGAAAAAAGGAATGGATTTGTTACCGAAAAAGAAGAACGCATTGAAACAGAAAACTATTTAGGTAGTCTTATTACCACAAGACATCCTTATTACGTAACTTATTACTACGATAACAACGGTAATAAGCTTATGGGATGGCAAGATATTAATGGAGAACGCTATTATTTCAAAAAAGAGCGAGAACATCCTGGTTTCGAAACCATTGATGGAAAACTCTATTACTTTACAGATAGTGCACGTATGCTCCATGATGAATTTGTTGAAGAAAATGGTCAAACTTACTATCTAGGTAGCGATGGCGTGCGAGTTTCTGGCTTACAAGATATCAAAGGACAAACCTATTACTTTAATCCTGATAGAAACGGCCAACTTAGCTACGGCTTGAACGTGGTTGGTGACAAGCTCTATCTGTTTGGAGATGCTGGCAAAGAAAATGCAGGACAATTAGTTAAAGACACACATCTCAACAACGGTGATTTCAAACTCAATATTGATCCTAATGGTATCGTTACAGTGGCAAATAACCATCCCGCTTTTCTACAAGATAATGGTGGTCACTGGTACTATATGGATAAAGATGGAAAACTTATGACTGGACCACAAACTATTGATGGTTTGACCTATTACTTTGATTCAAATGGTAGACAGGTCAAGGGTGAACGCCGTAAGGTCAATGGTAAATCCTATTTTTACGACCCAGATAACGGCGCCCTTGTGACGAACCGCCTCGTCACCTTCAAAGCTGGACGATTTATTCCTGAGGAAAACTATGCTAAAGAAGTAAGATTTGACGAAGCTGTATATTCAAATTTTTTCAATAATGAACATCCTGAACTCGAACGGTATTATTTTGGTGCCGATGGCCTACCAGTCACAGGATGGCAAACCATCAATGGTAATAAGTACTTTTTCCAAGATGATGGAAACATGGTCGTGCACAGATTTTTCAATAACTATTACTTCTACAGTGATGGTACCATTGCTAGAAATATACGATTGAATATTCCTACACACTATATTATGAGAGAATTTCCAAATATCTATGAATTTGACAATGATGGTGTCGGAAAATACATCTCTGATGATTTTAAGGACCTTCGACCTAAGAGCGCTTATTTTGTCCAAGGTAAAGATGGGTACTGGCGTTACTATGATGAACATGGATTTCCTGTCGTTGGCTCTGCAACTATTGATGGCTACGATATGTATTTCCATTTAGGAACTCGTAGACAAGCTAAGGGAGAGTTCGTTGATATCAAGGGCAAGGTTTACTATTTTGATAAAGATAACGGCCGAAAAGTCAAAGATACAACTTTTGATTTCGATGGTAAGACCTATGTGGCAGACCAATCTGGTGTCATCAGCATTAAGAGTCATTCAACTCAACGAAACCGCTATATTAATGATTCCGAAGGAAACTGGTACTATGTCAATGACAAGGGTTACCTCCTCCTTGGTGCTCATACCATTGATAACGTCAACGTTTATTTCGGTACCAATGGTGTTCAATACAAAGGGCATTTTGCTCCTGATAACCACTATTACGATAAAGATAACGGTGCTTTAGTAACAGATAGATTGGTTGAGGATGGTGGCAAAGAGTTTTATGTTGATGAAGAAGGAAAGAAGTTTGACGGTACTAAATATTTGGACGGAATTCAGTACTACTTTAGCTACGGTGAAAAAGTGAAAGGTGAGTTTGATTATCCTATCCGTGGTAATCGTTATTATGACAAAGAGACTGGTGCCCTTGTAACTGGAAAATACTTTGAACATAAGAATAACTGGTATTATGCAAATAGTAAGGGAAATATTCTGACTGGTAGAAGAGTTATCGATGGAAAGCATGTCTACTTCTACGATGATGATTACGGACAATATAAGGGTATACAAGCTAAAGATAAACTCATCATTTTAGGTGGTAAGACTTACTATTATCTTCCTGGCTCTGGTAATCGTGCTGATAATGTAACCTTGACAATCAATCACGTTACTTATTACTTCGATAATGACGGGGTTGGCCATATCCTTCGATAGTCATTTACAAGTGACTATGAACAATTACCCAACACAAAAGGAAGTCGACCAACTGTCAACTTCCTTTTTCATATCATCAATAAATGTCATACAAATAGAACCCAATTATGAACAATTCTAAAACAATTACGATTATCTTGTAAAAAAACTTGTTTGTCATAAAAAAAGTATTATAATAAAGATAGGTGAACATGTAAGCGTTTTACTAAAAACGTTGAAAGTGTACTACAGGGGATTAGGATTAGGAACTTGGCTTTAGACTTCTAACGTCAAAATAATTTTTTATGCATGAAAACTGGTCCTTAGGCACTTTGGCATGATAATCTAAGGCTCTTTTCATACACACATCAGTCTATAATATAAAACTAGAGCTTTAGAGAGAATGCTTCAAACTAAGAGCTCTAGTTTTTTGTATTTGAAGACACATGCCATAGGTTGGATTCAATAATTAAACGAAAGGAGAGAAATAAAAGTATTAGGATAAATAAGTAAAATCACTTGTTTCTAGATATAAATTACACAGCATAAGCATATTCTACTTGCCACACATTTGACGTGCTCGCCTATAAAATCTTCTTATGGCTTTAACATGGGAGATTTAGATATGGGGCTCAGTCGTTTTAACAGATTTTCTCACTTTTAACATTCTTCTGACGGCCTAGCTCCTTTATGTTACACACCTAAACATCGGTGTTCATTTTTGAAGGGAGTCTATTATGAATACTGAAATGAATTATCATTGGCAAATGTCAAAGAAACATGTCGTAGCACTTTCCTGTGCAACTGCTCTAGCTACTTTTACTTTAGTCGCACGCCCTACATTTGCGGATGAAGTAAAAATACCCGAAGCTACAGGTCAATCAACTGAAATTATTGCACCCGAACAAGAAACTGTAGTAACTAATGTTGAGATCAAAGCACCTACTACAAATCCTATCTCAACTAATACTGAGCTACCTACTAGTACAAGTACGGTTCTTAGTGAAGCTCCTAGCAGTGAAGTCGCATCATCTGAATTGGCAAGCGAATCACCAGTAGAAATCACTTCTGAACAAGAAATTAGCAATCAAGATAATGAGGCCAATAAAGCTATATCTATTAAAACGGCAACTTCAGAAGCCTCTACTACAAAAACTTCGGTAGAAAAAGTCAATGAACCTATTCCTGTCGAAGAAACAAAAACACCTACAAAAAACAGTGAACAACCTGCCCCAATCGATGAAAATGAAAAGTCAGTCACACCTTCTGTAACACTTGAAAATGCACCTCATATTTCTGGTGGACATTATTATAGTGATGATAATGGTAACTGGTATTACAAGGATGCAAATGGCAAAAATCTTGTCGGGCTGAACTATGTGGATAATGTTCCTGTTTACTTTAGCCAAGACGGTATTCAAATCAAAGGTGGTTTTGCAGAGGATGGCCGATACTATGACAAAGATTCTGGTGCTCTTGTAACCAAGGCCTTTAAAGAACTCTTAACTTATATTGGTCGTGATGATATCAACGGTCAAAACATTTATACTACTGATTGGTACTACCTTGATGCCGACGGACGGCCACTTAAAGGTCCTCAAAATCTTGGTGGTACAAACATGTACTTCTTCCCTAATGGGGCACAAGTTAAAGGACGTTTTGCACCTGACGGACACTACTATGATAAGGACTCTGGTGCGCTTGTAACTAACAGCTTTGTCCATGTCTACAACTGGAATTTCCAAAATCAAGACGGAAATCGTGTGAATCACTTTGTCATCACCATTCCTAATAATTCAGTCGTTGGACCTAACGGTGAAAACCAATTTTTGGATATGAGTCATTACCCACTTTCTAGCAATGATTTGAATCGCGAAGATTTCTACTATTACGTAGATGACAAGGGGGATAAACTGACAGGACCTCAAACCCTAAACGGCATCCATGTCTATTTCGACCAAAATGGTAGACAACTTAGAGGTGAGTTTGCATTTGACGAAGATGGTACTGTTCATTACTACGATGCGAAAAACGGTGCACGCGCCGAAAATACCATTGTCAGAACCAACACTGGTGCTTTCAAATTTGATGCAAATGGTAATGGACGTTTGATGGGACCTGGTGAAGAACCAGATACTCCCGTCACTCCTACAATCTCCCTAGACAAGGCACCACGAGTTTTTGGTGGCCACTATTATAGTGATAACGAAGGCAACTGGTACTACAAGGATGCAAACGGTAAAAACCTCATCGGTCTCAACTTCGTTGACAACATTCCAGTCTACTTTGACAAGGATGGCAAACAAGTCAAAGGACGTTTTGCAGAGGATGATCGCTATTATGATAAAAACTCTGGTGCACTTGTAACAAAACGCTATCTTGAAACTGAAGATGGCAACTGGGTTTACGTCAATGATAAAGGTGATAAACTCAAGGGAGAACAAACTATCGATGGTGTTAAAGTCTACTTTGATGATTTCACTGGTACACAAGTCAAGGGACATTTTGCACCAAATGGTAAATACTATGACAAAGATTCTGGGGCTCTCGTAACCAATGCTTTTAAAGAAATCTTGACTTATATTGGTCGTGATGATATCAACAATCAAAATGTCTATACTACTGCTTGGTACTATCTCGATGCTGATGGTAAGCCATTAACAGGACCTCAAACCTTTGGAAATAGTCGCTTGTACTTCCTTCCTAATGGGGCACAAGTCAAGGGACGCTTCGCCCCTGATGGACACTATTATGATAAAGACTCTGGTGCTCTCGTCACTAATAGCTTTGTCCACGTCTACAATTGGAATTACCGAAATCTCGATGGTGACCGCATCTTCCACTTCACTATTACCATTCCTGGAAATGATATCGTAGGTCAGGATGGACAGTACCCAAGAGAAAGTAAAGATTTAGATCGTGAAGATTTCTACTACTATGTTGATGCTAAAGGGGATAAACTGACAGGACCTCAAACCTTAAACGGCATCCATGTTTACTTCGACCAAAATGGTAGACAACTTAGAGGTGAATTCAAATTTGACGATGACGGCACTGTCCACTATTACGACGCTAAGAATGGAGCATGCGCTGAAAATACCATTGTTAGAACAAACACTGGTGCCTTCAAGTTCGATGCTGATGGTAATGGACATTTGATGGGACCTGGTGAAGTATAAGAATATAATTCAAATAACAACTATTGATATCGCATAATTACTTTGATTTAGTAATCGTTAAAAAGGAAGTCGACCAACTGTCAACTTCCTTTTTTATCTCCACAGATAATTATTTTCACCCACTTTAAGAAAACTTTAGGCTTTGCTTTATATACTATAACCATCCTAAAACTTTTCTTTTTCATAATCTCCTAAATCCAGGGCTCGGGTCCTGGATTTTTTTGCGTGAACGAGAAGTAAATGAATTTATGAAATTTGAATCAAAGCTTTTCTTCTTTTGCCTGATTAATCATATCTAGGAAATAAGCATGTACCCTTTCGTCACCCGTTAATTCTGGATGAAAAGATGTCACTATCATCTGCTTTTCTCTAGCTGCCACGATAGCCCCATTGACTTGTGCTAGAATCTCCACTTCTGGTCCAACAGCTTCAATAATTGGCCCACGAATAAAGACCATTGGAATCTCGCCTATTCCTTTTAATTCAGCATCTGTGACAAAACTGCCCAATTGGCGTCCATAGGCATTTCTGGCTACATTGATGTCCATACTTGCCAAATGTTTTGTTTGGTCCCCCACTATGGTTTTGGCCAACAAAATCAGACCTGCACAGGTTCCAAATACAGGTAGTCCAGCATCAATTTTCTCCTTTATCGGCTCAAACAAGTCTAAATCATGCAAAAGTTTTCCCATGACTGTCGACTCTCCCCCTGGTAGAATGAGCCCGTCTAAATTAGCGTGGGCTTCCCAATCTTGTCGATTTCTGATTTGAACCGTTTCAACCCCAAGTGCTTTCAAGACCTGCTCATGTTCTGCAAAAGCACCTTGCAAAGCCAGTATTCCAATTTTTGTCATCTATTTTCCTCGCTCTGCCATTAAGATGTCAATTTCATCCTTGTTGATACCAACCATGGCTTCACCCAAATCTTCTGACACTTGCGCCAAAATATCTGGACGATTATAGTTAGTCACTGCCTTGACGATAGCTTCCGCACGTTTTTTCGGATCTCCAGACTTGAAAATTCCCGAACCAACAAAGACACCTTCAGCACCCAGCTGCATCATAAGCGCAGCATCTGCTGGCGTCGCTACACCACCTGCCGCAAAATTGACAACAGGCAACTTGCCATGTTCATGGACATAACGAACCAAATCAATTGGCACCTGCAAGTCTTTAGCAGTAATATAGAGTTCATCTTCTCTAAGATTTTGAATACGGCGAATTTCTTGATTCATGAGTCGCAAGTGGTGAACAGCCTGAACAATATCACCAGTACCAGGTTCACCCTTGGTACGAATCATTGATGCCCCTTCAGAGATACGGCGAAGAGCCTCACCAAGGTCCTTGGCTCCACAGACGAAAGGCACATCAAATTTGGTTTTATCCACATGAATAAGGTCATCAGCTGGTGTCAATACCTCGCTCTCGTCGATATAGTCAATCTCAATCGCCTGCAAAATCTGTGCTTCCACGAAATGACCAATACGCACCTTAGCCATCACTGGAATACTAACGGCGTCCTGAATTTCCTTAATCATCTTAGGATCACTCATACGTGATACCCCACCCACCGCACGAATATCAGCCGGAATACGTTCCAAGGCCATGACCGCAGCAGCTCCTGCTGCCTCAGCGATACGTGCCTGCTCTGGATTTTGAACGTCCATGATGACGCCCCCCTTAAGCATCTGTGCCAAATTTTTATTTAAGTCGTAACGATTTGTCATTGCAATCACCTCTCATGTTTTTATGCCCTTTATTTTACACAGGATAATTTTTGAAAAAAAGAGTCTTTTTCTCAAACTGTATGGGGACAATATATCTTTCAATGATATCTATAGACGAAAAAATAAATAAATTAGGAAAACTCTTTTATAGACTATAACTATCATAAATATAAGCATCTTCTTATAAGAGTATGGCGCTTTTGTATCCGTTTTCTATTGAAATCATTAGAAAATAAGATTAAGATATAATTGTAAATTAATTTTGGGTGTTCATGTTGTTTTTATTATCATGACATGAATTTACCAAGTCACCATACAAGGGGGAAAATTATGGAAAACAAAGTTCGTTTCAAACTTCATAAAGTTAAGAAACATTGGATCACAATAGCTGCCTCAAGTTTGGCTATCGGGGCTTCACTAATTGGTCTTGGACAGGTCGGAGCCGATGAAGTCAAACCAGAAACAACTGCTGTTAACAGTCTTGAGAATGTCGTCTCTGACAGCAATCTTGAGACAAGTGCTATCCTCATTACAAGAACCGAAGTAGCTCCAACGAGTACTGTTGTCGAGAATACTTCTAGTGAAGCAGTCTCTACTGACACTGTATCTACTAATGCGGCTAGTCAGCCTACAGAAACGACTACTACCGATAGGAGTGTTGAAATCTCATCTGGGACAAGCGACAACGCAACTACTTCACAGGAAACACCTTCCCAAGGTGGCAGGTTCACCTCAGATGATCAAGGTAACTGGTATTATCTAGACAGTGACGGTCACAAACTAACTGGCCCACAAACCATCGACAGCTTCAACCTCTACTTCCATGACAATGGTATCCAAGCAAAAGGTGAAAAGGTAACCATTGATGGCAAAGATTACTACTACGATAAAGATAACGGTCGTAAGGTAACTGATACAAGCATTGAAGTAGACGGTAAAACTTATCTAGCAGATGCTGATGGCATCCTAACCGAAAAAACACAACTACCAACCCAGGTCGTGACTGGTGGTCATTTCCAATCTGATAACCAACAAGACTGGTATTACTACACTGCTAATGGTGAAAAATTGACTGGTTGGCAAAATGTTGATGGTGTCATCCTTTATTTTGATAAAGACGGCAAACAAGTCAAAGGAGAAGAACGAGAGATTGGTGGAAAATACTATCGATTTGATGAGAATAATGGTTCTCTATTAACGAATCAGTGGTTTCACACTTCAGTTTTCAATGGCTATAGAATGTACCCTCAATATACAGGCTATTCTGAATACTTAGGTGAAGATGGCTCTGCATTTATCGGATGGCATACAATTGACAATAAACGTTATTATTTTAAACCTGATGGACTTAAGGCTAAAAATGATACTGTCACAATTAATGGAAAATTATATCTTTTTGATTATTCAGGTCAGTTAGTCAAAGATAACTATGGTATCGTTGAGACTCCTTCAATGTACTTCGCAAATACTTCTACCTACCGTACCAATGCTAACGGCGAAGTCCTAACGGGTAATCAAATCATTGATGGAAAAGAGTATCTCTTTGGTAAGGATGGCTATATCATTACTGGTATAATTGATCGGGATGGAAAAAAATATCTCTATATTTCAAGTGAGCTCCAAAAAAATGTACTGTTCTTATGGATGCAAAAGACATTTTCCGGTGGAGGTATCCCTAAAGGTATCTTTGGAACAGATGAAAACGGCGTTGTTTTAGAAGGGATTAAGCGTGGTGCAGACGGCCAACTTCACTACTTCCAACCTGAGGTGTATAGTGTTGAACATCCAACTTGGAAAGAAATTGATGGACACCTCTATCGGTTTGGGAAGGAACTTACTCCTTTCCCAAACCTTGGTCTCGTTACTATTATCCTCTCTAATACTACTCTAAAAGTCGATGACAAGACCTATACGATTGATAATGAGGGAGTTGCTACTGAGTTTACGGCCAAAAAACAATTTGTTCGTGACGACTTTTGGAATTGGTACTACTACGATGCTGCTGGCAAACTCCTAACTGGTCGTCAAACCATTGATGGTGTTCAACTCTACTTTGATAAAAATGGTAAGCAAGCAAAGGGGACTTTGGTTGACATCGATGGGGATACTTACTACTTCGATAAGGATAGCGGAGCTTTGTGGACTAACCGTACCATTGATTTTGGTGGCGTAACCTATACTATTGATGAACAAGGCCGTGTGACATCGTCACTTCGAAATACATTTGTTCAAGATAAAGATGGTGAGTGGACCTACCTTAAGGATAAAGGACAAGTGGCTACCGGATGGCAGACCATTGATGGTATCCAACTCTACTTTGACGGCACTGGGAAACAAATCAAAGGTAAGCGTATCCTTATAGATGGGAAATACTACTATTTCGATAAAGACAGCGGAGAACTTCTCCGTAATGCTTTCCATTCTCTCACTTTCTCAAACACCGATCCCTTCTATTTTGGCGAAGATGGTGCACAGATTTTTGGTTGGTACACACTTGATGGACATCGTGTTTACTTCGACAAAAATGGTTTTCAACTGAAAAATGGAAGCTATTTGATTGATGATGCCTATTATTACTTCAATCAAGATGGTCAAGTCCTTATCAATGGTTCTGCTAAATTATCTAATATCTTATATCTTGCAGATTCAGAAGGAAAACTATTATCCGGGTGGAAAGAAATTGACGGTAAAACCTATTACCTAGATCCAAGCGAAAAGCAACACTACTATAATAGAACAGCAACTATAGACGGTAAAACCTATCTTTTCGGTTCTTACGCAGAATTATTGCGTAATGGAACTCAGTACGGTTACGCTTCAGACGAAAATGGAATCGTTCGAACAGGATTCTACCGTACTGATAAAGGTTACCTCTGCTATCTTGATCCTAGGGTAATCGAGTTTTACCAAGCAATTTGGAAGGAAATTGACGGTAAACTCTATCACTTTGAAAAATCAACCTCATTAGGGAAAAGCTTGTATGGCTCTCCAATCACAACCAATGCAACACTTGAAAAAGATGGCAAAACTTATATCATCGATGAAAATGGTGTAGCAACTGAAAAAGTGAATTAAAATGGAAAACAAGATATTTCTTCTACTTTAAGAAAACTTTAGGCTTTGCTTTATATACTATAACCATCCTAAAACTTTTCTTTTTCATAATCTCCTAAATCCAGGGCATAGGTCCTGGATTTTTTTGTATTTTTAACTCTTGAGACTGCTAAAATTGTGATATTTGCCTTGTTAGTCACTTTACAATGTAATCGTTTTCTTATTTTTGTCTAAATTTCTTATATTTCCTTGAAAGTCTCTAAAATAGCGCTATAATAGGACTTAGGAAATGGAGGAAAAAGTATGAAAGTACATTCTAATTTTACTGGACAAAAGTCCACAAAACGTCTACTTGCATTCTCATGTGCAACTGCTCTTGCAAGTTTTGCCTTTATCGCAAGACCTGCCTTCGCTGAGGAAGCTAAAGCCGACAACGCATCAAACCTTGATGTGACTGCAGCTACCACAACCAATGTGGAAACTACAGCAGACCTCGTCGAAACTAAGGTTGTTGAAGCTCCTGCTACTACTGAAAATGTAGCAAGCACTGAAAGCACTACAAATGTCTCAGATCAAGCCACAACTGCTGCTGCAAGCTCTGAAACTGCCAGTGAAACAGCTTCAACAACTGCAAGTGAAAGCCAGACTCCTGCAGAATCAGCTACAGGCCAAACACGTGAAGCCGTAACTACAGACCGAGCTGCCGGTGAGACTGCAACACCAACCGCAGATACCAATAGTGAAACCAATGTCACCGGTGGTCAATATTATAGTGATAGCCTTGGTAACTGGTATTATAAAGATGCCAGTGGTAAAAACCTTACTGGCGACCAAACCATTGATGGTGTAAAAGTATCTTTCCGTGAAGATGGAAAACAAATTAAAGGTCCAGACCTCAATGGGGACAGTAACCTGCATCGTTATTTTGACGATCATTCTGGTCAACTTCAAACTAACCGTTATCTGGAATACAAGGGAAATTGGTATTATCTCGGAGAAAATGGACGTCCACTCACTGGTGCGCATACCATCAACGGTCAAAAAGTCTTTTTCCGTGAGAACGGCCAACAAGTTAAAGGTGCTTATGGTGATTCATTCGGTGATTTGTACGGATTCTATGACGTTGATTCAGGCGATCTCTTAACCAATCGTTATGTTGAATACATGGGCAATTGGTTCTATGTAGGTAAAGATGGTAAACCAGTTAAGGGTTCTCAAAATATCGATGGACAAGATGTCTTCTTCAACTTTCGAGGGGTACAAGCCAAAGGTGATTTTGGTCGAGATGGCGTATATATGCCTGAGTACTATTACGATAAAGATAATGGTCGCAAAGTAACCAAAGCTGGGTTTGTTAAAGATATTAAAGGCTTGACCTATTATCTAAATGACAAGGGTAACAAAGTCCTTGGACTTCATGAAATTAATGGTGACTTATATTACTTCCGTCAAGGAGGTGCCTATAAATACACCCAACTAGGTGACATGTGGCAAGACAGTATTAATTACATCGATGGTAAAATCTACTACTTCGATCAATTTGGTAAGGCTGCCAAAAATCGCTTTGTCTTTACGGAAGGAGCTTGGCACTATTTCTACGGTGATGGAACAGCAGCTACCGGTGCCGTTCAAATTAATGGGCAAAAGCTTTACTTCGATACAAATCATGGTAGACAAGTCAAAGGCGCTTTTGCACCAGATGGTCACTACTACGATGAAAACTCTGGTGAACTAGTCACCAACCAAACACGTACTATCAAAGGTGTAACTTATCATTTTGATGAAAATGGTAATGCGACTAAAGTTTAAGGTAGCCCTTACTTTAAGAAAACTTTAGGATCTCCTCTATATACTATAATCATCCTAAAACTTTTCTTTTTCATAATCTCCTAATCCAGGGCTCAGGTTCTGGATTTTTTTTAAACTCTTATGACTGCTAAAATTGTGACATTTACCTTGTTAGTCACTTTACAATGTAATCGTTTTCTTATTTTTGTCTAAATTTCTTATATTTTCTTGAAAGTCTCTAAAATAGCGCTATAATAGGACTTAGGAAATGGAGGAAAAATTATGAAAGTACATTCTAATTTTACTGGACAAAAGTCCAAAAAACGTCTGATTGCATTCTCATGTGCAACTGCTCTTGCAGGTTTTGCCCTCATCGCAAAGCCTGCCTTCGCTGAGGAAGCTAAAGCTGATAACTCATCAAACCTTGATGTGAACGCTACTACCACTGCCAATGTGGAAACCACAGCAGACCTCGTAGAAACAAAGGTTGTCGAAGCTCCTGCTACTACTGAAAATGTGGCTAGCACAGAAAACACCACAAATGTCTCAGAACAAGCCTCAACTTCTACAGCAAGTTCTGAAACTGCCAGTGAAACAGCTTCAACAACTGCAAGCGAAAGTCAAGCACCTGCGGAATCAGCCACAGGCCAAACACGTGATGCTGTAACTACAGACCGAGCTGCCAGTGAGACTGTAACAGCAACCGCAGATACCAATAGTGAAACCAATGTTACCGGTGGTCAATACTACAGTGATAAGTATGGCTACTGGCATTACAAAGATGCTAGTGGTAAAGATCTGACTGGACCACAAACTATTGATGGCGTTAAGGTCTACTTCAATCCAGGCGGTGTTCAGGTTAAAGGGGAATTTGCCTGGGACGGTCACTATTATGACAAAGACTCTGGTGCTCTTGTTACTAATAAATTCATTGATAGTTACAGTAGCAGATATTACCTAGATGAAAATGGCAATAAAGTAATCGGACCCAAGGAAATTAATGGGGTATGGAATTATTTTAATCAGTATGGAGAACAAGTTAAAGGTAGATTTGCTTCCGATGGCCGTTATTACGATGAAAACGGAAAACAAGTGGATTTCGGGACAAATCGCTATTTCGAATTAAACGGAGAATGGTACTATGCTGGAAATGATGGTGCTATTTTAAAGGGACCACAAACCATCGATGGCGTTAAGGTTTACTTCGACCAAGGAGGTGTTCAAGTTAAGGGCTATTTTGTAAAAGATAGTACTGACAAAAATGAACGCTATTATGACAAAGATTCTGGTGCTCTAGCTACTAACCAATATATCATCGCCTACAACCCCTACAGACATAGAAATGAACGTTATTATGTTAACGACCAAGGAATTCGGTTAACTGGTCCTCAAACAATTGATGGTAAACAAGTCTACTTTGATAAATACGAGGGATGCCAAGTTTTCGACAATTTTGGTGATGATGGTTACTTCTACGATCAGGACGGTAATCGTGTTGATCTTGGTGCCAATCATTATGTTCAAGTCAGAGACAATTGGTACTACGTCGGTAACGAGGGAAAGATCTTGACAGGTGAGCAAACTATTGATGGCACTCACGTTTATTTTGAATATAGCGGTGAACAGGTTAAAGGAGATTTTGACTATAAAAATCAATTTCACGATAAAGACTCTGGAAATTTAGTTACTAATCGTTTCGTAACAGTTAAGGACAAGACCTACTTTATTGGAGCTGATAGCAAAGCCATTAAAGGAGCAACAGTCATTGATAACACTGAATACTTCTTTGATGAGAAAACTGGAGCCCAAGTCAAAGGAAATTTCGCTACTAACGATAAATATTATGATGGAAGCACTGGTGCTCTCGTAACCAATAGTTATGTCCAAGTCGACAAAGACTGGTACTACGTAGGTAATGACGGTAAACGACTTAAAGGTTCTCAAACCATTAACAATGTTTCTGTATACTTTGATTCTTATAGTGGTAAACAAGCAAAAGGAGAATTTAGCGATAATGGTTACTATTATGACAAAGATTCTGGAGCTAAAGTAGATTTGGGAACAAGTCGTTATGTCCAAGTTAACGATAATTGGTACTATGTCAATGCTGAAGGTAAAATTCTCAAAGGCGAACAAACCATCGACGGGGTTCAAGTCAACTTTGATCCTTATAGCGGTATGCAGACCAAGGGAGGCTTTGTTGATTCTAGAGGGCAATTGATTTCTGAAAAAAAACACAATACATATGAAAGACCTAGTAAGTTCTATGATAATAACTCTGGCGCTCTTGTAAAAAATCAATACTTCAATAATAATGGTAAATGGTACTATGCAGATGCACAAGGGAACATCCTAACAGGCCCACAAACCATTGATGGGGTACACGTTTACTTTGACTCATATGGAGTACAAGCTAAAGATGCAATCGCAGAAGGTTACTACTACGACAAAGACTCTGGTGCTCGTCACGCAGCCCCTCGTAAGCAATTTATAAAGGCTGGTGGTAAATTATACTATCTTGACGATGATAATAAAATAAATTCTGGTTATAAAAAAATTGACGGTAAGGATTATTTTATTACAGGATATGGGGAAGTTTTAAGAGGAGAATTCGGACCTTACGGTTACGAACCATACTATGATAGTGAGACTGGAGCTGCTGTACGACAAAGAGGTTTTGTTAAATCTGGACGTGACTGGTACTACCTAGATGACGAAGGAAATAAAGCATTAGGACTAGCCAAGATAGACGGCAATCTCTATTATTTCAGTAATCCCGTCGCAACAAAATACCGAATGGGCGAACAAGTTAAAGGAAAGCTGGTGAGACCTTATGAATTCTTACACTATAACCGTTCACCCTATGACAATCCAGCCTACTACTTTGACGCTGAAACAGGTGCTGCTGTAACTAATCAATTCGTTAATTGGAAGGGCAACTGGT
>OFOU01001043.1_pt1 | contig 18695 bp, 22 predicted proteins | sample 1542061 | NCBI WGS metagenome assembly OFOU01 (sample SAMN04209239, study PRJEB22552) | human gut metagenome | biome: gut; material: feces | host: Homo sapiens | place: USA: Oklahoma
GAATCCGCATCAAGCAAATTCTCCTAATTTTTAGCTGATTTTTTATTTTTTGTAACTATATAGCTGAGTAGTTACAGAAAAATTTTAAAAATATCTACAAGGAGGTATCTAAATGAATTGTAATCAAAATTTTAAAATTAGTCAAGTGACAGAAGAAACTTTAGTACTTGGAATTGATGTAGGTAGTTCTACACATTATGTAAGAGCTTTTAATTGGAGAGGTTTAAAACTTTCCAAAGTATTCAAATTTAAAAATTCTTTTGAAGGATTTCAGAATTTTGTTTTATGGGTTAATGACTTATGTTGTAAAAATAATAAGAGTAAAATAATTGCAGGATTAGAACCTACAGGACATTACTGGTTTTCTTTAAGCGAGTGTTTAAAAGAGAATAATATAACTATTGCAATAGTTAATCCTTATCATGTTAAACAAAGTAAGGAACTAGATGATAATATACAAACTAAAAATGATTCAAAAGATCCTAAAGTAATTGCTAAATTAGTAATTGATGTGAGGTATAGTTTTCCATATATTCCTGAAGGAGTTTATGGAGAATAAAGAACAGCTGATAAATTAAAAGATGACATAACAAAACAAATAATTTCAATTAAAAACAAGATTCATAGATGGTTAAGCATATATTTTCCTGAATATAAAAAAATATATTCTTCAATAGATTCTAAAAGTGGTTTCTTAATTTTAAAAGAAACTCCTTTACCAAAAGATATTGTAGAATTAGGCAATGAAGGAATAGTTAAGCGTTGGAAACAAGTTAAACTTAGAGTAGTTGATTTGGATAAAGCGAAAAAACTGGAAGAAGCTGCTAAAAAAAGTATTGGATGTAAAAATATAACTTCATCAGCTAGATTTGAAATAAAACTTTTAATTGAAGATTATGAATATAAACAAAAACAATTGGAACTGATAACAGAAGAATTAAATACACTATGTGAAAAGATTCCAATGATAAAAGAAATCGCAGAAATAAAAGGAATTGTAATGGCAACTGCCATATCTTTTGTCGCTGAAGTAGGAGATATAAGACGTTTTAAATCTGCTAAACAAGTACAGAAATATGCAGGCTTGGCTCTTAAAGAAAATAGTTCAGGTAAACATAAAGGTTTAACCAAAATAAGTAAAAGAGGAAGAAAAAAATTAAGAACTATTCTATTTAGAGCAACTATTCCATTAATAAATTTTAATGAAGAATTTTCATCAATATATAATTACTATATAGAACGTAAGAATAATCCACTAAAGAAAAAACAAGCACTTATAACTATTTGCTGTAAAATGATTAGGATATTTTTTACAATCTTATCAAAAGGAATTAAATATGATGAAACCAAGATGTTACAGGATATAAAAAGATCTTTAGTAGCTTAAATAAGCTAAAAATATTAAATTTAAGGTAAACGTCCATTGAAAAAATGCTTAAATTTAAAATAAATATAAAAAACAAATAAGAGCAGTAGTCAATATTTTTACCATTAGAGCAAGAACTCAGTATTGGAGCAAAAAGACACTCAAATTATGGAGATACAGAACGAAGGAATTTAGGTCAAAGAACTTGATAGATATAGGAGGTTTGTAACCATAAAAAGCTTTGGGAAAATATGCCTTTATAAAAAAAGCAAGAAGACGTTTCATTTTGTTATGCAAAAATTTTAAATAAAAGGTAATAATCTTCATAATTAAGCGATTATTTGTGAAAAATAAAAAAAAATAAGTGTTGTAAACATTGAGTTATTTTGATAAAAAAGATTGACAAATAAGGAGGGAATAGATGTGTATATTTGCCACAAAAAAAGACCCAAGCCCATTTTCTTTGAACTTGAGTCTTCAATTTTAATTTATAGCTGAGTAGTTACATCAATTTAAATTCATTTCCTAATTTAAGAGAGTTTTTCAATGCAATATTTTAAAATAAATCACTGTGTGTTCCAGTTCTTGAAAGAGTCAAAGTTAAAATGTCATTTTCAATATAATATACTAACAACCAATCAGGCTCAATATGGCACTCACGATAACCTTCATAATCTCCAATTAGTTTATGATCTTTATATTTTTCTTCTAATATTTCTTGGTTTAATAATTTATTAACTACTTTTTCTAATTTTTTTATATTATACCCACGTTTTTTTATTAATTTTAAGTCTTTATTAAACTTGGTAGTAGTTTTTAAACGTAGCATTAATAATCCTCTCCTAATATATCTTTAAAAGCCTCTTCTGCTGTTTTATAACTTTTAACATTAGGATCTTTTGCTATTCTTTTTGCCTCCTCCAATGCAATTAAAGTTTCAAGATTAGGCTTTTTAACTGTTACCTCAAAAGGTAATCCTCCAGTTCTAATCATTGATTTTACAAACATATTAAATGCAGTAGACATATTTAATCCAAGTTCATTGCATATTTCATTAAAAATTTTTTTATCATTTTCATCCAATCTTATATTTATAGTAGATACACCCATTTTAATACCTCCTTAATATCTTTTGTATATTAATTATATATCATAAATATTAAAAAGTCAATTTAACAAAACTCTCTTTATTTAAGAGAGTTATTTTTTATTATTATACAGGAATGCTACTCAGCTATGTAGTTGCAAAAAATAAAAAAACAGCTAAAAACTATGAGAATTTGCTTTGACACAAAAAAGACCCAAGCCCATTTTTTTGGACTTGAGTCTTCAATTTTAATTTATAGTTGAATAGTTGCATTTATCTTAAAGTATATTTATAAGGATTAAATGCTACTTGAGCAAGTTTAAAATTCTGGATGCCTAGAGGAATTCCAATAATAGTTATACATTGACATATACCAGCAATAATATGTGAAATAGCCAACCAAATTCCAAAGAAGATAATCCAGAAGAAAGCTGAAATAGGTCTTGGTGGCTCTCCAAGATCACTTTTTAAAACTACCCTTTTACCAAAAGGCATTAAGCAAGATCCTGCCATTTCAAAACACCCTCTTGAAAAAGGAATTGTAATTATAAGAATAAAACTAATAATTCCAGCAATTACCCATTCAAAAGCTAAAACTAATCCACCTAAAAATAACCAAATAATGTTTAAAAGTAAGCTCATAAAAAACCTCCTTATGTATATTTATTTTAGTAAATCACGAATACTATTAAAAACAACACTTCTGACATCTTTATTTTCCTTAGCTAAATCTTTGATTAAGTTTTTAACCCTCAATCTTCTAGAATTTTCACTAACTTCATAAGGACAATCAGATTTTACAACTGGTAGTTCCAATTTATTAACATATCTAATAATATCTTTCTCCTCAACAAAAGCTAATGGACGTATAACTTTAACTCCATACTCTTCAGATTCATAACAAGGTTTCATCATCTTCATATTTCCTTGATAGAAAACATTCATTAAGAAAGTTTCAATAATATCATCTTTATGATGACCAAGAGCAAGTTTGTTGATATTTTGTTCCTTCATCATTCTGTATAAAATTCCTCTTCTAATTCTTCCACAAAGGAAACAAGGATTTTTTACCTCTTTTTCTCCAAAGAGTATATCATTTAGATTAGTATGTTCTACTTGAAGTTTTAAACCTAATTTTTCACAATACTCTTTTATAGAATCAAAAGAAGCTCTATCTATATTTGGATGAATATGAATAGGGATAATTTCAAAATCTATATTTGCTATCTTTTGAATTCTAACAAGGGCATTTAAAGTAGTAAGGCTATCTTTACCCCCAGAAACTCCCACAGCAATTCTATCTCCCTCTTCAATCATATTGTATGTGTGCATAGCTTTACCAACAGGGCTCCAAATAGTTTTACTGAAGTTTTTTCCCTCTATATAGCTTAAAATATTCTCTTTTTTCTCCATCTTATTCCTCAACTTTATTATCCTTTTTATTTCCCCTAGTATATCCTAAAATATAGTCAAGATTTATATTTTTCATAGAATTAAATATACTTTGCTTAATATTAGGATTAGTTAACTCCATAGTTTTTAAAAGATTTTTAATCTCTCTTCTTTTAGAATCTACTTTTCCAGATTCCACAGGACAACCACAACCCATAGCCATTATCTCATTTTTTTGAGTAAAAGCGATAATATCCTTCTCTTTAATATATACCATAGGTCTAATCAATTCCATTTTTCCACTTGTAGATTTTACTTTAGGTATCATAGTTTTAACAGTTCCTGCATAAAACATATTAATCAGAGTTGTTTCAACTACATCATCAAAATGATGTCCAAGAGCAAGTTTATTGTATCCTAACTCTTCAACCTTATTGTATAGAACTCCTCTTCTCATTTTAGCACAAAGGAAACAAGGTTTTTCTGGATCCTCTTTAAAAGCTATCTCCCATACATTTGCCTCAAAAACTTCACAAGGGATATCTAACTCTTCTAAGTTAGCTTTAAATTGAGCCATATCCATAGCTTGAAATCCTGGATTCATTGAGATAAATGCAACTTCAAAATTTTTACTTCTATCTCTTTTCATCTCTTGAAAAAGTTTACATAGAAGTAAACTATCTTTTCCTCCAGAAACTCCTATAGCAATTCTATCTCCATCCTCTATTAAATTAAAATCTTTAACAGCTTTTACAAATTTAGTCCATATTTTTTTTCTATATGTTGTTCTTAAACTTTCTAATGCTATTTCTCCTTTTTTCATTGACTCCTCCTTTTTTGATAGTATATTATAATATTTTTCACTATTTATGTCTAGTATTATAATTCTTTTATTAAAATAAAAATGTATGGTATAATAGGCATTATACAAAATTAAGAAAGGATAAAAATTATGAATGAGATAGATAAAAAAGTGATAAAATTTCTTCTTTCAGCAGCAGTATATAGTGATAATGCTATTATGAAGAACTTAGGTATAAGTGAAGAGGAGTTGAAAAATTCATATATAACTTTAGAAAAAGAAGGATATTTAGAATCATATTCTGACTATCAAGCTAGACAAACTACTAATTGTGGTAGTGGAAGTTGTGAGGGAAGAAATTGTAGTTCATGTAGTAGCTGTTGTAGTAATGATATGGACTATTCTAATGTAAAAGTTATTACAGAGAAAGCAATTTTAGAGTTTGATAAATAAATTACGTCAACTTGATGTTAAGGATAATTTACTTTTATTTAAATTATTACTTTCCCAAATATCAGCTAAAATGGAATTTGGAGAAGAATATTAGAGAGAGTTATGAAATCTGACGCTAAAAATTCCGACGTGTTTGAACGAAGTGAGTTTCGGAATTTTAGTCAGATGAGTATTACTCTCTCTTTATTCTTTGACATGGAATTTAGCTGATATTTAAAAGAAATTTAGATAACTAAACTTGATTAATAATCGCTAAATGCAAAGGGACTTTGTCAAAAACTAACGATGTGCTAGAATTAAAAAAAAGGAGAAAAAGATGGGTAAATTAAAGAGAATAGAAACAGAGATAGAGGGAGTATATATTATTGAACCAACTATTTTTGGTGATGAAAGAGGATTCTTTTTTGAGTCATATAATAAAAGAGATTTTCAGGAAATAGGAATATTAGATGAATTTGTACAAGATAACCATTCTAAATCAAGAAAAGGAGTATTGAGAGGATTACATTTTCAAACTGAACACTCTCAAGGAAAATTGATAAGAGTAATTAAAGGTGGAGTTTTAGATATAGCAGTTGATTTAAGAAAAGATAGTGCAACTTTTGGAAAAAGCATAAAGGTAGAATTAACAGAGGAAAACAAAAGAATGCTATATATTCCTAAAAATTTTGCACATGGATTTTTAACTATAACTGAGAAAGCAGAGTGTTTGTATAAATGTAATGATTATTACTATCCAGAGTATGAATCAGGAATCATATGGAATGATAGTGAATTAAATATAGATTGGGAATTGGAAAAATATAATTTAAAAAAGGAAGATCTAATTTTTTCAGAAAAAGATAAAGTGCACCAATCTTTTAAAGAATATAAGGAGAAATTATGATTTTAATAATAGGAGCTAAAGGGCAATTAGGTTATGATTTTCAAAGATTGTTTGATAAGTTAAAAGAAGAATATATAGCAACAGATAGAGATGATTTAGATATAACAGATATTGAAAAGGTAAGGGAGTTTGTAAAGGATAAAAATATAGCTCTTATTATAAATTGTGCTGCTTATAATAATGTTGACAAGGCTGAAGATGAACCAGAACTTTGTAAAAAGTTGAACACATACGCTCCAAGAGATTTAGCAATAGTAGCAAATGAGATAGGAGCTGATTATATAACTTATTCAACAGATTTTGTATTTGATGGAGAGAAAAAAGCTTCATATACAGAAGAGGATATTCCTAACCCTCTATCAATTTACGGAAAAAGTAAATATGAGGGAGAAAAGGAAGTTTTCAAAGTAAAACCAGATAGTTTTGTAGTAAGAACATCTTGGGTATTTGGAATAGCTAATAATAATTTTAATAAGCAAGTAATTAATTGGAGTAAAAGCAAAGATGAACTATCAATAGTTGATGATCAAATCTCATCACCAACATATTCAAAGGATCTAGCTTATTATAGTTGGGAATTGATAAAAACTAAAAAGTATGGTTTGTATCATCTTTCAAATACAGGAGAAGCAAGTAAATATGATCAAGGAAAATATGTTTTAGATAAAATAGGATGGCAAGGAAAACTGAATAGAGCTAAGACAAAGGATTTTAATTTGAAAGCTCAAAGAGCAGAATATACAAAGTTAGATAGCTCAAAATTAGAAAAAGTGATAGGGAAAAAAATACCTTCATGGGAAAATGGAATTGATAGATTTTTAGAAGAGATGGAGTAGAAAAAATCTATAAAATAAACTAAAATAGGGACTTTGTTAATTATAAAATATGTGTAAAATATTCCAAAATATGATATAATTATCAATATTGAAAGAGCAGAGGAGATGAAAAAGTGGGAAGAATAATATATTTCACTGGTGGTTCTCGAAGTGGAAAAAGTAGTCATGCAGAAAAATATATTTTTGATAAAGGGTATAAGGACAGAATATATTTGGCTACTGCTATTGTTTTTGATGATGAGATGAGAGCAAGAGTAAGAAAGCACAGAGAGCAAAGAGGAGAGAATTGGACAACAGTAGAGGGCTATAAAAATGTAGTGGAATTGGTAAAACCTCATATGAAAAAAGGTGGAGTAATTTTATTAGATTGCCTCACAAATATGGTAACTAATCTTATGATAATGGAAAAAGAGTATGATTGGGATAATATGCCAGATTCTCAACTGACTTTAATAGAAAATGGAATAAAGAAAGAGGTTGAAGAGTTTTTAGACTTTATAAAAACTCAAGATCAAGATTTAGTAATTGTTTCTAATGAGATAGGAATGGGAGTAGTTCCAGCTTACCCTTTAGGAAGATATTTTAGAGATATATGTGGACGTATGAATCAAATTGCAGCAGCTAAAGCAGATGAAGCATATCTACTAGTATCAGGATTAAAAATGCAATTAAAATAGATAAGATTTTAGGAGGATTTAATGAAAGGATTAATTTTACTTTTTAGATTTATGACTAGACTTCCTATAGGATTTGATCCTAAATTTGATTCTGATGAATTAGGAAAAGGGATGAGATTTTTTCCAGTAGTTGGAATGGTAATAGGTTTAGTTCTTTTTGCAGCTTTTTGGCTATTAGGTTATGTTATCTATTCACCAATGGTAATGGCAGTTCTTTTAGTGATAATTGAAGTTGTATTAACTGGAGGACTTCATCTTGATGGATTGGCAGATACATTTGATGGAATATTTAGTTATAGAAGTAAGCAAAAAATGTTAGATATAATGAAAGATTCAAGACTTGGTACAAATGGTGGGCTTGTTCTTATTCTTTATTTCTTTTTAAAGGTAGCACTATTAGTAGAGGCCTCAAATAGTTCACCAGTGATTATGCCTATAATGCTTTTACTTTCACCAGTTATAGCAAGACTTAACAGTGTTGTAAACTGTGGATCAGCACCTTATGCAAGAGCTACTGGAATGGGAAAAACATTTGTTGATCATACTGATGGAGTAGCTGTATCAATAGCTACAATTATAACTGCAATCTTTGTAGGTGGAGCAGCTTATCTATTTGCAATTCCATATGAGATTTTGATAGTTATTCCAGTTGTTATGATCTTAGGATATCTATTTGCTAAGCTTATGACTAGAAAAATAGGTGGAATAACAGGAGATACTTTAGGAGCAGTTGTTGAAATATCTGAGATAATTGCAATGTTAGGTATGTATATTTTAGCTAGATAGGTGATAATATTGGGAAAACTAATATTAGTTAGACATGGACAAACTCAAATGAATGTTGATGGAATATTCTTTGGAAAGCTAGATCCAAGTTTAAATGAAACAGGAAGAGAGCAGAGTAAAAAGACAAGGGAGTTACTGAAAGATAGATATAAATATGATTTTATTTATTCAAGTGATCTAAAAAGAGCATCAGAAACTGCTGAGATTGTAAACTATTTAGATCTTCCTATAAAATTAGACAAGAGATTGGAAGAGATAGATTTTGGAATATTTGAGGGGTTAAGTTATAAAGAGATTTTAGAAAAATATCCAGTAGAGGCTAAAAAAAGTGAAAAAGAGTGGAAAACTTTTGATTATATTACTGGTGAAAGCCTTGAAACACTACAAAGAAGAGCAGTTAAATTTGTAGAAAGTTTGGACAAAACAAAGGATAATTTAGTAGTTACTCATTGGGGAGTGATTAACTGCATATTAAGTTGGTATTTTTCAGATAAGTTAGAAAGTTATTGGAAATATAGTATGGAAAATGGTGGAATCTGTGTAATTGAATTTGCAGATGATTTTCCAATATTAAAAGGACTAAATATAGGGTGATAAAAAGATGGAAAGACTAAAAAGATTTTTAAGTGAGATAACAGGAGCAGATCAAGAAGCTATAAAACTAGCTCAAGAAGAGTTAGATAGAAAGATGAAACCTCAAGGAAGTTTGGGAACTTTAGAGGAGATAGCAGTAAAATTAGCAGGTATAGGTGGTTATCCTGTAAAAAGAGTACCTAATAGATGCCACATTGTAGCAGCAGCAGATAATGGAATAGTAGCTCAAGGAGTTGCATCATGTCCGTTGGAGTATACACGTTTAGTATCAGAAGCTATGTTGAATAGAATAGCTGCAATAGGATTATTAACAAAAAAATTGGGAATAGATTTTAATCTTATAGATATTGGAATTAAAGATACAGTACCTAGAGATTATCCAAACCTATATAGAAAACCTGTTATGTTAGGAACAAAGGATTTCTATGTAGAACCTGCAATGACACAAGAGGAATGTTTAAAAGCTATCTTTGTTGGAATTGAGATGATGGAGAGTAAAAAAGATTTTGATATTTTCTCAAATGGAGAGATGGGAATAGGAAACACTTCAACAAGTTCAGCTGTTTTATACTCATTTACTAAAGGAAATATTGATAGAATAGTTGGAAGAGGTTCAGGGCTTACAGATGATGCTTTAAATAAAAAGAAAAGAGTAATAATGGAAGCTTGTGAAAAATATGATACATTCAATATGAATCCAGTTGATGTATTAGCTCATGTTGGAGGGTTAGATATAGCTTGTATGGTGGGAATGTATCTAGGAGCTGCAAGATATAAAAAGCCTATGTTAATAGATGGATTTATATCAAGTGTAGCTGCTTTAGCTGCTTGTAAAATAGAACCAAAGGTAAAAGATTATATAATAGCTACTCATATGAGTGAAGAGCCAGGAATGGAGTTAGTTCTTGAAGAGTTAGGATTAAAAGCTTTCTTCAATATGGGTATGAGATTAGGAGAGGGAACAGGAGCAGTATTGGCTTATCCAATAGTTGATTGTGCTATTGAGATTATAAATGGTATGAAAACACCAGCAGCAGTATATGATATGTTCTATTAAGAGTGATTGCCTATGTTAAAAAATTTAGGGGAAGGGCATCGTGAAAGACTTAGAAAAAGATATATAAAAAGTGGTTTAGAAGGGTTTAATGATTATGAAGTTTTAGAACTTTTACTTACATACTCTATTGCTAGAAAAGATGTAAAACCAATAGCAAAGGAGTTAATAGAAAAGTTTGGAACAATAGATGAGGTTGCTAAAAGTGATATAAAATCTCTTTTAGAAGTAGATGGAATTGGAGAGGGAAGTGCAGTATTTTTAAAGCTTATAGGAGATATAGCACTGACTTTATACAGAGAGAAGATAGAGGATAAAGATATCTTAACAATAAAGAGTAAAAATAGCCTTTTATCATATTTAAGAGGAGAGATTGGACATTCACCAAGAGAGGAGTTTAAAATTCTTTTTTTAGATTCTTCAAATAAATTGATAGCAAGTGAAACTCTCTTTTCTGGAACAATAGATAAAAGTGCAATATATCCAAGAGAGATAGTGGAAAGGGTAATAAAAAATAGAGCTAAGTCAGTTATATTTGCTCATAACCACCCTTCAGGGAATATATCTCCATCAAAAAAGGATATAGAACTCACTCAATATATGTATGATAGTTTAAAACTGCTAGAGATTAGACTGTTAGATCATATAATAATAACGAAAAACTCCTACTTTAGTTTTTTAGAGGAAGGGTTGATTGAATATTAGGAGGCGGAATGGAAGAAAATATAAAAGAGCAGGAGAATAAGGTTGTAGAAACGCCTGTTCCTGAGAAAAAAGAGTACAATGTACTTGGAGTTATGTTTGAAATAACTAAAAAGAGATACTATTTTGAAGTTATAGATAATACAGAGTATAAAAAAGGGGACAAGGTAATTGTAGATACAGTTAGAGGAAAAGAGGTAGGGGTAGTTTATGGTGAACCTAGAATGCTACCTGAAAAAGAGCTTGTACTACCTTTAAAACCTGTTATAAAAAAAGCTGATGAAGATGAGATAAAAAGATACAATGAGTTAAAAGAGGAGTCAGAAAAAGCTAATAAACTTTGTAAAGAGAGAATAATTCATCATAAACTTCCAATGAAACTTGTTGGAACAGAGTATACTTTTGACAGAAGTAAATTAATATTCTATTTTACAGCTGAAGGAAGAATAGATTTTAGAGATCTAGTAAAAGATTTAGCAAATATCTTTAAATTAAGAATCGAGTTAAGACAGATAGGTGTAAGAGATGAAGCTAGAATTTTAGGAACAATAGGTATATGTGGAAAAGAGCTTTGTTGTAGAACATTTATCAATAAATTTGACTCTGTATCTATTAAGATGGCAAGAGATCAAGGTTTAGTTATAAACCCAGCTAAGATTTCAGGGGTATGTGGAAGATTGCTTTGCTGTATAAACTATGAGTATGCTCAATATGAAGAGGTGTTGAGACATTATCCAGCTGTAAATCAGTTGGTAAAAACTCCTAAAGGAGAGGGAAAAGTAATTAGTATAAGTCCTCTAAATGGGTATCTTTTTGTAGATGTTGCAACAATAGGTATGATGAGATTTGAGATTGAAGAGATTAAGTTCAATAAGAAAGAAGCTAATAAATTGAAAAATGAGAAAACTCAAGAGGAGTTAGAACATAAGGAGCTTGAAAAGGAATAAAATGTTAGTCAATGAAGATATTACAACGCTTAATAATGGCTACAAGCTCATTCAAAAAAAAGATGGATTTAGATTTTCTGTAGATGCTGTTATATTGTCAGATTTCTTTTCTCCTACTAAAAAAGGAAAGATATTGGATATAGGTTGTGGAAATGGAATTATACCTATTCTTCTATATTCAAAGGGAAAGGGAGAGGATATAACAGGGGTAGAGATACAAGAGGAAAATTGTGAACTAGCTTTAAAGAATGTAAAATTAAATAATCTAGAAGATTATATAAAAATTGAAAATAGTGATGTGAAGGAGTATCCTAAGGGGAATACTTTTGACTATATAATTTCTAATCCACCCTATATGGAAGTTGATGGGAAAAAACAAAATATTCTAAGTTGTAAATCGATAGCTAGACATGAGCTGACATTAAATCTATATGATTTAATAAGAAATGCTAAGAGGTTGTTAAAACCTATGGGAAGTATTACTTTAGTTCATAGAAGTTATAGATTCACTGATATATCAAGAATTCTTGAGGACTGTGGCTTTTCTCTAAAGAGAGTGAGATTTGTTTACTATTCTAAAGATAGAAATTCAAATCTTGTTCTAGTTGAGGCATTTAAAGGAAAAAAATGTAAACTAGAGATAGAACCACCGCTTTTCTTAGAGGAGTGTGGTTATTAAAGAGAGAAGTTAAAATTTTAATGAATTTTTGAAAACAATATATTAAAAAAGGAGAATATTTTTTAGAGGTGTCAAATGGAACTTTTGAAATTTTTACAAGAAAATGATTTAGAAGGATTTAAAGAAAACTTAGATATGGATAGTATTGAAGAGATTGATGAAGAGAAAAATACAATACTTCATCACTGTGTAGAGAAGGGAGCATATGATTTTGTAGATGCTTTAGTATATAATGGTGCTGATCCAAATGTAAAAAACAAGTATGGAGAAACTCCTGTGCATATAGCAGCAAGAAATGATTTTGATAATATAATGGAGCTTCTGCTTGAGTTTGGTGGAGATGTAACAGTAAAAAATAATCATCAAAGATCTGCCCTTAACCTTGCTACAACTTTAAAATCAAAAAAAGTTTTAAGAGTGATAGAAAATAGTGGAATGGATTACTCAGCTACTGTAGGGAGAGAGAAGATAACACATCATAGAAGATTTGAAGAAGAATATTAAGATTTGGAAGGGGTTGTAAAAAAGCAATCCCTTTTATATTTAAACTTGTTTTTTAGTAAAAAATAGAGTATATAAATTAATAAAGAGAGTCGAGGTGAGAAATTGGAATATAAAAGTATTAATTGGAATAGAGAAAATTATTTGCAATTTATAGAGAAATTAAAAAGCTTAAAAGATGAAAAATATTTAGAGTTTCACAAAAAATTGGTGACTACTAATAGTGAAATTATAGGGATAAGATCACCAATAGTAAAAGATATTGCAAAAAATATAGCAAAGGGAGATTGGAGAAAATTTATTGCTCAAGAGATTAAAGGGTATTATGAAGAGATTTTTATTAGAGGGTTGATAATAGGATATATAAAAGATGATAAAAATATTGTGAAAGATGAAATTGAGAGATTTTTACCTCTTATAGATAATTGGGGAATATGTGATGGATTTGTAGCTAATCTAAAAATTATAAAAAAGAATAGAGAGTATTTCTTTAACTATTTAAAAAAACTTATAGAAACAGAGGAAGAGTATAAAGTTAGATTTGTATTAGTAACTTTCTTAAGTTATTATATGGAGAAGGAGTATATAGAAGAAATTATACAACTATGTTCTCAAGTAAAGAATAAAAGTTATTATGTAAAAATGGCTCAAGCATGGCTAATATCAATTTTGTTTGTAAAATTTCCAGAGAGAACTTTAGAATTTTTAAAAGATAATAGTTTAGATCCTTGGGTACATAATAAGGGAATTCAGAAAATAAGAGAATCAATAAGAGTTACAAAAGAGGATAAAGAGTTAGTAAAAACTTTAAAAAAATAAAAGAGGTGGATTATGTTTAATAAATTGGATATGGAAAAATGGGAGAGAAGGGAGTACTTTTTCTACTATAAAAATTTGATAAAAGCTAAGTATAATTTGAATATAGATATGGATATTACAGATTTACTAAAAAGGGTGAAGGGGAGAAAGATTAAGTTTTATCCAGCTATGTTATATGCAGTTATAAGAGGGGTAAATGAAAACAGAGAGTTTAGAATAAGTTATGATAAAGATGGGAATCTAGGTTACTGGGATATTTGTCATCCATCTTATACAATCTTTCATGATGATGATAAAACTTTTTCAGATATTTGGAGTGAGTATTCAGAGGATTTTTCTATTTTCTATAAAAATGTAACTAATGATATGGAAAAATATAAAGATGTTAAAGGAATAAAAAGTAAGGAGGGGAAACCAGATAATTTTTGTCCGATTTCAGCAATTCCTTGGTTAAGTTTTACTGGATATAGTAATGATACTTATAGTGAATCAAATATGTTTTTTCCAGTGATTGCCTTTGGAAAATATTATGAAAAAGATGGAAAAGTTTTACTTCCATTTTCTGTATTTGCAAATCATGCTGTGGCAGATGGATATCATACTTGTAAGTTGATAAATGATATACAAGATATTGTTAAAAGAGTAGATGAGTGGTTAAAATAGTTTATAAAAAATAAAGAGGAAAGCATTTAAAAACTTCCCTCTTTTTATTTAACTTATCATTAAAATTTATATTTATACTTTTTATTTAGTTATGATTTTGACTTTTTGATATATTCTTGTTATAATTAAAGTACTAACCCGTATGGGGCTTATAGAATTTAGATAAAACGTGTTATGAGATAGGCTTTCACTTCGGTGGAAGCTTATTTCATGTCTATAAGAAATAACACGCTTATAGGCAGTAGTTCTAAATTCTATAAGGAGGTACAGAGATGACTGTAGCAATTCAGCATCTGACAATTAATTTTGATGGGGGTACCACAATTCTCTTTGGTGGAGTATTTCTTATCATTGTTATTTGTCTATTGAGAAAGTACAGATAGCTCAGTTCTGTCCTCACACCCTACGGGGTTTTTTATCTATCTTTTATGCAAAGAACATTATAAATACCATCTATTACATGTGTTCCCTCAATTTCATGTTCAAATCCTGGGAATGATTTATCCCATAGCGAAAGAGAATTTAAGTATTTAATAAATGGACTGTTTTTATCACCAAAATTTTCTCCAGACATAAGCATAGGGATTCCAGGTGGGTATGGAATTACAGAGTTAGCAGCAATTCTATCTTCAAGCTTAGTTGATGGAACAAGTTCAACATTGTTATCAACTATGTTATTATATGCTTCTCTTGGTAGCATATCAACTTTTGGTAAAATAGAGTAAGCTTCATTAAGAACAGCTCCAGGATTATTTTCTCTTAAATATTTAAACATCTTATCTCCTAAATCATGAAGTCCAATATTTTCATACTCTTGAGGATAAGAAAGTACTAATTCTGGGAATATATCTTTAATAGGAGTATTATTATCATAGTGTTTTTTAAATGATAGTAGCATATTTACAAGAGTAGTCCATTTTCCTTCAGTTATTCCCATTGCAAAGATAAACATAACTTGGAAATCAGTTGTTCTAGTAGGGATAATTCCAAATTTTTCAAGGTAAGCAGAAACTAGAGCAGCAGGTACTCCATTTTCAGCTAACTCTCCATTATCTTCCATTCCTGGAGCTAGAATGCTTACTTTTATAGGATCTAGCATAGCCCAATTTTCAGGTAAGTTTTTAAATCCATGCCATTTATCTTCTGGATGCATTACCCAACAATCTTGCTCTTCAATTAATAATTCTTTTGGTGCTTTTTCAAAATCATATACTTTTTTAGTTTTTGGATCAGTTACCTTTTCAGCATTCCAAGGTTTAAAGAACCAATCACCTTTAGCTGTATACTCTTTATATAGTTTTCCAATCTCTTGACGGAACTCAACAGCTTCTTTTATAACCTCTTTAACAAGGGATTTACCAGCATTTCCTTCCATCATAGCAGCACCAATATCATTAGATACTGCAAGAGCATATAGAGGAGAAGTTGTAGCATGCATCATATATGATTGATTAAATCTATCTAAATCAATAGGTTTTTTACCATTTCTTACATGGATAAATGATGCTTGAGATAGAGCATTTAAAAGTTTATGTGTAGATTGAGTAGCAAAGATTGTAGCTCCATCTTTTTTGTGATCTTCAGGTTTTCCTCTCATAGCAAAGTGATCTTTATATATTTCATAGAATCTAGCATAACCATACCAAGCTTCATCTAAGTGTAGATAATCAACAGAAGATGATAAAATCTCCTCTATTTTTTCTGTGTTGTAAAGAACCCCATCATATGTACAGTTAGTAACAACTGCATATTTAGGATTTACCTTTGCCATCTCTTTCATAGTTTCAGGTAAGATTGGTCCAATTATACCATATCTATTTCTTGTAGGAGTCATATATACTGGTTTAGCTCCTGTGATAATAAGTCCTTGTTCTATTGATTTGTGACAGTTTCTATCTATTAAAGCAGTGTCTTTATCAGTAAGACAACCTTGAATTACAGTTCTATTTGAACCAGAAGTTCCAACTAATACATTAAAACTCATATCTGCTCCAAAGATTCTAGCTATATTTTTTTCAGATTCATAGAAAGCTCCTGTATGGTCTAGTAGTGATCCAATAGCAGTTCTTTCAATTCCTAAGTCTGTTCTAAATAGATTTTCTCCATAGAAATCAAAGAATTTTTTACCAATAGCAGTTTTTAAGAAACCAACACCACCTTGATGTCCAGGAACTGCCCAAGAGTATTCAGCAGTTTTATTGTAATTAAATACTGCCTTTGCAAGTGGTGGAAGTAGAGAATCTCTATATAATTTGATCTCTTCAGATATTCTCTCTCCTATAAAATCTATATCATCTTGTAAAATCCAAAGGTATTCATTAATACTATTTAATACTTCTGAGTTTAATGTGGGTGTAGTATCAGTTTTTTCAGCTAATAAAAAAACTGGAACTCCCTCTTGTCTTTCATGAAGAGTAGCAATTAAATTAACTAGCTCATTTTCTTTTTCTAAAGATGTTTGTTTTAAATTCCAGTCAACAAGTAAACAATCAATTCCTTTATTAATTGAAATCTCTTCAAGAGCTTCTTGAAAATTTCTTACTTGAATAATATTTACTCCTCTTTCTGTTAAATCATCTTTTAAAAGATTTACTCTTTTAGCTACAGGTGATTTTTCATCTGAAAAGCTATTTTTAATGATAAGTACATTATACTTTGTTCCTTCTAAACTTTTCATTTTGATTCCTCCTATAAAAATAATATAAAGCATATATGTGTAACTAAAAATTGTTTACATAATCATTTTACACTAAAAAAATATATTTCCTTTTTAAAAAAAGAAAAAAGGAAAAAAAAGATTCCTTAGAATAGTGTCAATATATGATAACAATCTAAAAACAAATTAAGTAAAAGGAGGAAAAATATGTCAAGTAGCACAGAAACAAAAAAACTTGGAGTTCTTTCATTAGCAGGATTAGTTATTAGTGCTATGATAGGAGGTGGAATATATAATCTGCCTCAAAATATGGCACAAGGAGCTTCAGCAGGAGCAGTTGGAATAGCATGGATCATTACAGGAATTGGAATGTATTTCCTAACTAATACCTTTAGAGTTTTGTCAACAGTAAGACCAGATGCAAAATCAGGAATATATATGTATGCTAGATTGGGATTTGGAAAGTTGACAGGATTCTTAATGGCGTGGGGATACTGGTTATCTTCAATTTTTGCCAATGTAGGTTATGCTATACTTCTTATGGATTCATTAAACTATTTTTTCCCACCACACTTTAAAGGTGGAAACAATCTACCATCAGTTATAGGTGGATCTATTCTTATTTGGTTGATGTATTTTATGATAATGGCAGGGGTTAAACAAGCTGCTAGTATAAATATTATAGGAACAATAGCAAAATTAGTTCCAATAGCTGTATTTATTATAGCAAGCTTATTTGTATTTAAGTTCTCAATGTTTGATACAAACTTTTGGGGACATGAAACAATAAAAGCTATTCATGATACAAACCTAGGTGGAATTGGTGGACAAATAAAAAGTACAATGTTAGTAACTTTATGGTCATTTATAGGTATTGAAGGAGCTGTAGTTATTTCAGACAGGGCAGAAAGCCAAAAAGCAGTAAGTAAAGCTACTTTAATAGGATTTTTACTATGTTGGTTATCATATACTGCAATTTCAATGTTACCATTTGGATTATTATCACAAGGGGAATTAGCAGTATTAGCTCCACCTTCAGCAGCAGCAGTATTAGCTGATATAGTTGGTGAATGGGGAGAATGGTTCATGAATATAGGAGTTATTATAGCTCTACTAAGTTCTTGGTTAGTTTGGACAGTATTTTTAGCTGAAGTACCTTATGCTTGTGCAAAAGATGGAACTTTCCCTAAAATTTTTGCTAAAGAAAATAAAAATGGTACTCCTTCATTTGCTCTTTTAGTTTCAAGTATAGCTATGCAATTAACAATGGTATTAGTATACTTTGCAAATAATGCTTGGAATGCTATGTTAAGTATAACAGGAGTTATGATACTACCAGCATATATGGCATCAACACTATATTTGTGGCAAATTTCTAAGAGAGGAGATATTCCTAAAGATGTTGGAATAAAAACAAAAACAGCATTGATAACAGGAATTTTAGGAAGCATATATGGAGCATGGTTAATATATGCAGCAGGATTAAAATATCTAGTAATGGCAAGTATATTATTTGCTATTGGAATATTGGTATTCTGTAAAGCTCGTGAGGAAAATAAAGGGGAAAATGAACCTATATTTACTGAAAAAGAGAAAATGGCAGCAATAGCTTTAGTAATTATAGCTATAATAGCTCTATATTTATTAGTAACAAAAAAAGTTACAATTTAAAAATAAAAATTAATTGAAATTTAAAAAAGAAAGCTGATAGAGATAATTGTTTAAATTTTATCTCTATTGGCTTTTTTTATTTCTAAGGAAATTATAAATTGACTTTATATAAAAAATTTTTAAT
>OFOU01001054.1_pt1 | contig 18547 bp, 12 predicted proteins | sample 1542061 | NCBI WGS metagenome assembly OFOU01 (sample SAMN04209239, study PRJEB22552) | human gut metagenome | biome: gut; material: feces | host: Homo sapiens | place: USA: Oklahoma
GCTCCGAGTTATCGGGGCCAGCCCTTTTTGGTGCTCGATGAGCCGAGTCGGCGTTTCACACAAAAGTAACTAGGAGCTAGCGAGGCCTATCCGAATTGACCTCATTGGCGGTGTCGTTTTCGAGTGCCGTGCGGCGGGCGCTGTAGGCGATAAGACCGGCGCCTGCCGCGGCGAGTGCTGCAGCGGCTGCCGTCAGGGGGACGTTGACATCGCCCGTGCCCGCAAGCGCGCCCGCTTTTCCGGAGCGCTTGTTATTGCCGTGGTCCTTGCCACTGCCGGAGCTGCTTCCGTCGGAGCTGCCTCCCGTGCCGGAACCGCCGCCACTCGAGCCGCCATCGCCGTCTACTGTCATCGGGGCGTCGTGAAGTCCTGTCGTATCCGCGCTGTCGCATACGCCGACCTGAACTTCTGAGCGTTCGCATGCCGCGTCGGGCACATGAAGCTCGTGCAGTACGGCACCCAGCGCCGAGTTTGCGCCCGGTCGAATTTCCTCGAGCGTTACGGGATCGAGTGCCACCAGGTCACGCGCCTTCGCATATAGCGTTACGCGTTTGCCCACCTCGTCGCTCCAACTCTCGGGGATGGCGAAGCTCATGCGGAACTGTGCCGTGCAACCCGGTGCCAGCACGGCGTTGCCACTGTCGGCTACCAGCGGGTGCGTTGCAAAATGTGCGCCCAGCGTCTCGAGCGTGTACTTCACGTGTGTCATGTCGTTGGCCGAAGCGTCCTCGGCAAGCTCTGGATCGTAGATCGATGCCATGCGTGCGTTCACTCCGAACCCGATGGATGCGCTGGAGAACGGCTGACTGGAGCCCTCTCGGTACAGATCGATCGTGCCGGCGGTCAGCAAGGTGTTGCCGTCGTTTCGCACCGTGACCATGAAGGATTCGCCTGCTGCTCCGGGCACCACCGCGCCCGAGGTAGCGACTGCGCCCGTCGGAGTGGCACACGCCACCAAGGGCACTTCGATGCCGTGTAGTTCTGCCTCGCTCTTCTCCGCGCTCACAATGTGCGTGGCGAGCGCGGAGAGCATGCTCCCCGACGTCAAAAATGTCGTTATCTGATCGACGGGATGGTCCAGCTCGCACATCACGAACGGCTCCGTGAACAGATCGCCTGCCAAGGTGCTGGCGAAGATGCGGAAGTGCTTGCCCATCACTGCTACCGGGTTGCCTTCTTCGTCGTAGGTTTGTCCCACCTTGCCATCGGTGTTCTCTACATAGAGCACGCACCTGCCGTTGTTGCTTACGCTGAACGATGCCGGGCCGCAGCCTGCGGCACCCACGGGCTGCGTTGCAAATACCGATGCGCCTCGCGTCCAAGTAATATGCTGCAGTTGCTCGTTGACGGTTGCCAAAAAGCCCGAATGTTGTGGCCATGGCACCGCACGGGGTACCGTGGCGTCTGGTGACATAACGCCCCAGCCCGCAATGGACTGGCCGATCACGGCGTACGATGTGCAGCCGCAACCGTCTGCGGTCTCGTACGCAACGGGCACCACCATTTTGCCGTTGATATTCTCGGGCGCGCCGAGCTCGATGCTCGACGGTGCCTGCGGAAAGCGGAGAACTTGGCGGAACGTCAGGCTGTCGCCCGAAACGTCCGACCACAGGGTAAAGCACTCCAGCGCAACCTCGGCCTCGCTGCCGAGCGCCTTTTCTGCGGTGGTTCCGCGGCGGTGGAGGTAGGCGCCCGACAGGCGCCCGTTGACAAGTGTCTTGCCCACCGTGATGCGTGGGCACTGCAGGCAATGGTAGCCATCCTCCTGAAGGCGGCCGCGCGAGATGCTGCGCCACGACGTGTGCGATACCACGCGAACTCCGTCGTTGCTTATGCGCAGGCGCACAACGGACAGTATGCCGGCTGTGCTTGCCATATCGAAAAGGGTGTCGTCGCCGGCGGGGCGCTCGCCCGAGACCAGCAGCACGTAGGCGTCCTGGTTTCCTCTTCCGTCCGTATATTCCACTACGTCGAAGTCGTAATCGTATATGCTGTCGCGCTCCACGTCGCCCTCGCCAAACCCAAGGGGAAAGTCCACAGGCGTGGGAGCGGACCACGTTCCGTTTGCCTTTGTGTGTACCACCAGGCGCGAGCGACCATTGTCGCCGTAGCGCACCGAGGCGATACGGAACAGGCATTCTACGCCGGCAATCATTGCCAGCTTCATGTGGGCTTCGCTGAGCACGCCAGCAAACAGCACGTTGTCGCTCGAGGGCTTGATGCCGCCACGCTCGTCCTCCGACACGCCGGCAGAATCGGCGTTCGGGTCGGCAACGGTGTTCGTTGCCTGACCGATGTAGGTGTACTCATACATCGGCGCGGCGTTTTCGTCGTTCTCTATCAGTGCATGGACGAAATGCTCGACCTGTCCCGTGTCGTCGCTTTCTGCATCCGCCTCGAGCTCAATGCGCGTGACCGCTTGATCCCAATCGCGCACGACAGGCGCGGCGTTTACGGCAGTGGCCTTAACCTCGGCGCGTGCGAGCAGTTCGGCGTTGGTGACGATGGTGGCCGATGCGATAAATTGCGGCACACCACCCGCCTCGGCGTTGCCGGCCGAGCCGAAGCAGGCATCCAGCGTATAAGGCGTATCTCCATCCAATGCGAGCTCAGAGCGCTGGAGCACATACTGGTCGCCATTGTTCACCGACATATTCCACGAATCGATGAGTGTGGGCCACGACCCCGACCAAGCCTTGGTGGTCCACTTGAACATTACGAACTGGAGTATTACATCGACATCGACGTCTGCACCTACACGCAGTCGCGGAAGCTGGTGTCCATTTGCCTTTTCGTACCCAATGAACAGCGTGAGGGATGCGGCGCCGCGCACGGCAGACGAAGCGACGCCTGCAACGCCGGCGCCAAAGGTGACGGCAAGCCCGATCTGAATGGTGAACGAGCCCGACGTGTTTGAATAGTCGAGCGAAATGTTTTTAAAAAACGCCGCGCCGCTGCCGTGCGTGTGGGCACCCACGGCGAGCGCCAGTTTTGCCAGCACCCAGGGGTTGACGTTTAGGAAAAATGGCACCGGTCCTAGGGTAAACTGCTCGGTCCAATTGAGGTCGGTTCTTACCTGGAAGAGGGCCTTAATATTGCCGTATGCGGGGTCGTTGTTGTTACCCCAGGTTTTGCCCACCCAATCGTAGGCGAGCGAGCCGTACAGCTGTGTGGCGATATCCATCGTGAACAGCGGCGTGCAATGGTGGCGAAGGAGCTTGGTGTTTCTTGGATCGGTGCCCGAACCGGCACTCATCCTCTTGTACTGATTCCACTTCCCTTCCATCTCGTCGAGGTAGCGGTTTGCCTGCTTGGCGCCCGACTCGCGCGGCGATTTCTTCCAGTATTCCGGATCAGGGTTGCCCGAATCGTTCATATAGCTAGCTGGTTTGTACCCTCCGCCAAACAGCACGTATCCAGCAAACGAGAAATCGAACAGAATGGGAAATGTGGGCATCCAGCACGTGAACTTATTGCCGCCGATACCGGGAAACGCCGCGGGGAAATCAAACGGAGTGATCTCTTGGTCCATGGTGGTGGGATGATGATGGTCGAGCCCGATTCCGCCTTTGCGGCCGGCGCGGTAACAACGGCCATAGGGGATGAGAGCGTGTAGGTTTTGCCCTGGTAGTCGAGGACAAAGCGCAGCTTGCACCCTTCTTTCAGAAGGCCCGAAGCTGCATCGAGGAACGTGTCTTCAAGCGTGAACGTCGCCAGATTATCCGCGCCCGATGCGCTGGCCTTGATCTGGCCGATCTGCGTGACGGTTTCGGGTGAGCTGCCCGCAGCGGGCATCACTTTATTGATATGCAACGTTGCCTGCCCGCCCTGCGGCAGATGAGCCTGCACGGTAAAAGCGTGCGTGTCGGGCTGGTCGTTTGCTGCTTCGTCCGCTGGCATTGCCATAAACGTGGCGTCGGCGTACTGGATGTCCCATTCGTCGAACGTGAGCTGTCGAAAGTACGGCTCACCATCGGAGAGCGGACGTGTGGGTGCGGTAATAGCGGTGCCGCCCTGGATACGCGCAAGGGGAATCTCGACATCGCGGTAGCCTGCCATGCTAATGGAGATGCCGCCGTTAAAGTCGTACGCGTCGAGAAGCGTTGCCTCGTCCACGTAGCCTTCTGAAAGAGGGGCGACCTCAAAGATGGCCGTGCCTTCGTCATCGGTCGTGGCGGTGAGCTGCTTGCCTGCGGCATAGCGCGATATGAGCGTGACCTGGGCACCCGTGATGGGCGTATTCTTGTTGGCGACGTCGACCACGACCACACCAAACATGGTGCGCGAGAGCACCAAGACCTTGAAGGGATCATCTTCGTCGGCGTATGCCTCGGCGGGGGCGAACGGCAATATGAAGGCGTTTGCGCTTCCCGGCACGCGCGGCAACATAATGCTCGCCAGCGAGGACGCTCCGGCAACAAGTAACGAACGGCGATCAAGCATCTTTGGCTCCCATCCCGCAGGTATCGGTGGAAATAATCCAATTTTGCGAGAAGGCATCCTGTCACGGTAGTGCCGTCCGAGGGCCAAAATGTCCAATTTGAGCGAGCGAAGCGCCGGGGCTCCGGGGCGCACGTGCCGCGCTAGGCAGTCTGGCCGCTAACGCAGCATATGCGCGACCAGTTCGGTGCGCGTGCCGATGCCAAGCTTTGCATACACGTTGGACAGTCGATTTTTGACGGTGCCCGGCGATACTCCCATATGGCGTGCGATTTCGGCGTTGGTCCACCCACGACAGGCGAGCATGGCCATGGTGAATTCCGTGGTCGTTAGATCGTCGGCCACGTCCTCGCCCGAATCGGGGTTGTGGATGCGCCGCCAACCGTAACTGAATCGATACGTAATCTCGATGATGCGCGCGAAGTCGTCAGGGAATCGCGTTTTTAGACACGCCTCGATAAGCCCCTGCAAAAGGCCGTGGTGTTCGCCAATGAGCTCGATAAGGCCGTCGGGACGCGCAATGTTCCAAGCAACTCCGAAGTGTGCCTTTGCGGCGTCGATGTCCTTGAGGCTCATGCATGCCATAGAAGCCGACAAGTGCAGGAATAGCTCCGAGATGGGATAGCTTCCCTGTTTCATGATCAGGGCGTTTTCTGCCATGCCCAGACTGCGGCCATATTCGCCGCGCAGGTACAGGGCGTGCGCCATCACGTAGCTGGCGAACAGGCGCAGGCCTTCGGGCAGATGCGCCGCAAGCGGATAAAACTCTTCGGCGGAATACGGGGAAGGCAAGTGCAACAGGACGCTCGCGGCCGAGGCGAACAGGATATGCGTGGCGTGGACGGCGGGCGACTCCTCGTCGGTTGGCATATCGAGGATGCCAGCAAGGCACCGGCGGGCGTCGGGGATACGGTTGAGCGACAGGCTGGCATATCCGCAGATAAAGCATGCGGAATAGCGCAGTGCGGGATCGGTGGCGTCAAGATAGGGGCGCGCCGTCTTGGCAGCGAGGGCGGCCTGTCCGCGAAAGTACAGAGCTTCTGCCGTGGCAATGGCGCGCGAATCGGGGTCGGAAATGCCTGCAACCGCAGCGTCAATCTGCCCCGGCACAAAGGCGGTGCACATCAACGGCATGGGAACGCGTGGGTAGCCATCGCAGTCCATCTTCCATCTCCCATCAGGTGGCAACAATGCAGCAATTGTACTCCTGTTGCTCGGGACCCCTTTCGTTTTACTGTTCGGTTAACGCTACGGATCGTTTTGGAAGGCTTACGAGCATGGTGGTCCCGTTCTCGGAACTTGTTTCAACCTCTACCGTGCCACCGTGAAGCGCTGCAATCTCCCAAACGAGCGCTAGTCCGAGTCCTGCGCCGCCGTATGCCCTGCTGCGGGATTTATCCAGGCGAAAGAACGGTTGGAAGATGCTCTCACGGTACTGCTTGGGTATTCCCGGGCCCTCATCTTTGACTCGCAGGAGCACGTGGTTGTCGCTGTCGCTGATGGAGACGTTGACAGTCGAGTCGGGGCGGCTGTAACGGATGGCGTTTTCGGCCAAGTTAAACACCAGCCGATAGAGGAGCGCATCGTTCCCGATTACTAAAGCGTCTCCAGCACAATTGAGGGCTATGCCCTTATTCTCGGCAAGTGGCGCAAGGTCGGTGAGGACCTCTTCGGACAAGGGACCAAGCTCCACATCGTCCTCGCAAGGAACGCTGCGGAGCTCGCTCATCTCGAGCAATACCTTGGCCATTCGAGACATGCGCTCGGTTTGTTCTTGTAGCAGGCCGAGCAGCTCGGCCGTTTCGGGTTGCAAACCGGGGTGCTCGGAGATGAATAGTTCAATCTGTGCTTGCATAAGGGCGAGCGGGGTGCGCAGCTCGTGTGCGGCGTTGCCGGTAAACTGACGCTGTGCAGAGAACCCTTCGCCAAGACGGGCGATCATGTCGTTGAAAGAGGCGCTGCATCGTTGTAGCTCGGTGGGTACATCTTCGCTGAGTCTGATTTCGCTTAGGTTGTCAGGTTGCACACGCTCAACCTGGGCTGCAAAAGCCCGTAGCGGTTTGAGTGCACGGCCGCTCGCAAAGTATGCTAGCGCGCCGCCAAGAAGTGTGACTCCAGCCGTGATGTACCAGGTCGTCGTGCCAAAAGACTCCTGTGCGTCGTTTACGACGATCGTGACCTTGTCATCGGGGGTCGCTTTCGTTGGGTCGAACGCCTGGGGCGAATCTTCGCCGGTTGCGTTAAAGGCCGAGATGTTACTGCCGATGGCATCCATGTAGCGCATGCCCGTATAGCCGACCAGGCAGTTCGTCAGCACGCATGCCGCACACGTGAGCAGTGCCGTCGTAATCGTTATGCGCCATTGCAGCGAAAGACTTTTCATTCGCTATCCTCCATAACGTAGCCCTCTCCAATCCGATTGCGAATCGGGTCGTATCCCAAAGCGCTGCGTAGCTTTTTGCGGAGTGACGAGATGTGAACGCGGGTCGCGTTGCTAAAGCTGTTCACGCTGCTATCCCAAACGTGCTCTATAAGCTCCTCTTGGCTTACCGGTCGCCCCTGATTAAGCATCAGGTATTCCAAGATTCCCGTTTCCTTGCGCGTAAGAGATAGGGCCTCGCTGTCTACGGAAGCGATGCGCGCCTTGGTGTCAAAGCGGAGCTTTCCACAGGTTAATACTATGTCGCTTTGTGCAAAGCGCCTGAGGGTAAGGCTGCGGATCCTTGCCGCAAGCTCGTCAAGATGAAACGGCTTGGTAAGGTAATCGTTGGCGCCGGCGTCGAGTCCGGCGACCTTGTCGGCGACCTCGCCGCGTGCGGACAGAATCAGTACCTTGGTCTCGCAGTCGGTTTTCCTAAGTTCCCTGAGCACGGTCATGCCATCGATACGGGGAAGGTTGAGGTCGAGTACCACGAGGTCAAAGACTTCGACGCCCAGCAGGTCGAGCGCCTCCTGTCCGTCGTGGCAGCAGTCGACGCTGTACGCCAAGTTTCGCAAGCTGCGCGCGATTGCATCGCACAGCGCTCGCTCGTCTTCGACGATCAAAATACGCATAACAGTCTCCTTGCACATTCCAAATCGCGCTTAACACGGATTTTATAGTCGATATGGTCCAATGGTCGCGTAACGAAAGGAGTGGTCGAGTTGTTCAAAGCGGTAAAACCCATGGTACAGGTCGCTTTGTTGATCGTCGGAATTGCCATGGTGTGCTTTGGTGTTATGCGTGGCGAGGCGGATGCCGTGCTGGCCAAAGCGATTAGGCTGTGCTTGGAGTGTATCGGAATTGGATAAAAGAGAAAACACTGCGTCGCATGTTTTGGCCCGATTTCGCGGATTCATTCAGGCGGCGGCGACGCTGGTCACCAATATTCACCTGCCAAACTTTGCCAAAGGAAGCATCTATCAGGGCGCGGGAAAAACAGTCTGCGTACCTGGACTTAATTGCTATTCGTGCCCCGCGGCATCGGGTGCGTGCCCCATCGGGTCGTTCCAGTCGGTGGTAGGTTCATCCAAGTTCAACTTTTCTTACTATGTTACCGGTTCGCTCATTTTGCTCGGCGTGCTGCTGGGTCGCTTTGTATGCGGGTTTTTGTGCCCGTTTGGCTGGCTGCAGGAGCTGCTTCATAAGATTCCCGGAAAAAAGCTTTCGGCAAAAAAGCTCAAGGCGCTTACGTATATCAAATACTTCGTGCTGCTGTTTGCTGTGGTATTGCTGCCTGTGCTGGTGGTCAACGACCTGGGGATGGGAGATCCGTTCTTTTGCAAATACGTCTGTCCGCAGGGCGTGCTCGAGGGCGCCATTCCGCTGGCCATTGCCAATGCCGGCATTCGATCTGCGCTGGGACATCTCTTTACTTGGAAACTTGCCGTTCTCATTGCCGTGGTAGTGCTGAGCGTTTTGTTCTACCGCCCCTTCTGCAAATGGATTTGCCCGCTCGGCGCATTCTATGCGCTCATGAATAGGGTGTCCTTGTTGGGGATTCAGGTTGACGCGTGCAAATGTGTCTCGTGCGGCAAGTGCTCAAAGGTTTGTCAGATGGACGTTGATGTGGTCCGCGCGCCCAATCATGCCGAATGTATCCGGTGCGGAAAGTGCATCGGGGCCTGTCCTGTCGATGCCATCAGCTATCGCTATGGCCTGGATATGTCGGCGGAAAAGCTTCCCTTGACCGCCGATAAAAAGTAAACAAGCTTCGACAAAACGGAGGAATGACTATGAAGCTTTCTAAGATTGCGGCCCTGTTTATGGTGCCGGTATTGGCCTTGTGCCTTGTGGCATGTTCGGCGCCCGGTGGCAATGCGAGCGAATCTGCGAGCTCCGATCCTAAGATCGCAGAACTCACTGCGCAGAAGCCGGCCAATGCCGACGAGGCCGCCGAGTTGTATGCAAAACTCATGCAGAAGGAGAACGAGATCTTTTCGAGTGATAACGCGCTGTGGGAAAAGGTATTTAATGCGGCAAATAAAGACTCGGCAATGATTGAGGACGGCAGCAATTACGGCGATTTCCTGCTCAAGACCATCGACGGTGCCAAGGATGAGTTCACGGCGGATGAGCTTAAGACGCTCAAGGCCGGTGCACAGCAGATCAAGGAGATCGAAGACAAGCTCGAGAGCTTGGAGAAGGAGTTCCCCGGCTGTGGAAGCACGCCGAGCGCAGGCGAGAGCGTCGACGCTTCGACCGCTGGCATGACGGCCGGCGCCAATGCTTCGAGCGAGGCGACGAAGTTCCCCAGCTTTACGGGCAAGGACCTGGATGGCAACGACGTGAGCAGCGACGAGCTGTTCTCTAAGAACAAGGTCACCGTCATGAACTTCTGGTTCACCACTTGCAAGCCGTGCGTGGGCGAGCTGGGCGATCTTGAGAAACTGAATCAGGAGCTTGCCGAGAGGGGCGGCCAGGTCGTGGGCGTCAATTCCTTTACGCTCGATGGCAACAAGGGCGAGATTGCAGATGCCAAGGACGTGCTGAGCAAGAAGGGCGTGACATATAAGAACATCTGGTTCAAGTCGGATAGCGAGGCCGGCAAGTTTACGTCAAATCTGTTCTCGTTCCCGACGACGTATGTCATCGATCAGAATGGCAACATCGTAGGGGAGCCCATCGTGGGCGCCATCAGCTCCGCTGAGCAGCGCGCAGCGCTCGACAAGCTTATCGACCAGGCGATTGCGAATAGCGAGCAGTAGAAAACGCGTAAAGCATGGCGATGATCGTGCACCGCTGTGCGGAGTAGTCTGCTGCCTTTCAAGATAATCTCCACCATTTAGAGGTCCCGCTCGGGACCTCTTCTTTTGGACGTCGTCCCGTTCGTTTTTTGATGCGGTTCCCTACATTCCTCACTAGCGCCGGTAAAAAATGGGGATAGAGTAGGACAAACGCGTCGAATACGAACGGCGGGGGAGAGCGGGCGAGTGCGCCCGCGTGGGAGAGGTTGCCGTCCATGTTGGAGCTCAAAGGTATTTGCAAAAGGTACGTTACGCAGTCGTTTACGCAGGTGGCGCTCGACAACGTAAGCCTGTCTTTTCGCGATAACGAGTTCGTGGCCATTCTGGGTCCCTCGGGCTCGGGCAAAACTACGATGCTCAACGTTATCGGTGGGCTCGATCATTTCGATTCCGGTGACTTGCTGATCGACGGCATATCGACCAAGGACTTTCACGATCGCGATTGGGATGCCTACCGCAACAACCGCATCGGCTTTGTGTTCCAGAGTTATAACCTCATTCCGCATCAGACCATTTTGGAAAACGTGGAGCTGGCGCTCACGCTCACGGGCGTGGGGCATGCCGAGCGCCGTCAGCGTGCGCGCGAGGCGTTGGAGAAAGTCGGCCTGGGCGAGCACGTTAACAAGCGCCCGGGTCAGCTTTCGGGCGGACAGATGCAGCGCGTGGCCATCGCCCGCGCCCTGATTAATGATCCCGAGATTGTGCTGGCAGACGAGCCGACCGGCGCTTTGGATTCAACGACATCCGTACAGGTCATGGACCTGCTCAAGGATGTGGCGCGCGACCGCCTGGTCATCATGGTCACGCACAATCCCGAGTTGGCATACCAATACGCCACGCGCATCGTTAACCTGGCGGATGGCAAGATTACCGACGATTCCGATCCTTTCGATGTCGCTGACGCCACGCGCCGCGAGGCCAAGCCTACGCGCAAAACCTCGATGAGCTTTGTGACGGCGCTGGGGCTTTCTGCCCGAAACCTTATGACCAAAAAAGGCCGTACGGCCATGACGGCCTTTGCGGGGTCGATTGGCATTATCGGTATCGCGGCGATCTTGGCGCTCTCCAATGGCGTGAACAACTACATCAAAAAGGTCGAGGAGGATACGCTCTCGAGTTACCCGCTTACGATCTCCAAGCAGGACTACGACCTGTCATCCATGATGGGCGGGCAGGGGGCTGCGGATGATGGCTCGCCTGGAAACGTGGATTCGTCCGACGACAGCGCCGGCGGCAAAGCTAAGGGAACCGATAAGATTCCCGTGGTCACGGCCGTAAAGGATATGTTTGCGAGCGTTAAGTCCAATGACATGACGAGTTTTAAGGCATGGCTCGATGCCGGTGGCGACGGCATCGATAAAGAGGTCAACGCCATTCAGTACGGCTACGGTGTATCGCCGGTTGTCTATCGTGCCGGCAAGGGCGACGAGAAGCCCGTCCGGCTTGTTCCCAACGCTATGACCGAGGCCATGAGCGGAGGCGCAAGTTCGGCGGCAACGGTGAGCATGGAATCCATGGGAACCTCGGTCTTTAACGAGATGATTGACGACCAGAGCCTGCTCGACAGCCAGTACGATGTCGTCGTCGGTCATTGGCCCACGTCTGCCAACGAAGCCGTGATGGTGCTTTCGAGCCGCGGTACGGTGGGCGACTACACGCTCTATAGCATCGGCGCGCTGGATATCGATGAGCTCAACGACCTGGTTAACAGTGCTATGACGGCCGACGGTGGGGTCAAAGCACCCGAGACCGGTACCGACTTTACCTACGACGATGCGCTGTCCACGACGTTTAAGGTGCTGTCGCCGGCCGATGCCTATCGCAAAAACGAAGAGACCGGCATGTGGGCTGACATGTCTGGCGACGCCGACTTTATGGCCGCCAAGGTTGCCGACGGTATCGACGTGCGCATTGTGGGCGTGGTGCGACCTAACGAGACGGCCAATGCGAGTGCATTGTCTCCGGGCATTGCCTATACACATGCGCTGACTCGCCGGCTTATGGAGCGCGCCGCCGATTCGCAGATTGTGCAAGAGCAGCTTGCGCATCCCGAGACGGATGTCTTTACGGGCAAGTCTTTCGATGAACTGCAGGGCGAGGCCAAGCAAGGCGTGGATCTGGGCAGCATGTTCAGTGTGGACGAGGCGGCGCTCAAGAGCGCGTTCTCGTTCGATGCGTCTGCGCTCTCGGGTGTTGCCGGCGGTATGGACCTGTCGGGTCTTGATTTGTCCGGGCTGGATATTGACCTTTCGGGCGTTGGTAGGGACATCGACTTTGGCGACATCATGGCCAAAGCGCCAACCCCAGATTTCTCGGGCGTCTTTGACGGTCTGGAACTCACGCCCGAGCAAATGCAGCAGGTGGGAACGCTTGCCAACCAGCTGTTTGAGGGCTTTTTGCAGTCTGATCAGTTTAAGGCGCTGACACCCGATGATCTTAAGGACGCGTCAAAGCTTGCCGCCGCGTTCTCGACGTATCTTGAGAGTGATACGGCAGCCCAGCAAATCCTGGCCCAGCTCAAGGCACTCGGTGGCGATGCCCTGGCCGAGCGCCTGCAGCGGGCGATGACCGACTATGTGCAAAAGCAGCTGGCTCCGTATCTGCAGCAGGCTATGGACCAGGTGATGAAGTCGATCAGCGATCAGATTGCGGCGACGGTGTCAGCTCAGCTCAAGGCAGGCGCAGCAGGGCTCATGGGCCAGATGGCGACGCGGATGTCGTCGAGTTTTGCCAACCTGGCGAGCGCCATGCGCGTGGATGCGAGTGCCTTTGCTCATGCCATTCACTTCAACATGGACGCCGAGGACCTGAGCTCGCTCATGATGAGCTATGCCAAGGCGTCGAAGCTCACCTACGATAACAATCTGACCACGTTGGGCTATGCGGACGAGGCCGACCCCATCTCGGTCAAGATTTTCCCGCGCGACTTTGAGGCCAAGGAGCGCGTACTCGATCACATCGATGCGTACAACAAGCAGGTCAAAGCCGCTGGTCACGATGAACAGGCAATCTCGTACACCGACTACATGGGCATCATCATGGGTTCGGTGACCGACATCGTGAACACCATCAGCTTGGTGCTCATCGCGTTTGTGAGCATCAGTCTGGTCGTGAGCTCCATCATGATCGGCATCATCACATACATCAGCGTGCTGGAGCGCAAAAAGGAGATTGGCATCCTGCGCGCGATCGGCGCGTCGAAGCGCAACGTGGCCAACGTATTCAATGCCGAGACCTTTATCGAGGGCCTCATCGCCGGCGTCTTTGCCATTGTCGTCGTGGTGCTCGTGAGCTTTCCGGTTAATACCTGGGCGCTTGCGGCCAAACAGGTGCCCAATCTGATGAGCCTGCCCGTGCAGGATGCGCTGGTGCTCATCGCAATTTCAGTGCTGCTGACGGTCGTTGCCGGCCTGCTGCCGGCCCGCAGCGCATCCAAGAAGGATCCCGTCGAAGCCCTGCGCTCCGAATAATGTGACAAAAGGGTTGTTCCTTTGTCACATTGAGGCCCTTGCGAAATCGGGGTCTAATACTTTTCCGAGAAGTGAACGAGTCAAAATGGACCCCCGAAGCATCGGCACTTTCGAGATGCAATTTCCTGCGGTTTTGCCAACCAAATCCTGCGGTTTTGGCGCCAGAAAATGTCGATGCTTCAGGGGTCCAAAAACGGTCGTTCACTTCTTGGAAAAGTATTAGACCTCGAGATATAGACGATGTTCGCGAGCGGCAATTAGATCGAAAGCCTTTAGTTCTTCTTTGCAGAGAGCATGAGCCTAATTTCCGGATGGGTGTATTCGTCGAATTCTTCTGCGGCCTCGGTGTCAAAGGTGTAGTACGACTTGATAGATTCGTCCTCCGTCTTGATGCTGATTTCTTCATATAGGGAGCCAGCTAAAAATGTCTGTTTAAATTCATCCGACAGGTTGCATGGCGTGAGGAGGCCCGGTGTGGCAACGGAAATGTCCAACCCGTTGAGCGGGGCGCAGAGCGTCGCGATATCCTGCTCGGCGCGGGCGAGGTTGTCTGCGAGGCTTGCCTCGGGGTCGATCTGACTGGTGTAATCGACGTCCGTGAGCATGCCGTCTGCATCAAAAGAAAGGTAGACATAGGCAGCTTGAGCGCCAAGGTCATTGTCGCGCAGATAGCCGATAATGCGGTAGCCGTAGTCGTGATACGACTCGTATGGGTCGTCTGCCGCGACGCGTTCGCACACGGGCTCCAAGGCATCTTGCGCGATGGCGAGCTGCTCGGCGGCTGCAGCCTTTCTTACCTGAAGCTCGCTATTTCCCTGGACAAACTGCGGGATGTAGACGCCAAGCAGCACAATGGCGGGCACTGCGATGAGCGCGATAATCTGTTTCTTGGCGCTCGGAATCACAACGCCGTATGCGGCCGCCATGGCCTCGGCATTGCTCGAGGTCTCGGCCAGCACATCTGCCGCCGTGGCGACTGCCCCCACGGCGCTGGCGACCTCGGCGGCACCGCCCAGGTTGCGCGCGAGATCGTTATCGCTGTTCTTGAGCAGGCGGCCGGCAGCTTGCGTGGCAAGCACGCCGGCGACCTCCGCGGAACGGTCCTTGTTGGTCTGGGCTACCGCAAGCCTGCCCTGCAGCTCCTTCCACTGTTTGCCCTGCATCCCAAAGCGTGGTGCAAGGGCGCAATAGCAAAAGATGGCGAGCTCGATTACGGTGAGTGCGATGGCGGTATATATGCCCGCGGGTTGGAATTCCTTTTGGTGGAACGCGATATCGTTGATCATTTGGAGCGGCAACATCAACAGGCATGCTACGAACGACATGACGAGTGCGGTCGCTGCGATCTTGGGGTACATGCAGTACCGCTGGATGCGTTTCTTTTCTCGTTCGGTGAGCTGCTGCATGGGGGCCTCGACTCTCATCGTTTTTGGGCGATGCGCACACGCTCTTGAGTATAGATGAGTGGAGGATGTCTGTTGTTCATACATAGCGGTCAACAGCGTGCTGTTGGCGATCGTTTGATCGCGAACGTCGTCTTTTGGAGCATGAAGCCGCTGGCGATGCCCACAAACAGCAAATCGAAGGTGAATGGTTTCCCGAGAAGTGAACGACCTAATTTGGGCCCCTGAAGCACCCACGTTTTTCGACGCTAAAACCGCAGGATTTGAGTGATAAAACCGCAGGAATTGGCCTTCCAAAAGTGTCGATGCATCGAGGGTCCGATTTCACTCGTTCACTTCGCGGAAAACCATTCACCTTCGTTGCATGAGGCGCCGGATGGAAGGGTGATTATCGTCAAGCTGCTGCCTCTGCCTTGTGAATCATCTGGAGCACAAGGCATAATGCATGTAACAAGGGGGCGGTTCCTTTGTCACATCCGTTGATATGAGAGAAGAGTAGATGATTCTTTCGCTTGCCCCTATGGAGGGGATTACCGGGCATGTGTTCCGTCGCGTGCATGCGGAGTGCTTCGGCGCACTCGATTGCTATTACACGCCGTTTTTGCCGCCGCCGCGGGCGGGCAACCGCTTTGGCGGCAAGGCGTTTAAGGAGATCGATCCTGCCAATAACCAGGGGCTTAACGTAGTGCCTCAGCTGATGTCCAAGAACGCGGACGAGTTTGTGTGGGCGGCACAGGTGCTCGCCGACATGGGCTATCACGAGGTCAATCTCAACTTGGGTTGCCCCTCGGGGACGGTTGTCGCCAAGGGCAAGGGCTCGGGTTTCTTGCGTAATCTCGACGAGCTCGAGGTGTTCCTGCGCGATGTGTGCGACCGCTCGCCGCTGCCCGTCTCGGTCAAGACACGCCTGGGCCTGGAGGACGATGCCGAGTACGAGTGCATCCTCGAGCTGTATTGCAGTCTGCCGCTCGCGGACCTCATCGTGCATCCGCGTGTGCAGAAGGATCGCTACCAGGGCAAACCGCGCTGGGAGCCGTATGGCGAGACGCTCGCGAGCGCACCCTTCCCGGTGGCCTACAACGGCGACATCTTTGGCACGGGGGACATGGATGCGCTCATGGAGGCGCATCCGCAGACCCGTCACGTGATGCTCGGGCGCGGGTTGCTCGCCAATCCGGCCCTCGCGCGCATGCTCGCCGGCGGCCCGGCTGCGAGCGCGGACGAACTCAGGAATTTCCACGACAAGCTATATGCCGCTTATCTCGACGAGATCGGTGGCAATGCGGTCTTCCGCATGAAGGAGTGGTGGTTCTACGCCAAGTGCGCTTTCGCCGACCCCACTACCGTTCACAAGCTCGTACGTAAGACCAAAAAGGTCGACGAATACCGCGCCGCCGTCGAGCACGTCTTTCGCGAGCAGCCGCTTGCGCCCATAGCCCGCTTCCACGGCTAACTAGTCATCAGGGACGTTCTTTAACGACTAGTCATTTAAGAACGTCCAATGGCTGTGTTGCACTAGAGCAGGTTCTTCTGTACCCATGCGATGATGTCGCTCGATTCGTAGAGTGGTTTGCCGTCGATGAACAGGCAGGGAACCTGGCGTTTTCCGCCGATGGAGATGAGTGTCTGTTCGGCATCGGAATCGGTCGAGATATTGCGCTCGGGAATGGTCACGCCGTTATCGGCCAAAAAGTGCTTGACCTTTATGCAATACGGGCAGCCGGTCATAACGTACAGCTCGAGCTCATGATCAGTAGCCATAGGTCTCCAATCGGTTGAGGTTTTGATTGAAATACCCAAAGCCGCCGCGGTCTATGCGCGCGTCAACGACGACTCGATGGCCTGTACCAGAAACGCCGTGGCTCCGGTGCCGCAGGGCTTGTCGTAGTAGTCGATAAAGCGCTGATCGGCAAGATAGCCGTGGGCGAGGCCCAGGTGTGCTTCGTCCTGGGGTTCGCGTCCCCAGTTGAGACCAATCCAACGACGATGCATCGCGACAAGCTTGCGAGCCTCGCTTCCATCCGCATCGCCGTCGCCCATGGCAATCGAAAGCTGGCCCAGAACAGCGCGTTCAAGTTCCTTCATGTCGTTCCATGTCTGAGGATCCATGTCCAGTAACGTTTCGTTTGCTGCATCGATAGCCTCATCGCCATAGCGCGCCCGCGCTTCGGCGCCGTAGCGCTCCTCGTTTTCCTGTACGGTGCGCCAGCGCTCCAGTTGCGGCAGGACGGCGCCCATGAGCGAGACAGCTTCGTCGAGCGACATGCCGGTGTTTTGCGCCAGCCGCGGGGCACAATCCTCGATCATTGCCTCCATGGTGGTGTCGTAGGTGTACTTGCCGTGGTCGTAGCACCACTTGCAGTAATGGTCGGTCGTGGCGCCCGTGGCATCGGTGCCGCAGTCGTTGGGCGTGAGTATCATGCCGCAGCTCTGGCAATAGTGCTCGGGCATTTCGAGCAGATGAGACAGGGGCTCGCCGGTTACGGCGGCGATGAGCTTCATCATGTCGATGCCCGGGGTGACCTCGCCGCGTTCCCAACGGCTGATGGCCTGGCGTGTGACGAAGAGCTTGGCGGCGAGCTGCTCTTGGGTAAGGCGATGGGCGCGACGGATGGCAATGAGCTTTTCTGCAAAGGCCATAGCGGCTCCTTTCTGCTGGTTGATGGTTTAAGCATACGCGGCGGCTGGCTCCCCTCCAAGCAACCGTTGGTTGCACGACGGGGACCACGACAAAGAATTGCGCGCAACGCCCCACACCTCCATGCCGTACAATGACCGGCATGGAACCTATCGCACACATACATACCGACCTGCCGCAGAAGTTCGGCATTCCGCGCAACAGCTTTTTGGCGCCTCATCTGCAGGGACGCATCGTTTTTGAGCCGGAATTTGCCTCCAACGCAGCGGTTGAGGGTCTGGACTCCTTCTCTCACCTGTGGCTGCTGTGGCGCTTCGAAAACGGCACGCCCGGCGGCACGGCTAAGGACATAGCTGCCGATGCCAAGTCGCAGGACAGGTCCGGCACCAACGCGAAATGGTCGAAAACCGTGCGTCCGCCGCGTCTGGGCGGAGCCGAACGTGTGGGAGTGTTTGCCACACGCAGTCCGTTTCGCCCGAATCCCATCGGGCTTACCTGCGTCAAGCTCGACCGCGTGGAGCTTACCGACGACGGCCCCATCATCCATGTGCTGGGGGCCGATCTGCGCGACGGCACGCCCATCTACGACATTAAGCCCTACATTCCGTTTGCGGACTGCCACCCGGATGCAACGGGCGGCTGGATTGAGGACGCCCCGTGGCAAGAGCTCGACGTCGAGTTCTCGCAAACACTACAAGACAAAGTCCCAAGCGCAAAGCTCCCCGGTCTGGTCGAGGTTCTTCGCCAAGATCCGCGCCGCGCGGGCAGCAAGTACGAGCCAAACCGCGTCTATCACCTGGCCTTTGCCGGGTTCGACATATCTTTTACGGTCGATAAAACCCAGCTAACCGTAGTCGCCGTCAACGACGCGCAAGACTAACCAGCCGTTCGTCCGCACCCGTCAAATTAAGCGCCAAACCCCATGCCAAAATCGCCCGTGCTGGTGGACAATAACGCCTACCAAAACAATCACTTTGCACGGGAGTTCAGCATGAAATACGACTTTAGCTCGCTTATCGACCGCCACGGCATGGACTCCATCGCCGTTGACTCCTGGGGCGAGATCCCCGGTATGGCTCCGAACGCACCCGACGAGGGCTTCGACCGCATTCCCATGTGGGTGGCCGACATGAATTTTGCCACGGTGCCCACGGTCCAGGAGCACATCATTCAGCGTGCCCAGCACCCCATGTTCGGCTATTTCAATCCGCGCCCCGAGTATTTCGACCGCATCATCGAATGGCAGAGCCGCCGCAACGGCGTTGAGGGCTTGGCGCCGGAGCATATCGGCTACGAAAACGGCGTGCTGGGCGGTGTCGTGTCGACGCTGCGCGCGTATGTCCAGCCGGGCGATGCGGTGCTGGTTCACA
>OFOU01001066.1_pt1 | contig 18359 bp, 16 predicted proteins | sample 1542061 | NCBI WGS metagenome assembly OFOU01 (sample SAMN04209239, study PRJEB22552) | human gut metagenome | biome: gut; material: feces | host: Homo sapiens | place: USA: Oklahoma
CTGTATAAATTTTTCAATGTTCATCAATTTAGCCTTGACTTTTTATTTGCAGGCTAATGATTTATTTTCTATCCAAATTATATCACGCCAATACTCTTGTTCAATGGCGTATTCGTTGTCCTTAATACAACTCCAGGACTGCCTCTGGATGACATTAGAAAAGGCCGTTCAATACGGCCTTGAAAATATAATGATCACATATTATAAAATGGTATTTCGTCCGGCTTTCGATATTCCAATTTTACCGAGCAGGTCAACGCCCGTCCTTCTCCCTGCCATTCCTGTACAGCCAACTTGTCCCTTCCTGGAAATTTTGGATTACTCTTCTACTTTTTCTGCCAGATGTTCATCGATATATTTCAGATATTCCATCTTTTTGACGTCCTGCGGATGCTTTCTGTACCACTCATAGGAACTCTTTAGTCCTTCTGTCAATGGAATCGGCGCATCCAGCAGTTCTTTCTGCCTCCTTACATCCAGTATATATTGATAATTGTAAAAGCTAAAATACTCTCTTGGATTCACTGACTCTGGAACGGAAACATAGTGTGCTTCTTTTCCTGCCACACGGTAACATGCATCCACCCACTCGCGAATGGAAACAATCTGATCGTCTCCTACGTTAAATACATGATCCTCCGGGTGCAGCCTTACAATGCTGTCGATGCACTTACACAGATCATGAATATGAAAAAACTGAAGTTTCATACTGCCATCCTGTGGAAGATAAAAGATCCTGTCCTGCATGGCACAGTCAAAAACAAAAGCCTCCCGGTATACATTATTCATCGGACCGTACAGATACGGCGGCCTCAGAATATAGGCTCCCGGAACCCGTTTGAGAAGTTCCTGCTCTGCCTCGATCTTGTCAGTTCCATAGTTTCCCCAGTACCGATTCGATCCTACCTGCATCGTTTCCTCAAAGGGCTGCGGCAGATGCTCCGGATACACTGCGCTGGAGCTGATGAAAATATAATCTCCAAACTCTCCCAGACCATCAATCAAATCAGAGACATCCTTCCTGTCATATCCGTTGATGTCCAGAACCACATCAAAAAAATAATTCTTGAGTACCTCCCCTAGATGATGCCGATCAGCCTCGATCAGATATGTTCCCTCCGGCTGTGGATGGTGATTCCGGTTTAAAACATGGACCTTATCACCTAAGGAAGTATAATATTTAGCAATATATTTGCTGACGAACACCGTTCCGCCCGTCACAAGTATGTTTTTCATCGTTGTTCTCCTTTCTCTGTCCGTCAAATTTCATCTCTCGAATTCTCCGTCTTTTTTGCTTGACGGTTTCCGGCGGAAATTGTAACATAGATTACAGTTGCAAACATTCTATTTTTCGGAGGTTTTGATATGAAGAAACATATTTTATCTTACATTCTGATTGTCCTGGGAGGCACGATGACAGCCGCCGCTTTCGGTCTCTTCATCCTCCCTCAGAACTTTGTGGCCGGTGGTGTGACAGGTCTTTCCGTCATTCTCCAGCATGGAATTCCCTTGCCGCTTTCCTGGATTGTGTTTGGAATCAATATCCTGCTGTTTGTCATTGGCTGGATTTTTGCCGGAAAAGAATTTATCTTGAAAACTTTGATTATGACCTTCCTTTTCCCAGTGCTTCTGGACGTGTTTTCCCAAATTGACTTATTCTTACCGCTTGCTAAAGACCCGTTTCTAAGCAGTCTTCTCTCCGGATGCCTTCTCGGAATCGGAAGCGGTATCATTTTACGGGCGAACGGTTCCAGCGGCGGGTTTGATATTCTGGGAGTCGTACTCAATAAGAAATGTAAGATTCCGGTTTCTGTTGTCATGTATGTATGCGACTGTACCGTCATCCTCTTACAGGCAGTGTCCAAACCGCTTTTACAGACGGTCTATGGAATCATCGTCATTCTCTGCACCAGTATTATGGTGAACAAGGTCATCACCTACGGACGTTCGGAAGTTCAGCTTCTGATCTTTTCCTCAGAGCACGAAAAGATCCGGCAGGAGCTTCTTGATACCTTTGATCTTGGGCTTACGTTCCTCCATGCAGAGGGTGGATATCACCTGGATCCGGCTAAGGTAATCCTCACCATTTTACCGTATCACAAGATCAATGATGTAAAAAAGATGATTTATACCATCGATCCGACCGCTTTTACCGTGATCGATAATGTCAACTATGTAGGCGGACGCGGATTTACGATCTCCCGATAAAGTTTTCATTGGATAAAGAATTTTTTAAGAGTTTCTTTTGTATTTTTAGAATCCTTTTATTCGGCGTACACAATCCTTTCATATTTTTCCAGTATAGTTAGTATTGTAATAGTTAAGGACATTAACTATGAATCCAAACATAAACCTTCCAACCCTCAAAAAGCTGGAAACAGACCGCCACCGGTATCTGTTTCCGGTTTTTCTATTTTACAGCCATGCCTGTTTCAGAATCTCCACCGCCTCTTTGATCTGATCCTCCTCCATATTGGCATAGCCGAGCAGAACGGACGCCTCATGCCTGTGGCTGCCCTGGGTGTCGTAGGAGGACAAGGCGTACACTGCCACTTTCTGTTCTCTCGCAAGGCGGATCAACTCTTCTGCCGTCCGTCCATCCGTGAACGTCAAAAGCAGATGTACCCCGGCATGTTCTCCGGAAATCCTGCACTTCTTGGCAAACGGTTTCAGACAGTTCAGGAACGTATCGTGCCTCCCTTTGTAGAGCGCCCGCATCCGGTTCAAATGGCGTTCGTAATAGCCTTCCTCAATAAATTTCTGAAGGATCATCTGATCTACCCTTGAAACGGTCGGATTGATGAAGCGGCAGTTCTCCTGGTACACACGAAGCAGACGCTCCGGCAGTACCATGTAGCTCATTCGGATGGCAGGTGCAATGGACTTGGAAAAAGTACCGAGATAGATCACTTTCTCCGAGGCATCATATCCTTTCAGTGCCGGGATGGGTTTCCCTTTATACCGGAATTCACTGTCGTAGTCGTCCTCGATCAAATAGCGCCCCTCTGCTTCATCCGCCCATGAGAGAAGCTCCATTCTCCGCCTGATTGGCATGACAATACCGAGCGGATACTGATGGGACGGCATCACGTAAGCGATGTCCGCATCCGTCTCCCGTAGAATCCTCGCCTCCATCCCATATTGATCCATGTCTACCGTGCACACTGGATATCCCAGTCTCTCAAAAAGGCGGTACGCCTGCCGGTAGGTTGGGTTTTCAAAGGCGATTTTGTGCTGCTGCCCCAAAATCACATGGAGCAGAAAGAGCATATAGTCATTCCCGGCACCGATCACGATCTGGTCCGGTGTACAGTTTACCCCTCGTGCCTGGTACAGATAGGAAACTACTGCCCTGCGAAGCCCCCATTCGCCCTGGGGATCTCCCATCCGGAACAGCTCCGACTTATCCTCACTGAGCACATCCTTGGAAAGCTTTCTCCACACCTGGTAGGGAAAACGTTTCAGATCAACTCCATGGGGGGAAAAATCGTAGAGAATCTCCTGTTTCTTTGCGGGCTTTGTCTGTGAGGCAATTTTGCGCGGCTTTAACCGATACAGCTCCTGGACGTCCAATGCGAAGGTCCCCTTATATGGGAGAGACTCGATGTAGCCCTCCGACTCCAGTTGTTCGTAAGCTAACTCCACCGTACTGCGGCTGACCTCCAGATATTTAGCCAAAGAACGGGTTGAAGGGAGTTTTTCCCCTGCGGAAATCCTCCCTTTTTGAATGTCACTTTTGATATATCGGTAAATCTGTTCATACAACGGAACCGCACTGTGCGGTTCCAAATTCATCGTCAATTCGTTCATCTTGATTCCTATTTCTTTGGAAGCCTGAAAGAGCTCTTTAAGGAAACAATCCGGTTAAATACGAGAGCGTCCGGCGTGGAATCCTTCGCATCCACACAGAAATATCCCTGGCGCACAAACTGGAAACTGTCATACGCTTTGACATTCTGGAAATTCGGCTCCACATAGCACTCCCGGACTTCCAGAGAGTTCGGATTCAGATTCAGAGAACCATCCTCCTTATTGTAAACGCCTTTTTCCTCGTCGATCAGATTCTCATAGAGACGCACCGTTGCTTTTACCGCATACGGAGCCGCAACCCAGTGAATGGTTCCTTTTACTTTTCGTCCGGTAAATCCGCTTCCGCACTTTGTCTCCGGATCATAGGTACAGTGTACAACGGTCACATTGCCGCCCTCGTCTTTCTCAAATCCGGTGCACTTTACAAAGTAGGCATTCATCAGGCGCACTTCGTTGCCTGGAAAGAGGCGGAAATACTTCTTCGGGGGCTCCTCCATGAAGTCCTCCCTCTCAATATAAAGCTCCCGGCTAAACGGCACGGTCCGTTTTCCGAGTGCCTCATTTTCCAGGTTGTTGTCCGCCTCAAGGTATTCAACTTCTCCTTCCGGATAATTGTCAATTACCAGCTTGATCGGATCCAGCACCGCCATCATTCTCGGACGTTTCAGCTTGAGATCCTCACGGATACAGTACTCCAGCATCGCGTAGTCTACAGAGCTCTGTGCCTTTGATACCCCGCAGAGATCAACAAACATTTTGATGGACTCTGGTGTAAATCCTCTTCTTCTAAGTGCCGCGATGGAGACAAGGCGCGGATCGTCCCATCCGTCCACAATCTTATCTTCCACCAGCTTTTTAATATAGCGCTTTCCGGTCACCACGTTAGTAAGGTAAAGCTTCGCAAATTCGATCTGACGTGGTCCGTGAACGAACTCGCACTCCCTGACTACCCAGTCATAGAGCGGACGGTGATCCTCAAACTCCAGCGTGCAGATGGAGTGGGTGATTTTCTCCACCGCATCCTCGATCGGGTGTGCAAAATCGTACATCGGATAAATGCACCACTTGTCCCCGGTATTGTGATGAGTCATATGCGCTACACGGTAGAGAATCGGATCTCTCATATTGATATTCGGGGACGCCATGTCAATCTTAGCACGAAGCACTTTCTCCCCGTCCTTATAAACGCCGTTCTTCATATTCTCAAAAAGCTCCAAGTTCTCCTCCACAGAGCGGTTCCGGTACGGGCTCTCCTTTCCAGGCTCTGTCAGCGTCCCACGATACTTACGGATCTCGTCCGGCGTCAGATCACAGACATAGGCTTTACCCTTGCGGATCAGCTTCAGCGCGCACTCGTACATCACATCAAAATAATCTGACGCAAAATACAGATGATCCTCCCAGTCCGCTCCCAACCACTTAATGTCCTCTTTGATGGAATCCACGAACTCCATCCGCTCCTTGGTCGGGTTTGTGTCGTCAAAACGCATGTGGAACTCTCCGTTATACTCCTTTGCCAGACCGTAATTCAGAAGAATGGATTTAGCATGACCGATGTGCAGATAACCGTTCGGCTCTGGCGGGAACCGGGTACACACATGATCATACACTCCCTCTCTTAAGTCTTTTTCTATTTCCTGTTCAATAAAATTCTTGGATTCCGTTGATATTGTCTCCATAGCTCCCTCCTCATAGGATTTCATTCATAATTTTTATGTTATCATAAAACCACCGTAACCACAAGCAAAAAGCGCAACCTTCCTGCTCTTCTATACGTACAACAAAAACTCCTGATTTCTCAGGAGTTTTCCAAGCTGCCTAGCGGACTTGAACCGCCGACCTCCGCCTTACCAAGGCGACGCTCTACCGACTGAGCCAAGGCAGCACATCTTTAACGCCTATTTACTATATCGTAAATATTCAGAATTGTCAAGTGAAAATCAAAAATTTCTGTGGATTGCAACATGAGCCTTCCCTCGTCTTCACCCTTCTCTTTCCTGACTACAATTCCGCCTCCAGGACCAGATACATTGTCCGGCCAGGGAGGCGGTCTTACATTCTTTTCTTCCAAGCAGCCGTTTTTCCCCTGTTCTTATTTTAGGAAAGCTCCAACTTCCCTGTATAGAGCTGATAGTAGGTGCCTTTCTGCTTGATCAGGTCTTCGTGATCTCCACGCTCGATGATGCGTCCGTGCTCCAAAACCATGATCGCGTCACTGTTACGTATTGTAGACAGACGGTGGGCGATGACAAAAACGGTACGTCCTTTCATCAGGTTATCCATACCTTTCTGCACGATACTTTCTGTACGAGTATCAATACTGGACGTCGCCTCATCCAGAATCAGTACCGGCGGATTGGACACAGCGGCTCTTGCAATGGCAAGAAGCTGTCTCTGTCCCTGGGAAAGCTCCTCTCCGTCTCCGCTTAACATCGTCTGGTAGCCGTTTGGAAGCATATTGATGAACTGATCCGCATGGGCAAGCTTTGCTGCCTCATAGACATCTTCATCGGTTGCATCCAGTCTTCCGTAACGGATATTCTCCATAATCGTTCCGGTAAACAAATGTGTATCTTGAAGCACAATTCCAAGGGACCGTCTCAGATCATACTTTTTAATCTTGTTGATATTGATTCCATCGTAACGGATCTTTCCATCCTGTACATCGTAGAAACGATTGATCAGGTTGGTGATCGTCGTCTTTCCGGCTCCGGTAGAGCCTACGAAGGCAATCTTCTGACCCGGCTTTGCGTAAAGTGTGAGATCGTGAAGTACCATTTTTTCATCTGTATAACCAAAAGTCATGTCAAAGAAGCGCACATCTCCTTTCAACTCCGTATAGGTTACAGTACCGTCCGCCTGGTGCGGATGTTTCCATGCCCACATACCAGTTCTTTCCTTGCACTCAATAAAATTGCCATTCTGATCTTTACGGACGTTGACAAGGGTAACATATCCCTCATCTACTTCCGGCTCTTCATCCATCATGGCAAAGATTCTCTCCGCACCTGCAAGAGCCATGACGATAGAGTTAAACTGCTGCGCTACCTGCATGAACGGCTGGGTGAAGCTCTTCGTAAACTGTAAGTAAGAAGCCATAACGCCAAGGGTGATACCGCCTACTCCGATGACGGATAAAAATCCGCCCAGAACCGCAGTCAGTACAAATTGCAGGTTTCCGATGTTACCGATAATCGGCCCCATCATATTGGCAAACGTATTGGCGTTTGCCGCACTGTCGTACAGTTTTTCGTTGAGTTCATCGAACTCTTCTTCAGACACACGCTCGTGATTGAAAATCTTGATAACACGCTGCCCGTTCATCCGCTCCTCCACAAATCCCGTGATATTCGCAATGGCTATCTGCTGTTTGAGGAAGTATTTTCCGCTGTTACCTCCAATCTTCTTTGCCACTGTGATGAGAACAACAATCATCACCACAGCCAGAATCGTAAGCAGCGGACTAAGCGCAAGCATTGAGATAAAGGTTACCACAATGGTAATCGAGGACATCAGTACCTGCGGGATAGACTGGTTAATCATCTGGCGAAGGGTATCCGTATCATTCGTGTAAAGACTCATAATAGAGCCGTTCGTATTCTGGTCAAAATAGCGGATCGGGAGTTTTTGCATATGCTCAAACATATCATCCCGAACCTGTTTTAAGACACCCTGACCGATTGTTACCATCAGTCTTGTATAGATGAAGGATGAAATCACACCGGAGAGAAAAATACACCCCAATACTCCAAGTGCCTGATAAAGCTCTGTAAAATTCGGAGATTTCTGTCCGATCAGCGGGATAATAAAATCATCCAGTAAAAATTTCAGAGACAAAGATACAGAGATCGAAGCCACGGAACTGATAATGATACAGATAAATACGGCAAAAAACTGGACTTTATAACGGCTGGTCACATAACGGAGTAATCGCTTTGCTGTCTTTAACGTGCCTTTGGATACACGTACCTTTTCATCGTTTTTATTCATCCTCCTCACCTCCCTTGACCTGTGACTCATATACTTCTCTGTAAATTGCGTTGGTCCTTAAAAGCTCTTCTGATGTACCGATTCCATTAATCTTTCCATCATCCATGACAATAATCAAATCCGCATCTTCCACGGAAGAAACTCTCTGGGCAATGATGATCTTGGTGGTATCCGGAATCTCCTCCCGGAATGCTTTCCTGATCATGGCGTCCGTCTTCGTGTCAACCGCACTGGTAGAGTCGTCAAGGATCAGGATCTTCGGCTTCTTCAAAAGTGCTCTGGCAATACAAAGCCTCTGCTTCTGTCCACCGGAAACATTGTTTCCTCCCTGAACAATCATCGTATTATAGCCCGCCGGGAATTCCTGTACGAAGCCATCCGCCTGAGCGAGCTTACATACTCTCTGCACTTCCTCGTCGGACGCATTTTCATCTCCCCACCGGATGTTGTCATAGATCGTTCCGGTAAAGAGGACATTTTTCTGGAGCACCATGGATACCTGATCTCTGAGTGCTTCCAGATTGTAGTCACGCACATCGATACCGCCGACTTTGACAGATCCTTTCGTCACGTCGTAAAGTCTCGGAATCAGCTGCACAAATGTAGACTTGGAACTTCCGGTTCCACCGATAATACCGATGGTCTGACCGGATTTAATATGAATATTGACATTTTTCAGAGAAAGATTACCACCTTCTCCTGCATAGCTGAAGTCCACACCTTCAAAATCAATAGCTCCGTTTGGCACGACCTTCACCGCGTCCGGCTTGTCGCTCATCTCCGGCACTTCATCCAATACTTCCGCAATACGGTCGCTGGACGCCTCGGCAATCATAATCATAACGAAGACAAAGGATACCATCATCAATGAAGACAGAATCTGAAGCGCATACACGATCACGCTGGTCAGCTCTCCGGTCTCCATCGTTTGGAATACGATATCCCGTCCACCGATCAGTACCATGCAAAGTACGACAGTGTATACAAAGAACTGCATCGTAGGGGAGTTCCACGCAACGATCTTCTCCGCTGTTGTAAAGAGATCAAATACCTTTTTGGAAATCTTATGGAATTTTTTGATCTCATAGTCTTCTCTTACGTATGCTTTTACGACACGCGCCGCATTGACATTTTCCTGCACGACATTGTTCAGAACGTCGTACTCATCAAACACAGCGATAAAATGTGGGTGCGCTTTCTTTGCGATAAAGATCAGCGTGCCGCCGAGAAGCGGAATGACAACGAGGAACAATAAAGCGATCTTGACATTGATCGTCAAAGTCATAATCCAGGAGAGCACAATCATAATCGGCGCTCTCGCAAGGAGACGGATACTCATCATGTATGCCATCTGTACGTTGGTCACATCTGTCGTCATACGGGTTACAAGGCTGGATGTGGAAAAATGGTCGATGTTTTTAAAGGAAAACTCCTGAACCTTGTAAAATATGTCATGCCGCAGGTTCTTTGCGTATCCTGCGCCAGCTCTGGCCGCATAGGTTCCGGCTTTTACGCCGAACCAGAGCGCCAGCATTGCCATGATGACCAGAATGACCCCCATCTTGATAATGTAAGGAAGATTCCCGTCCTGGATCCCAATATCGATAATCTTTGCCATCTGAAGCGGAATCAGCACTTCCATGAAGACTTCCAGAATGACAAATAATGGTGCAAGAACGGATTCTTTTTTGTATTCCCGGATTGATTTAAAAAGTTTTCTGTTCATCTCTACCTCCCATAATTTTTCATTTGATCTGTCCTTCTCCTGACAGATTAAGGAGCATGTGACGAAGAACCTTGAGACACACTTCCAGATCCGGCTTCGGAATCCCCTCCGTCAGTCTCCGTTCCGTCTCTTTGATATTCATCAGAATATCCATCCGGAACTTCTCGGCCTTCTCAGTCGGGACAATCTGTTTGAGTCTGGCGTCTCTTGCAACGCTTTTGCGGTAGATGAAACCATTCTTCTCCATCAGCTTCAGGATCCCACTTGCGGTGGATCTGCGGATCCGGAACTCCTCCTCGATATCCCGCTGATAAAGATCGCGTTCCATCGTCTCAAACAGAATAAAAGTAAGGATGTGCTTCTGCATCGGCGTCAGCCCGGTCTCCATCTCCGGCACCGCCCCTCGCCTCTTGAGCTGGTGAGACAGCATATGGATCATCCGGCCGACATGGTTCTCACGCTCCTCTTTGAATTCTTTGTCCATGATTTCCACCCCTGTTATTTTGTTCGTTTCCTAACAGTAGGATTATAAGCGTTTTTTCTTGAGCTGTCAATGTTTTTTTCACTGATATTTACAAAAAAACTGCCAAAAACCTGTTCTTACTGACAGAATGGTTTTTGGCAGTTTGTACTATTTTTAAATAGAAGTCAGCAGCTCTTCCGCTTTTGTTTTGATCCGTTGCAGCGCATTGTCCACAGCCTTCGGGCTCTTTCCTAAAAGTTTTGCGATCGTCCGGTAATCCGTTCCAAGAAGGTGAAGATACAAAACCTTTCGCTCCAGTTCACTTAAATTCCCTTCCAGCTCATTCATAAAAGAGTCTTCGGACTCCTTGTGAATCACCAGATCCTCCGGATTATTGGTGGAGGCTACATTCTGTATCTGAATCAGCTCAGACTCTTTCTCCTCGGAAATCTCCTCATTATCATAGAGGGAAATGTAAGAATTCAAAGGAAGGTGTTTTTTTCTCCTGGAAGCCCGGATAGCCGAATAGAGCTGCCTCGTCACGCAGATCTGGGCGAACGTACCAAAAGAAGCCTCCTGGGCCGAATCATAATCCCGCACCGCTTTAAACAAACCGATCATCCCTTCCTGGATCAGATCATCGCTGTCTCCTCCGAGCAAATACATGGCTTTTGCCTTTTTCTTTACCATAGGCTTATATTTCTCCAGAAGATAATCCATGATCGCCGTATCCCCGCCTCGAAAGTCCATGATAAGTTCTTCATCTGTTTTTTTCTCATAATCCGTCATCACCTTAAATCTCCTTTATCTGGTCCTCTGACGGACAATCTCGTATGCCAGCACACCCGCTGCCACCGATGCGTTGAGAGAATCGATCTCCCCTCTCATCGGGATTGAAGCGGTAAAATCACAAGTCTCCCTGACCAGTCTGGAAACACCTTCTCCCTCGTTTCCGATCACAAGCCCGATCGGCCCTTTTAGGTTCACATCGTACATGGCATCACCGTCCATATCGGCGCAGACAAACCAGATTCCTCTCCCTTTCAGCTCTTCCATCGTCTTTGCCAGATTGGTGACCTTAGCTACCGGTGTATAATTAAGAGCTCCGGCGGACGTCTTGGCAACCGTCGCTGTCAATCCCGCCGCGCGGCGCTTTGGAATGATGACTCCGTGGGCTCCTGCCAGATTTGCTGTTCTGATAATGGCGCCTAAATTGTGCGGGTCCTCAATATTATCCAGGAGGATCAAAAACGGATCTTCCCCTTTCTTCTCGGCCAGAGCAAACATTTCCTCAATATCCGAATATTCGTAAGCCGCCGTCATTGCAATGACGCCCTGGTGTTTTTTTGTCTCGGAAAGCTGATCCAGGCGCTCTTTCGTCACAAAGTTCAAAATGGTATCACGCTTTTTTGCCTCCCGGACGATCGTACGCACAGGCCCGTCCTGACATCCGTCCAGAATGTAAAGTTTATCTACCGTCTTCCCGGAGCGGAACGCTTCCAATACAGCGTTTCTCCCTTCAATCATCGATTCGTTCCTATTATTCTGCTCTTTCATCGTTTTCCTCCAGGCCCTTCAGGCCGATTTTTATCAGATCTACAATCCGTCTATATTCCTTTTGCAGATAGAGATACCCGATCAGCGCCTCAAATCCTGTTGCCCTGCGGTAATCCGTGATGGACTGGTTTTTTGCTGGGGAGACGGACTTTGTATTACGGCCTCTTCGGTAGACAGCGTGTTCCTCCTCCGTAAGATGCTCTTGCATAACACGCATCATAGAAGACTGGGCGGACGCCTGCACAAGTCGGCTCGTCTCTTTTTGCATGGCGTTGACCGGACAGTTCCCCTTCCGGATAATCAGTGACTTGATCATCAGATCATACACACAGTCTCCGATAAACGCCAGAGACAGCGACGAATAACTTCTGATATCATGGTCTTCACTTTGAAATACTTCACACAAATAGGCGTCCAGTTCCATTGTTATACTCGTTTCCATTGTACTCCTTCTCTCGTGTCCTTTAAGACAATTCCCTTTTCCAGAAGCTCATCCCGGATCTCATCAGCACGCTTGAAGTTCTTTTCCTTTCTTGCCTGGGTCCGTTCCTCAATGAGCGCTTCGATATCCGCATCCAGCATCTCTTCCTTTTTTTCTACGATCAGTCCCAGAATATCGCACAGACTCACAATCCGGTCAAGAAGTGCCTTTGTGTATACTTTGGAGCTCTCTCCATCGGCCGTTGTATTGGCAAATTTCACAAGCTCAAAGATGGCTGTGATGGCGTCCGCCGTGTTAAAATCATCCTCCATGGCTTTTTCAAAATCCGCCACAAACTCTTCGCTTTTCTTTTCCTGCTCTATTTCCGCTTCCGTCATTGTTTCTGTCTTTGTTGTGTCTATCAAATGTTTCAGATGGTCTACCGCATTGGTGATCCGCTCGAAGCTGTTCTTTGCCGCCTCCATCAGCTCGGCGCTGAAATTCAGTGGGCTTCTGTAATGGGCGCTCAACATGAAAAATCGGAATACCTGCAGGTCATACTGTTCACCGATTTCCCGGACAGTACGGAAATTACCAAGGGATTTGGACATCTTCTTATTGTCAATATTTAAAAATCCATTGTGCATCCAGTAATGTGCAAATTCTTTACCATTGCATGCTTCAGACTGAGCAATCTCATTTTCGTGATGCGGGAAAATCAGATCTTCCCCGCCGGCATGGATATCGATCTGCTCGCCCAGATATTTTCTGGACATCTCAGAACACTCAATGTGCCAGCCCGGGCGGCCCTTGCTCCATGGTGCGTCCCAGTACGGCTCTCCGTCCTTTTTCGGTTTCCAGAGTACGAAATCCAGCGGATCTTCCTTTTCATCCTGGCCTGATACGAGAAGCTCCCTTCCACCGGACTTCAGGTCGTCCAGATTTTTGTGGGAGAGCTTTCCATAGTCCTTAAAACTCCTTGTTCGGAAATACACGGTTCCGTTTTTCTCATACGCATGACCCTTTTCGATCAGCTCCCCAATCATCTGGATCATGCCGCCTATCTCCTGCGTCGCCATCGGATTGGCAGTCGCCGGTTTTACATTAAGGGATTCCATATCCTTTTTGCACTCCTCAATATAGCGTCCCGCAATCTCATCTGCCGTCACACCTTCTTCCAGTGCTTTCTTGATGATCTTATCGTCCACGTCTGTAAAGTTAGAGACAAATTTCACCTCATATCCTTTGTATTCAAAATAGCGGCGTACCGTATCGAAAACAATCATCGGTCTTGCGTTTCCGATGTGAATGAAATTGTAAACGGTCGGACCACACACATACATCTTTACCTTTCCCTCTTCCAGAGGCACGAACTCTTCTTTTTTTCGTGTCATTGTGTTGTACAGTTTCATTTTCTTTCTCCTCCTTTTTTATTGATAGATCCGTCAGTCCGAAGGACTTTCCAATGATATAAAAAACTTCGTCCCTGGCTTAGAGACGAAGTTGATCCGCGGTTCCACTCTATTAAAAAGGGCGTCCGCCCTTTTCACTCATGTATGCAGGTAACGACTGCTTACGTGGTCTGCTACTCTCTTTTCACAGATCCGGCTCCCGGGCGCACTTCACATATCCGTTCTTTCGGAGGGCTCTCAGCCGATGACCTTCCTTCTCTGTAAAGCATGCATATGCTACTCTTCCCGTTCTTCACCTTTTCCTATCCTTCTGTTTTTATAGTGTATGGGATAACAGCCTCTTTGTCAACTCCTATTCCACACATTTCTGTCAAACATGACAACGATTCCGTCATGCGGTTTGGATCCGCAGCTTGAACTTCCATCAGACTATCTCGTTCAGGAAGACTGGTGGAGCTGCAACTACACCATCTGCCAGGATCCAAAGATTCGTCCCTACACTCCTTCCGTCCTTTTCAGTGTCCTTCTCCTCGTTCTTATTCCTGCCCTTCTTGTCGTCATACCCAAACAGCGCGGTCACAAGGTCTCCCGGGGTGACTTTTTCGTCTGTATCACCGGAAGTAGTCTCTTCCTGCTTTTCGGCTCTCAGAAACGCTCCGTTTTCTCCGTAAACCTCCCAGCACCCTGTATTTTTCGGGATCCGTTCATCCTCCACCTGAATTTTGACAGTAAAATCCGCCTTCGCCCGAAAACTTTCGAGAAACTGTCCCAAATGCACAATCCGCGCCATAATCATCGGCACATCTTTTTTGACCGGTTCGGCGAGACTCCTTTCGATCCACGGCTCCAGCCGTGGGAGAATACCTGTGATATGGAGCGTGTCCACCGGCTCCTTTTCCAGAAAGACAGCCAGACTTTGCCAGTCCTTCTCCTGATAAACGAGCGGCTCCCGAAGCTCTGCTTTTCCTTCCCAGTATCCATAAAGGACAAATCCCCGGATCTGTCCTTTACACTCAGTGACAAGAATCCTGCCCCCTTCACTTTGCTGCTCTTTTACAAGCGTCCGGTAATACTCCTCCGTTCGGACCGCCCGGACCCATTCTGTCTCACTTAAGACCTCCTCCGCAAACCGGGCAAGGGCATGGCAGTCTGACAAGGTGGCCGGACGCACCGTTCCTTCTCCAGCCAGACCGTCTTTCACCTTGCCATCTATCTGTCGTTGACGATAAACGAAACGGAATCCATGCGGATAGTAAATCGCCTCCGCCGCCGGCATAAGAAAAGTAAACGGCTCCCCGTCACGGTACATTTCGCTGGCCGATGTTTCCAGAAGCTCTCTCATATATCCCCGCCCCCGGTACTTCTCTCTTGTAGCTACCGCAACGATATAATGCAGCGTCCGGTCTTTCTTTCCGAAACGGACTGAATACGGATTGAGCTGTAGCATGGAGAGCGGATCGCCCGCATCGTCCTCGATGACGTAGATCGTATTCTCAGTTGCTTTCACTTCATAATAGTAGTCTAAAAACGCATCTTCATCTTCGGTAAAGACTTCCTCCCAGAGAATACGGGTGACTCCATGTTCCGCCTTCGTAAGCTTTCGGATCCGCATCATATCACCTGTCCTTTGGATATGCCGCATCCCTGGCAGTTCCGGCATCCTGTACCCTGCTCCGTCACATCATAGCTGAAATTCGTCATTTTCTCAATACAGCAAATTGCCTGGGAGGAAACGCCTTCCCCTTTACCGGTAAATCCAAGCCCTTCTTCCGTCGTCGCCTTGATATTCACCTGATCCACATCGAGCGTCAGTGCTCTGGCAATATTTTCCCTCATCTCATCAATATACGGACGCATCTTCGGCCGCTCTGCAATGATCGTGGCGTCAATATTTTCAATCACATAAAGATGCTCGTCCAAAAGCTCCCCAACCCGCTTAAGAAGCTTTAAGCTGGAAACTCCCCGGTAGGCTTCATCGGTATCCGGAAAGTGCAACCCGATATCACCGAGGGACGCAGCACCAAGCAGGGCGTCCATCACCGCATGGAGCAGCACATCCGCATCCGAATGACCAAGCAATCCTTTCTCATAAGGAATCTTTACCCCTCCCAAAATCAACTCTCTTCCTTCTGTCAGTTTATGGACATCATATCCCATCCCTATTCGCAATAAGAATCCTCCTCTCTGTCTTCTGATTTTTTCTCTCTCCTGCCATCTTTGTAATCCTGTATCATGCCTCTGACATTCATAACAATAACCGTCGCTCCAAACACAAGAAAGAGCACGGCAAACGCCAGAAAGACCCATTTATTCTTTTCGGAACTTCCGATGACCGCTCTCGTAAGATCAAAGCCTGTGTAAGCCAGGTAAATACCGGCGGCCACCATCAAAATCCGCCTTATACGGTTGTTCTTCATCCTTTTCCTCCTCCTTGTCTCTGCTGACCCTATTTTATCACATTTCCCGCAAAAGGGCAGTTATTTTACACGAAACATTTTCGGAGCAAACCGATATACCAGCATCAGCGCAACGATAATATAAGCAGTCGTCACAGCCAGCACACCCATCGTAAAGAAGACACCTCCTGTCTGGATCTCATAGCAAAAAAAGCAGACAGCATAAATTACCATGTTAAATGCCCAGAAAAACGGATTCTTCACATTCATTTCCTCCGAGTATGGCTGGAAGACATAATACAAAAAGAGATGGTGAACAGTGAAAAATACGGAAAGCACCAAAACTGCTAAACAGAATAACGCCATATTTCCATCAAATTCCCAGATACCGCACACCATCCGGAATGCGACGACTGCCGCACAGATGGCCGCGCCGATCATCACATTGTACTTTGCCACCTGGATCAGCCGGATCCGAAACATGGATAGCAGCGTCTTGGGATTGCGGTAGAATCCAAACCTCAGCATACTCTTATCACAGTTATAAAACATGACTTTACACGCCTTGTCCGCAACGGTCATCATGTACATGATAAACACAAGAAGCGGCAAAAATTCCGGAAGATTGATACCCGCGAGGTACGCCGCCTCCGGTGAAAAGATCCGAAGCGTCACACCGCCCAAAAAGCAGATCCCCACCACTGCCAGCCGGTAATACATTGGTCTCTTGATCTGCCGCTCATGTCTCAGGAAAAATAAGGCGTTAAAATAGGCATATCCATGAAGTTTCTTAATCCCGGCCATCCGGGATGTATTCACCTTAAGATCCCGCTCCCGCACCCCGACTTCTTTTTCTATTGATTCCTGCCCGGACTGCTTCATAATCGAAGACAGCATCCACTTCTCTTCCATAGTCCGGTGAAGCTTCTGCCGGTATCCCTGATACCCTGCCACCAAGTACCAGATGGAAACAATCCCCATACCACATATCAGAACCAGACAAATCGGATGAAACAACCATGCTGCCCTCACAAACGGATCTACTGCCCAGCAACTATAGGCACACACAAGGGAAAGACCGATGACGATCCAGACCCATCCATATCTTCTGGAAAATATAATACCCGTTCTGTCAAAATACCATACCTGGAACGCCTCGCCCGCTGCCCGGAACATCACAATCACAAGCCACAGACAAATGCCGTTCCACACACTCCCGCCCAAGAACCAGGAGCCTCCCACTACCGCAATGAGAAAATAAAGCGCAAACGGTATGTACCGGTAACATAAAACCGCTTTGACTGCTTTCTGAGCGTCCATCTTCATGTAGCGGATACAAGTAAACTTCTCTTTTGTCACCTGGAACACGACACTGTCCTGGAGCGGTCCCATCAAACACGACAGGAAAAATAAAATCTGAACCATGTAGTCAAACGCGTCCACATGTACTCTTTTCATCATCCACGTCGGCAGTACCACCATAACCAGTACATAAAGTACTTTGCCGGTCAGACTGACTACCTGTCCTACAATGGTAAACAGCACCGCAAGCACAATCTTGAAATCCGGATTACCGTACACACGGTCAGGAACCAGCTTTCCAATGAGCCACAGTCTTTTCAGATAATACAAAAAGGTATTTGTCATAATGGTGGCCCGCATCATAACAATCTGACGTAACGCTCTACTCATGCTTCTCCTCATCTTTCAACAATTCAATGATCTGTTCCTCAAAATCCTTGCTCTTTAACATCTCATGGTCGATCTGGCGAAGCCTGCCCTCACTTAATACGACAATCTCGTCACACAGATCTGTCGCAAGCTGTAAAATGTGGGTGGAGAAAATAATCACATGATTCTTCTGCATCCTGCGGAGAAGCTGCTTCATCTCCAGCGCCACAACCACATCGAGCGAAGTCAGCGGCTCATCCAGCAAAATGACCGGAGGCCGCGAGATCATAAAACAGATCATCTGTAACTTATTTTTCATTCCATGAGAATACCCCTTGATCAACTTTCTCCGGTCCTCAGGGTCAATCTGTACGAGGTCGAAATATGTCTCCGCACTCGCTCCCGTCTCGATCCGATCCCGGTTAATATCCATGAAAAACCGGACGAACTCTTCTCCGGTCAGAAAATCCGGAAGTACCGGAACCGAAAACACATATCCGATCTCATCCGGCAGCAGCACATGCTCCCCCTCATCATCACAGATCAGAGCATTTCCCATGTCTGGCTGGATCTCATCACTCAGACAATTAAATAACGTCGTCTTTCCCGCGCCGTTCCGCCCAAGAAGCCCGTAGATTTTCCCCTGCTGAAACACAAATGAGCAGTCATCTAAAACCGTTTTATCCCCAAACGATTTTTTCACATGATTCAGTCGTAATTCCATATCTTTCCCCTTTTCTTACGATTTTCCAATATTATATCTGAAAGCTCCGGTAATTACAATCGTTTTTGGAAACCGCTCATACCAAAAAGAGACGTCGCACATTTGCGACGCCTCTATCTCTTCCCATGGTATAGTAGCGGGAACTGGATTCGAACCAGCGACACTACGGGTATGAACCGTATGCTCTAG
>OFOU01001067.1_pt1 | contig 18359 bp, 10 predicted proteins | sample 1542061 | NCBI WGS metagenome assembly OFOU01 (sample SAMN04209239, study PRJEB22552) | human gut metagenome | biome: gut; material: feces | host: Homo sapiens | place: USA: Oklahoma
GCATTTCAATATTGTCTTCTTTGGCCATCTAGTCCTCTGGGGTATCACTACCGTAATTTGAACCGGCAAGATAATGCCGAAGTTCTTTTAATAAGTAAAGATTTGTGCGTTTAAAACACAGCAAATCGGGTTTGGCGCATTACTCTAACCACACGGCAAAGCCGCACTTAAAGCGCAACGTGTAAGGGAACGAGGAGATAAACGATAGGCGTTGCCTGACGCGAACTGTTCCTTAACGGCGGCGGGGTAATGGGCTAAACCAACTCTGCGCGACAATTATAACACCCCGACAAAAAATGTGCCGAAAACATTCACCCCTGAGGCGAAAATAACGTCCTGGGAACCCAGAAATGGCTCGGTAGCCGCTGCTGGCGCAGTCTGCTCAGGTGTTCAAGGTACTCCCGACGTGGGGTTTCGACGGCGCCCAGCGAAGCTGTGTGGCTATTTAATACCTGGCAGTCGATTAATTTTCCGCCCTGACGGATAAATTCAGCGCAAAAAACAAGCAGTGCGGTTTTGGACGCATTTTCCTGACGGCTGAACATTGATTCGCCACAAAATAGCGTACCTTGCGCCACGCCATACATACCGCCCACTAATTCATTTTGTCGCCATACTTCAATGGAGTGCGCATGGCCCAGCTCGTGCAGGCGATGGTAGGCGTCCACTACATCATGCGTTATCCAGGTGCCTTCTTCCCGGTCGTTCGCGCAGCCTTCAATCACCTGACCGAACGCGTAATTGAGCGTCACGCGATAAGGCGAGTTTTTATGAAAACGTTTCATGCTGCGGCTGAGATGAAATTTCTCGGGCCAAAGAATGGCGCGTGGATCGGGCGACCACCAAAGGATGGGGTCGCCAGGTGAAAACCACGGGAAAATTCCGCGCTGGTAGGCCATTAACAGTCGAGCTGGACTGAGATCGCCGCCAAGCGCCAACAAACCGTTAGGCTCGCGTAAAGCGCCTTCCGGTGAAGGGAAGGCTATAGAATGGCGGGACAATTGCACCAGGCGCATGACAGCGAAACTCCACTACGCGAGTTTGATCGTTCAATAATAGCTTACAGACGTTGCTTAAACTGGTAATAACGCCCCTGCCGGGCTAACAAATCTGCGTGATTACCTTGCTCAATAATGTGTCCGTTGTCCATCACTATTATTTGATCAAAACGTGACAAGCCGCGCAGACGATGTGTCACCATCAGTACGGTTTTATCGCGCATGACATCGCCAATTAATTCAAGCATTTGGCTTTCTGTTGTGGCATCAAGCCCTTCGGTCGGTTCATCCAGCAGCATCAGTGGGGCATCGTGCAATAAGGCGCGGGCGATAGCCAGACGACGGAGTTCGCCGCCAGAAAGCTGACGACCGCCTTCGCCTAACCAGGCATTGAGTCCATCACCCTCTAGCAATTTGTCCAGACCGACGCGGCACAGCATTGCGGATAATGTGTCATCACTGGCGTGCGGTGCTGCCAGCAGCAGGTTATCGCGAAGCGTCGCGCTGAACAGGTGCACGCGCTGTGGCACGACGCTGATGCTCTGGCGCAGCGCGGCTTCACTGAGGGCTGAAATCGGCTGCTCATTAATCAGAATTTCGCCGTGCTGCGGATCCCATGCGCGGGTCAGCAATTGTAGTAACGTTGACTTACCGCAGCCGGTGCGACCGAGAATCGCAATGTGTTCACCGGGCTGAGCCTGCAGCGAAAGGGTGTCGAGTGCTTTTTGTGTTTGCCCCGGATAGCTGAATGAAACATCGTGTAGCGTGAGAGTGACCTGCTCAGAAACTGGAGAACCGGCATCCGGGAAGGTGACTTCTGGCTGTTGTTCGGTCAGTTCGGTGATGCGCAGCGCAGAGGCAATAACCTGTCCGAGATGCTGAAACGCCCCGGTGACGGGTGCTAATGCTTCAAACGCGGCCAGCGCACAGAAGACAAACAGCGCGATCAGTGCGCCAGGCTGGGTATTGCCACCCACGCCGCCTGAGGCCATCCATAACATTACAACCACTGCCAGTGCGCCGACTAACAGCATGATCGCCTGTGATAGCGCCGTTAATTCAGACTGACGTCGTTGGGCTTCGTGCCACTGCAACTCGGTGGCTTCCATTTGGGCGCGGTAACGTTCACTGGCGCCAAAGATGGTCAGTTCAGCCTGGCCCTGCAGCCAGGATGTTAACTGCTGACGATACTGCCCACGTAAATGCGTCAAGCTTTGCCCGGTGCTTTTACCTGCCTGATAAAAGAGTGGGGGCAAGATAAATAAGGTCAGCAGCATAATACCGCCGAGAGTGATAGCCAGCGTGAAATCGAGAACGCTCAGCCCCAGCGTGACCACCATGATGACGACAAAAGCGCCCACAAGCGGGGAGAGCACGCGCAAATAGAGATGATCGAGCGTGTCGACATCTGCCACTACGCGGTTAAGCAATTCACCTTGTCCATAACGGGACAGGCCAGCAGGGGAGAGCGGCAGCAGTTTGCTGAAGGTATAAATACGCAAATGTTGCAGCACGCGGAACGTCGCGTCGTGGCTGACCAATCGCTCGAAATAGCGGCCCGCGGTTCGGGTGATTGCCGCACCGCGTACCCCGGCAGCAGGGAGCATATAGTTAAAACTGTAAATCCCGGTGACACCCACCACAGCAGAAGCCGACAGGAACCAGCCGGAAAGCGTCAGCAAACCAATACTTGCCAGCAGTGTGACGATCGCCAGAACGATCCCCAGGGTTAACATCCATTTATGACGTTTATACAGCGTCAGATAAGGTAGCAAAGCGCGCATTTAAATGTCCTCCTGACGATGAGCCAGTAATGTCGCAAACGCCCCGTTGGCTGCGCTAAGTTCGGCATAAGTGCCTTGTTCAACGATCTGTCCGTCCTGCATCACCCAGATAACGTCCCAGTCGGCAAGATCTTCAAGTTGGTGTGTCACCATCAGCGTGGTCTGGCGGCGTGATGCTGCTTTCAATGCCTGCATCACGCGTTGTTCGCTGTGTGCATCAAGGCTGGCGGCGGGCTCGTCAAGCAGCAACAACTGACATGGATTGAGTAAGGCGCGAGCCACGGCAACGCGCTGCGCTTGTCCGACAGAAAGTCGAGCAGCCTGATCGCCTACTGGTGTATCCACACCCTGTGGCAGAAGTGGTAAAAACTCACTGACCCAGGCGCTGTCGAGTGCGGCTTGCAGCTGTTCTTCGCTGGCATCGGGGCGAGCGAGCAGCACGTTATCGCGTAACGTGGCGGCAGGGAGCTGCGGATTTTGTCCAACCCAGGACAGCTGTTTGCGCCAGCAATCAGGCGACAGGTCGCGCAGCTCAAAGCCGTTAATCCGCAGCGATCCCTGATAAGAGAGAAAACCGGACAGGACATTGAGCAACGAACTTTTGCCGGAGCCGCTGCGGCCAACCAGCACCGCGCGTTGGCCCGCAGGCAGGGTAAAGTTGAGCGGACCTGCAAGCACTTTACCTTCCGGCGAGGTGATGACCAGATCTTCTGCTTCAATTGAAACTGCGTCTTTTGTAGTCAGCTCAATATCGCCACGCTCAGGATGTGCAAGCGGGGTTTCCATGAAGGTTTTCAGACTGTCTGCTGCACCAACGGCTTGTGCTTTGGCGTGATAAAACGTGCCCAGATCGCGCAGGGGTTGGAAAAATTCCGGCGCCAGAATGAGCGCCAGGAAGCCAGCTGCCAATGTGACGCCAGTCCCGTAGTGGCCAAAATCGAGTTCACCGAGGTAGGAAAAACCGAAGTAAACCGCGACCAGTGCGATGGACAGGGAGGTAAAGAACTCAAGGACCCCGGATGACAGAAACGCCAGGCGCAGGACTTCCATGGTGCGCTGGCGGAAATCCTGTGACGCTGCGCGGATGCTTTCTGTTTCGGCTTCACCGCGGCCAAAGATTCTTAGCGTCTCCATGCCCCGCAGGCGATCGAGAAAATGGCCGCTGAGGCGGGCAAGAGCCTGAAAGTTGCGGCGGTTAGCATCGGCTGCACCCATACCAACCATCGCCATAAACAACGGGATCAGCGGGGCAGTTCCAAGCAGAATAAGGGCGGCTACCCAGTTTGACGGGAATACCGCCGCCACGATCAATAAGGGGACGCATACGGCCAGCGCCATTTGCGGCAGATAACGTGCATAGTAATCATGCATGTCATCAATCTGTTCCAAGATTAGCGTAGCCCAGCTCCCGGCTGGTTTGCCTTGTATCCAGGCGGGACCTGCTTGTTGCAGACGGTCAAGCACCTGGCGGCGAATCTCAAAGCGGATATGTTGGCCAGCATGAAACCCGACGCGTTCACGTAACCAGACGACCCATGCTCGCAGGATGAAAATCAATACCAGCACAATGAAAGGGAGCAGAAGCGCCTCTCTGGGGATATTGTCCATGATCATATGGTCGAGAATTCGGGCCATGAGCCAGGCCTGAGCGACAATTAACAGGCCGCTCACGAACCCCAACAGGCGTGAAATGTTCAGCCATCGTTGGGAAATTACACTTTGCTGTTTTAACCAGCGGGTCAGCTCTTTTTGACGGGTTTTATTCATTGCACGCTTAGCAGGTGAGTTATTGGAATTTTTGGGCAGGACAATGTTACAACGAGGCAAAAATAAAGGCGACTTATAGTCGCCTTTTTTACTTTTGTTACTGATTTGTAAAACTTATTTGCAAGCGTCTGCCAGACCGTCGAGATAACGCTCTGCGTCAAGCGCAGCCATACAACCGGTGCCTGCTGAAGTGATCGCCTGGCGATAAATATGGTCCATCACGTCACCGGCGGCGAATACACCCGGAATGCTGGTTTGGGTGGCGTTACCATGAATACCGGACTGAACTTTGATGTAGCCATTTTCCAGTTCAAGCTGACCGTCAAAAATGGCGGTATTCGGGCTGTGGCCGATAGCGACAAACAAGCCTGCAACGTCAAGTGACTCGACGTTGTCAGTGTTTTGCGTATCGCGCAGGCGCAGTCCGGTTACGCCCATTTGATCGCCGGTCACTTCTTCCAGTGTGCGGTGGGTATGCAGCACGATGTTGCCGTTTTCGACTTTATCCATCAAACGCTTGATCAGGATTTTCTCGGCGCGGAAGCTGTCGCGACGGTGAATCAAATGCACTTCAGATGCGATATTCGCCAGGTACAGCGCTTCTTCAACAGCGGTGTTGCCGCCGCCGATCACCGCAACTTTTTGGTTACGGTAGAAGAAACCGTCGCAGGTCGCGCAGGCGGAAACGCCACGGCCTTTGAAGGCTTCTTCTGAAGGCAGACCCAGGTAGCGTGCTGACGCACCGGTGGCGATGATCAGTGCGTCACAGGTGTATTCACCGCTGTCGCCGGTCAGACGGAAAGGGCGGTTTTGCAGATCAACTTTGCTGATATGATCAAAAATAATTTCAGTTTCAAATTTGGTCGCATGTTCGTGCATGCGTTCCATCAGCAATGGGCCTGTGAGATCGTGCGGATCGCCAGGCCAGTTCTCCACTTCTGTTGTTGTGGTCAACTGACCACCTTTTTCCATACCGGTAATCAGTACCGGTTGCAGGTTCGCGCGTGCAGCGTAGACCGCAGCGGTATACCCCGCAGGGCCAGAGCCCAGAATAAGAAGTTTACTGTGTTTGGTTGCGCCCATGAGATCCCCATAGTTGTTAGCAGGCAATGAGCAGGATTGTAGGGAATTTACAGGCGTAAAAAAAGAGTATGGCGATTTTGTTAACAATATGTGTAATAGCGGGAACCGATGAACGGCAGAATTAGTCGTAATACTATAACGATTTCTACTTAAAATCGGTCAGTTATAAGGTGATAAAATGACGATTTTCCATCACTGCGAATGAATAACTGGCATGTTGTACTAAAAATCGATGTTTTGCTTTGACAATCCCCTGCTGTTTTGCGAAAACATTCAAGGAAGAAAAAAACTGTGTCATGTATGTGCTGCATAATCATGCATGTAGATACCATGTTTACCGTGTTAGCGAAATCTACGCATGGTGTGGACAGATGCCATTCGTGATGTCGATAGCCGCCGACAGGCAACGGTCTTCTCACCATAAACCCAGACATTGCGAACCGAAAATCCCTCTGGGTTGCGGTTTATTTTGATGGGTAGCGACTCTGAACAGTGATGTTGGTAGAGTCAGGCAGGAGTAGGGAAGGAATACAGAGAGACAATAATAATGGTAGATAGTAAGAAGCGCCCTGGCAAAGATCTCGACCGTATCGATCGTAACATTCTTAATGAGCTGCAAAAGGATGGGCGTATTTCTAACGTCGAGCTTTCTAAACGTGTGGGACTTTCACCAACGCCCTGCCTTGAGCGTGTGCGTCGGTTGGAAAGACAGGGTTTTATTCAGGGCTATACAGCGCTGTTAAACCCGCATTATCTGGATGCATCACTTCTGGTTTTTGTTGAGATTACTCTGAATCGTGGCGCCCCGGATGTGTTTGAACAATTTAACTCTGCAGTACAAAAACTTGAAGAAATTCAAGAGTGTCATTTGGTTTCCGGTGATTTCGACTATTTGCTGAAAACACGCGTACCGGATATGTCGGCATACCGTAAGCTGTTGGGGGAAACCCTGCTGCGTCTGCCTGGCGTGAATGACACACGTACTTATGTAGTAATGGAAGAAGTCAAACAGAGCAATCGTCTGGTAATTAAGACGCGCTAACACGGAACAGGTGCAAAATCGACGCAGTTTGATTACACTCCTGTTAATCCATACAGCAACAGTGCCGGGGCAACCCGGTGCTGTTGTCCGTTTTAGCATCGGGCAGGAAAAGCCCGAAACCTGGAGAGCCGTTTTTGAGCCAGGAATACACTGAAGACAAAGACGTCACATTGACGAAGTTAAGCAGCGGGCGCCGACTTCTGGAAGCGCTACTGATCCTTATTGCCCTTTTTGCCGTCTGGTTGATGGCTGCCTTACTCAGCTTTAACCCTTCGGATCCCAGTTGGTCGCAAACCGCGTGGCATGAGCCTATCCATAATCTGGGTGGAATACCTGGAGCATGGCTGGCGGATACGCTGTTCTTTATTTTTGGCGTCATGGCCTACACCATCCCCGTCATCATTGTCGGTGGCTGCTGGTTTGCCTGGCGACATCAGGCCAGCGACGAATACGTCGATTATTTTGCCGTCTCACTGCGCATTATTGGCGTTCTGGCGCTGATTCTCACTTCCTGCGGGCTGGCCGCAATTAACGCCGATGACATCTGGTATTTCGCCTCTGGCGGCGTGATCGGCAGTCTGCTCAGCACCACGCTACAACCATTGCTGCACAGCAGCGGCGGCACGCTGACGTTGTTGTGCATTTGGGCAGCGGGATTAACGCTGTTCACCGGTTGGTCATGGGTGAGCATTGCGGAAAAACTGGGCGGCTGGTTACTTAATATCCTGACGTTTGCCAGCAACCGTACCCGCCGCGACGATACCTGGGTCGATGACGAAGAATATGAAGACGAAGAAGAGTCTGTCGACGCCGCTGATGGCAAACCCCATGAATCGCGCCGAGCTCGTATCCTGCGCGGTGCGTTAGCGCGCCGTAAACGTCTGGCGGAGAAATTTACCAACCCGCTTGGTCGTCATACCGATGCGGCGCTGTTTTCCGGCAAACGCATGGATGATGAAGACGAAATTGAATATAGCGCCCGTGGCGTGGTTGCCGATCCTAATGATGTGCTGTTTTCCGGTAATCGCGCGACGCTGCCTGAATATGACGAACTTGATCCACTGCTTAACGGCCACTCGGTGACCGAGCCTGTGGCTGCAGCAGCTGCAGCTACAACAGCCGCTCAGGCCTGGAGCGCACCGGTCGATCCGTTATTGCAAACGTCACCCGTGACCAACACTGTTATGGAGCAACCGGTCCCAACTGTGGCCTGGCAACCCGTGCCTGGCCCGCAAACCGGTGATGCCGCGATTGCACCAGCGCCTGAAGGTTATCCGCAGCCAGCCCAGTACGCGCAACCTCCGGTGCAGCAGCCGTATGAGCCATGGCAACAACCGGTTGTGGAGCAGAGTCCGCAGCCGCAATATTACGCACAGCAACCCGTTGAACCTGTTTATACGCAGCCTGTCGCGCCGCAGCCGGAACCTGTTTATCAGCCGGAGCCCGTGCTGCAACCTGTCTATCAACAGGATCCGACCTCTCAACAGAACGCCGCATTCCAGCAGCCTGGTTATCAGCCGGAGCCTGTGCAGCAACCTGTTTATCAGCAGGATCCAACTTTTCAACAGAGCACTACGTTCCAGCAGCCTGTGGTTGAACAACCAACAGTGGTGGAACCTGAGCCGGTGGTTGAAGAAGTTAAACCGACTCGTCCGCCGCTCTATTACTTTGAAGAAGTCGAAGAGAAACGTGCGCGTGAGCGTGAGCAACTGGCCGCATGGTATCAGCCGATTCCAGAACCTGCTCAGGAGCCTGAGCGTATTAAGCCGTCTACGCCATCTATGCCGACGACTGCATCCATACCACCCGTTGAGTCTGTTGCTGCCGTTGCACCGCTGGCCGCTGGCGTAAAAAGCGCCGCGTTAGGGGCAGGTGCCGCTGCCGCAGCACCTGTCTTTAGCCTTGCAGGCAGCGGTACGCCGCGTCCGCAGGTGAAAGAGGGCATTGGCCCGCAGTTGCCGCGTCCGAATCGTGTGCGCGTGCCTACTCGTCGTGAACTGGCTTCATATGGCATAAAACTGCCGTCACAGCGTATGGCTGAAGAGAAAGCGCGCGAAGAGCAGCTTGATACAGATGCGTATAGTGACGATGAAATGGATGCAATACAGCAGGACGAGCTGGCACGTCAGTTCGCTCAGTCGCAGCAGCATCGTTATGGCGAAGAGTATCAGGACGATACCCACCAGACTGATGACGAAGATTCAGCCGCAGAAGCGGAACTGGCTCGCCAGTTTGCTTCTTCTCAGCAGCAGCGTTATTCCGGTGAACAGCCTGTCGGAGCGAATCCGTTCTCCCTCGATGACTTTGAATTTTCGCCAATGAAAACGCTGGTGGATGAGGGGCCGCATGAGCCGCTGTTTACGCCTGGCGTAATGCCGGAGCCCGCGCCGCAGTACCAGGAACCAGTTGCGCCGCAGCAGCATTATCAGCAACCGGCGCAGCCAGTTGCACCGCAACAGCACTATCAGCAACCGGCACAGCCAGTTGCACCACAGCAGCATTATCAGCAACCAGCGCAGCCAGTTGAATCGCAGCAGCACTACCAGCAACCGGTGCAGCCAGTTGCACCGCAGCAGCATTATCAGCAGCCAGCGCAGCCTGCTACACCGCCGCCGCAGGATAGTCTGATCCATCCGCTGCTGATGCGTAATGGGGATAGTCGTCCGGCGCACCGTCCAAGCACGCCGCTGCCATCGTTAGATCTGCTCACGCCGCCGCCGAGCGAAGTTGAGCCGATAGATACGTTCGCACTGGAACAAATGGCACGTCTGGTGGAAGCGCGTCTGGCGGATTTCCGCATTAAAGCCGATGTGGTGAACTACTCTCCTGGCCCGGTGATTACCCGCTTTGAGCTTAATCTGGCTCCAGGGGTTAAAGCAGCGCGTATTTCTAACCTGTCACGAGATCTGGCGCGTTCATTGTCGACCGCGGCGGTACGTGTGGTCGAGGTTATTCCAGGCAAACCGTATGTCGGACTGGAGTTACCGAACAAAAAACGTCAAACCGTCTATCTGCGAGAAGTGCTGGATAACGCTAAATTCCGTGATAACTCATCTCCGCTGACTGTGGTGCTGGGCAAAGATATTGCGGGCGAACCGGTGGTGGCCGATCTGGCTAAAATGCCGCACCTGCTGGTGGCAGGGACAACCGGTTCCGGTAAGTCTGTTGGGGTGAACGCCATGATCCTCAGCATGCTGTACAAAGCGCAGCCGGAAGACGTTCGCTTTATCATGATTGACCCGAAAATGCTGGAACTTTCTGTTTATGAAGGTATTCCACATCTGCTGACTGAAGTTGTGACCGACATGAAAGATGCCGCCAATGCCTTGCGTTGGAGCGTCAATGAAATGGAACGTCGCTACAAACTGATGTCGGCGCTTGGCGTGCGTAACCTTGCCGGTTATAACGATAAGATTGCTGAAGCCGCCCGTATGGGACGTCCGATTCCAGACCCATACTGGAAGCCGGGCGACAGCATGGATGTTCAGCATCCGGTGCTGGAAAAACTGCCGTATATCGTGGTGTTGGTGGATGAATTCGCTGACCTGATGATGACCGTTGGCAAAAAGGTGGAAGAACTAATCGCTCGTCTGGCGCAAAAAGCGCGTGCGGCGGGTATCCACCTGGTGCTGGCAACCCAGCGACCGTCAGTTGACGTTATCACTGGTCTGATTAAAGCGAATATCCCGACGCGTATCGCCTTTACAGTGTCCAGTAAAATTGACTCGCGTACCATCCTTGACCAGGGCGGCGCGGAATCGCTGTTGGGTATGGGTGACATGCTTTATTCTGCACCAAACTCGACGATCCCTGTACGTGTACACGGCGCCTTTGTACGCGATGAAGAAGTTCACGCGGTAGTTCAGGACTGGAAAGCGCGCGGCCGTCCACAATACGTTGATGGCATTACCTCTGACAGCGAAAGCGAAGGCGGCGGTGGCGGCTTTGATGGTGGCGAAGAACTGGATCCGCTGTTCGATCAGGCTGTGAACTTTGTTACTCAGAAACGCAAAGCCTCAATCTCCGGCGTCCAGCGTCAGTTCCGTATCGGTTACAACCGAGCGGCGCGCATCATCGAACAGATGGAAGCGCAGGGAATAGTCAGCGAACAAGGGCATAATGGTAATCGTGAAGTGCTGGCTCCGCCGCCCTTCGAATGATTGCAAAGTTAAGTAATTCAGTATTTTCTACTTTCCTCATGCTGATTTTTGGCCTGAAATGGATAGCAGAGGGATCTCCCCGTTGGGAGTGACGTATTTTGAGGAATAACGATGAAAAGAATCGCAATCACCTGTGCATTACTGTCTAGCTTTGTGGTGAGCAGCGTCTGGGCTGATGCTGCCAGCGACCTGAAAAGCCGTCTGGATAAAGTCAGTAGCTTCCATGCCAGCTTTACTCAGAAGGTCACGGACGGTAGCGGCGCTGCGGTGCAGGAAGGTCAGGGCGACTTATGGGTTAAACGCCCTAATCTGTTTAACTGGCATATGACGCAGCCTGACGAGAGCATTCTGGTTTCCGATGGTAAAACGCTGTGGTTCTTTAACCCGTTTGTTGAGCAGGCGACAGCGACCTGGTTGAAAGACGCCACGGGCAACACGCCGTTTATGCTGATTGCGCGTAACCAGGCCAGCGACTGGCAACAGTACAATATTAAGCAAAACGGCGATGATTTCGTGCTGACGCCAAAAACCAGCAGCGGTAACCTGAAGCAGTTTACTATCAATGTTGGGCGGGACGGGACGATCCATCAGTTCAGTGCCGTTGAGCAAGACGATCAGCGCAGCAGCTATCAGCTTAAATCCCAGCAAAATGGTGCGATTGAACCTTCGAAATTCACCTTTACCCCGCCGCAAGGTGTAACGGTTGACGATCAACGTAAGTAGAGGCGTGTGAGTGAGCAATCTGTCGCTCGACTTTTCTGATAATACCTTTCAGCCACTGGCCGCACGTATGCGGCCAGAAAATTTAGCGCAGTACATCGGCCAGCAGCATCTGCTGGCTGCGGGTAAACCCTTGCCGCGCGCCATCGAGGCCGGGCACCTGCACTCTATGATTTTATGGGGTCCGCCGGGGACGGGGAAAACCACGCTAGCCGAAGTTATTGCCCGTTACGCTAACGCCGATGTTGAACGAATTTCGGCGGTCACGTCTGGTGTAAAAGAAATTCGTGAAGCGATTGAGCGGGCGCGTCAGAATCGTAACGCGGGTCGACGTACGATCCTGTTCGTGGACGAAGTTCACCGTTTTAATAAAAGCCAACAGGATGCGTTTTTACCGCATATTGAAGACGGTACCATCACGTTTATTGGCGCCACCACTGAAAATCCCTCGTTTGAACTGAACTCGGCACTGTTGTCGCGGGCGCGTGTTTATTTACTGAAATCGTTAACCACCGACGATATTGAACAGGTGCTGGACCAGGCGATGTCAGATAAAGCCCGGGGTTACGGCGGCCAGGATATCGTACTGCCACCAGAGACGCGTCGGGCGATTGCCGAACTGGTTAATGGTGACGCACGGCGAGCGCTGAATACGCTGGAAATGATGGCCGATATGGCCGAAGTTGATGATTCTGGCAAGCGCGTATTGAAACCAGAATTGCTCACTGAAATTGCCGGTGAACGCAGCGCACGCTTCGATAATAAAGGCGATCGTTTTTACGATCTCATCTCCGCATTACACAAATCGGTTCGCGGCAGCGCCCCGGATGCGGCGCTTTATTGGTATGCGCGCATCATTAGTGCAGGCGGTGACCCGCTGTATGTTGCCCGTCGCTGTCTGGCCATTGCCTCTGAAGATGTCGGCAATGCCGACCCTCGCGCCATGCAGGTGGCAATTTCCGCATGGGACTGCTTTACCCGTGTGGGACCCGCGGAAGGTGAACGAGCGATTGCTCAGGCGATTGTTTATCTGGCCTGCGCGCCGAAAAGTAATGCGGTTTACACCGCCTTCAAAGCCGCGCTGGCTGATGCCCGCGAACGTCCGGATTACGACGTGCCAGTCCACCTGCGCAATGCGCCAACTAAGCTGATGAAAGAAATGGGCTATGGTCAGGAGTATCGTTACGCCCATGATGAACCAAATGCCTATGCCGCCGGAGAAGAGTACTTCCCGCAGGAAATGGCACAAACGCGCTATTATCACCCCACAAACAGAGGTCTTGAAGGCAAGATTGGCGAAAAGCTCGCCTGGCTCGCCGGACAGGATCAAAATAGCCCTATAAAACGCTACCGTTAGTGTTATCGTTGCGGTAATGTTGTCTCTGTATCCCTGTGACCGCAGGCTGTGGTCACTTTCTCCTATTTTAATTCGATAAGCACAGGATAAGCATGCTCGATCCCAATCTGCTGCGTAATGAGCCAGACGCAGTCGCAGAAAAACTGGCAAGCCGGGGCTTTAAGCTGGATGTAGATAAGCTGCGCGCTCTTGAAGAGCGTCGTAAAGTTCTGCAGGTACAAACTGAAAACCTGCAGGCAGAGCGTAACTCTCGATCGAAATCCATCGGCCAGGCAAAAGCGCGCGGGGAAGATATCGAGTCTTTACGTCTGGAAGTGAACAAACTGGGCGAAGAGCTGGATGCCGCGAAAGCTGAACTTGATACCTTACAGGCCGAGATCCGCGACATTGCGCTGACCATTCCTAACCTGCCAGCGGACGACGTTCCGGTGGGTAAAGATGAAAATGACAACGTTGAAGTCAGCCGTTGGGGTACGCCGCGTGAGTTTGATTTCGAAGTGCGCGATCACGTTACCCTGGGTGAAATGCACACGGGTCTTGATTTTGCCGCTGCGGTTAAGCTGACCGGCTCTCGTTTCGTCGTGATGAAAGGGCAGATCGCGCGCATGCACCGTGCGCTGTCTCAGTTCATGCTGGATCTGCATACCGAACAGCATGGTTACAGCGAAAACTACGTTCCGTATCTGGTTAACCATGACACGCTGTACGGAACAGGGCAACTGCCGAAATTTGCTGGCGATCTGTTCCACACCCGTCCGCTGGATGAAGAAGCTGACAGCAGCAACTATGCGCTGATCCCAACGGCAGAAGTTCCGCTGACCAACCTGGTTCGCGACGAAATCATTGACGAAGATGCGCTGCCGATCAAAATGACCGCGCATACGCCGTGCTTCCGTTCTGAAGCAGGTTCTTACGGTCGTGATACCCGTGGTCTGATCCGTATGCATCAGTTCGATAAAGTTGAAATGGTGCAGATCGTTCGCCCGGAAGACTCTATGGACGCGCTGGAAGAGATGACCGGCCATGCCGAGAAGGTTCTTCAGCTGCTGGGCCTGCCGTACCGTAAGATCATCCTGTGCACAGGCGACATGGGCTTCGGCGCATGCAAAACGTACGATCTGGAAGTGTGGATCCCGGCGCAGAACACCTATCGCGAAATCTCCTCTTGCTCCAACGTGTGGGATTTCCAGGCTCGTCGTATGCAGGCGCGTTGCCGCAGCAAATCCGACAAAAAGACCCGTTTAGTACATACGCTGAACGGTTCCGGTCTGGCGGTTGGACGTACGCTGGTTGCGGTGATGGAAAACTATCAGCAGGCTGATGGCCGTATTCAGGTTCCGGAAGTGTTACGTCCGTACATGAATGGCCTGGAATTTATCGGCTAATCTACCTTTCTTTGCTAAAAAAGCGCCTCAGGGCGCTTTTTTTATGCCCGTTTGACGTCGGACAATAACACCTACCTCCATAGGAGTAATACTGCCTTCGAATGAAAGTCAGTATTTATCTCTGTCTTTTCGCAAATTCAGTATCTACCAGTCTGTATATTGATATTAACGCTATATAAAAATCTATATAACGAGTATTTCTCTTTTGTTTATTGTGAGCAGCAGAGTGAGCCACTATGAAAACTAAGATCCCCGATGCCATGCTGGCAGCTGAGGTTAGTCGCCGAGGTTTGGTGAAAACGACGGCGATAGGCGGACTGGCGGTGGCCAGTAGCGCGTTTACCCTGCCATTTACCCGTATTGCAAATGCTGCAGAAGCCCTTAATCCGACACAGGCCAATGAGAAAGTCATATGGAGCGCGTGTACGGTGAACTGTGGTAGCCGCTGTCCTCTGCGTATGCACGTGGTAGACGGTGAAATAAAGTATGTTGAAACCGACAACACCGGTGATGACAACTATGACGGCTTGCACCAGGTACGCGCCTGTCTGCGTGGTCGCTCCATGCGTCGTCGCGTTTATAATCCCGACCGTCTGAAATACCCGATGAAACGTGTCGGTAAACGTGGCGAAGGGAAATTTGAGCGTATCAGCTGGGATGAAGCCTACGACATCATTGCCAGCAATATGCAGCGTCTTATCAAAGACTACGGCAACGAGTCTATCTACCTGAACTACGGCACAGGTACGCTGGGCGGCACCCTGACACGTTCCTGGCCGCCAGGCAAAACGCTGGTAGCACGTCTGATGAACTGCTGTGGCGGCTACCTGAACCACTACGGTGACTACTCTTCAGCGCAAATCGCTGCCGGGTTGAATTACACCTACGGCGGTTGGGCTGACGGTAACAGCCCGTCCGACATTGAAAACAGCAAGCTGGTGGTTCTGTTCGGGAATAACCCAGGTGAAACCCGTATGAGCGGGGGTGGGGTAACCTATTACCTTGAACAGGCGCGACAGAAATCCAATGCCCGCATGATTATTATCGATCCTCGCTACACGGATACCGGTGCGGGTCGTGAAGATGAATGGATCCCGATCCGCCCAGGTACCGATGCGGCGCTGGTGAATGGTCTGGCGTATGTGCTGATCACCGAAAACATGGTCGATCAACCGTTCCTTGATAAATACTGCGTGGGTTACGACGAGAAAACCTTACCGGCCGACGCAACGAAAAACGGTCACTATAAGGCGTATATTCTTGGGCAGGGCAAAGACGGTATCGCCAAGACTCCGGAATGGGCAGCGCAAATTACCGGTATTCCTGCTGATCGAATCGTCAAACTGGCACGTGAAATCGGTAGCGCTAAACCGGCATATATCAGTCAGGGGTGGGGACCGCAGCGCCATGCTAACGGTGAAATAGCGACTCGTGCCATTTCTATGCTGGCAATCCTTACCGGTAACGTTGGGATTAACGGCGGCAACAGCGGGGCGCGTGAGGGCTCATACAGTTTGCCGTTTGAACGTATGCCTACGCTGGAAAACCCAGTCGAAACCAGCATCTCTATGTTTATGTGGACGGACGCCATTGAGCGAGGTCCGGAGATGACGGCGCTGCGTGACGGTGTTCGTGGCAAAGATAAGCTCGATGTTCCGATTAAGATGATCTGGAACTATGCCGGTAACTGTCTGATTAACCAGCACTCTGATATCAACCGCACACATGAAATCCTACAGGATGATAAGAAGTGCGAGATGATCGTTGTCATCGACTGCCATATGACCTCCTCGGCGAAATACGCGGATATTTTGCTGCCGGACTGCACCGCTTCGGAACAGATGGACTTCGCACTGGATGCCTCCTGCGGAAATATGTCGTATGTGATTTTCACCGATCAGGCGATCAAACCACGCTTCGAATGCAAGACTATCTACCAGATGACCAGTGAGCTAGCGAAACGCCTTGGTGTTGAGCAGCAGTTTACAGAAGGTCGTACTCAGGAAGAGTGGATGCGTCATCTGTACGAGCAGTCGCGCAAAGCCATTCCTGAACTGCCAACGTTTGAAGAATTCCGCAAGCAGGGGATCTTTAAACAGCGCGACCCACAGGGACATCACGTGGCCTACAAGGCGTTCCGTGAGGATCCTAACGCCAATCCGCTGACCACGCCGTCAGGTAAGATCGAAATTTATTCGCAGCAGCTTGCCGAGATCGCGTCAACCTGGGAACTGCCGGAAGGTGATGTGATTGATCCACTGCCGATTTATACCCCAGGTTTTGAGAGCTTAAACGATCCGCTGGTGGAGAAATTCCCTCTGCAGTTGACCGGCTTCCACTATAAGTCTCGCGTTCACTCGACCTATGGCAACGTGGATGTTCTGAAAGCATCCTGCCGTCAGGAAATGTGGATCAACCCGATGGATGCACAGCGACGCGGCATTAACAACGGCGACAAGGTGCGCATCTTTAACGATCGTGGTGAAGTGCACATCGAGGCGAAAGTAACGCCGCGTATGATGCCTGGCGTGGTGGCATTGGGCGAAGGGGCGTGGTATGACCCGGACGCAAAACGCGTGGACCAGGGCGGTTGCATTAACGTCCTGACGACCCAGCGTCCGTCTCCTCTCGCGAAGGGGAACCCATCACACACGAACCTTGTTCAGGTTGAAAAGGTGTAAGGAGTAACCGATGACAACCCAGTATGGATTTTTTATTGATTCCAGCCGTTGCACCGGTTGCAAAACCTGCGAACTGGCGTGCAAAGATTTCAAAAATTTAACCCCTGAAGTCAGCTTCCGCCGCATTTATGAGTACGCGGGCGGTGACTGGCAGGAAGACAACGGCGTCTGGCATCAGAACGTCTTTGCCTATTACCTCTCCATTGCGTGTAACCACTGTGAAGACCCGGCCTGTACCAAGGTGTGTCCGAGCGGTGCGATGCACAAACGTGAAGATGGCTTTGTCGTTGTCGATGAAGATGTGTGCATCGGCTGCCGCTATTGCCACATGGCCTGTCCTTACGGTGCACCACAGTACAATGCTGACAAAGGGCACATGACCAAATGCGATGGCTGCCATGAGCGCGTCGCTGAAGGTAAGAAACCTATTTGCGTCGAGTCCTGTCCACTGCGTGCGCTGGATTTTGGCCCAATTGATGAACTGCGCAAAAAACACGGTACTTTGGCTGCGGTTGCGCCACTGCCGGGCGCGCACTTTACCAAACCGAGCATTGTCATCAAACCTAACGCCAATAGCCGCCCGACCGGGGATACCACAGGTTATCTGGCTAATCCGAAGGAGGTGTAAGATGGGAAGTGGATGGCATGAATGGCCGCTGATGATCTTCACGGTCTTCGGACAGTGTGTGGTTGGCGGTTTTATTGTTCTGGCGCTGGCGTTGATGAAAGGGGGCTTACGCCCAGAATCGCAGCAACGCGTAATTACCTGCATGTTTGGGCTGTGGGTATTAATGGGCATTGGATTTATTGCTTCCATGCTCCACTTGGGCTCACCGATGCGCGCCTTTAACTCACTCAATCGCGTTGGGTCATCTGCGTTGAGTAACGAAATTGCCAGCGGCTCACTCTTCTTTGCCGTTGGCGGTATCGGCTGGCTGCTGGCTATGTTGAAGAAAATGTCGCCCGCATTACGCAATCTGTGGTTAGTTGTCACCATGGTGCTGGGTGTGGTTTTTGTCTGGATGATGGTGCGCGTGTATAACACCATCGATACCGTACCGACCTGGTACAGCGTCTGGACACCGCTGGGCTTCTTCCTGACGATGTTTATGGGCGGTCCGCTGCTGGGATATCTGTTACTGAGAATTGCTGGCGTGGATGGTTGGGCTATGCGCCTGCTGCCGGCTATATCAGTGCTTGCTCTGGTCGTGAGTGCCATCATGTCGGTAATGCAGGGGACTGAACTGGCGACAATCCACAGTTCGATTCAACAGGCCTCTGCGCTGGTTCCGGATTACGGTTCGCTGATGGCGTGGCGGATCGTGGCGCTGGCGTTAGCGTTGTGCTGCTGGATAGTACCGCAAGTGAAGGGTTACCAGCCT
>OFOU01001077.1_pt1 | contig 18329 bp, 17 predicted proteins | sample 1542061 | NCBI WGS metagenome assembly OFOU01 (sample SAMN04209239, study PRJEB22552) | human gut metagenome | biome: gut; material: feces | host: Homo sapiens | place: USA: Oklahoma
TTTCTTTATATTGTACCGGTATATTTATGTGGCTATTTAAATGGTGCGGGAGACGAGAACCGTAATCATGACAGACGCAAGATTGTATAAATTATGGATAGAAAATAAATCCGTGTTATAAGTCTAAAAGACCGGGTGTAATAGGTATGTAATTTTAGACTATATAAGTACCGTGATGGACAGCCGACAAGAAAAAAGATTCTGCACGAGAAGATGGAAGTAGGGAGCAAAGCATTGTGCTTGAAGAAGCGCTTTGTAATTGGGACATATCCCGAAAAATATTTAGTGGTGAAACGCATTCATCGTTTTGCGTGCTTGAGAGAGAGTTTTAGGTTGCTTTTCTAACTGTTAGGGAGTATATTTAACATTGGGATTAGTGCCCGACATTCTGAAATATTTAAATGATGGTTTCAGTTTGGATAATAGAGGAGTAATTAAAGTTAAATTGGAGGATTAAATGTATTGTGCTTAAAAGAAGTGCCTTACTGTAATATTTTAGGTGTAAAGATATCTACGCTTTCGATGAAGGAAACCGTTGACTTTTTGAAAGAAAACATCAACAATTTGTCAGGTGATTATATTTGTGTTGCGAATGTCCATACGACGGTGATGAGCTATGATAACGATGCATATAGGAGTATACAGAATGGTGGAGTCATGGCGTTACCGGATGGAGGCCCATTATCTACAATTGCCCGACGAAGGGGATATAGGGGAGCGGAACGCGTTACTGGACCGGATTTGATGAGTGAGATCTTTAAAATATCTGGGCAGGAGCGGTATAGACATTATTTTTATGGAAGCGGGCCGGAGACTCTGAAGCTTTTGCAGAAAAAATTGGAGCAACAGTATCCCTATGTTGAGGTTGCGGGCATGTATTCGCCACCGTATAGAATACTTACTAACTCGGAGAATCAGGAGGTTATACGGCGAATTAATGAAAGCAGGCCAGATTTTATATGGGTAGGCTTGGGAGCGCCAAAACAGGAACAATGGATGTCTTCACACAGAGGATTGCTTCATGGAGTTATGGTTGGTGTTGGGGCGGGGTTTGACTATCATGCAGGTAATTTAAAGCGGGCTCCAAGATGGATGCAAAGATGTAATCTGGAGTGGCTTTATCGGCTTATGCAGGAGCCTAAGAGGCTGCTGAAACGTTATATATATACTAATTTGAAATTTTTATGGTTGATTATACGAGGTAAATAATGGGCAAGGTTGTGGGGATTGATTGTTTTAAGCTTTCTAAAGGTTATGGTAAGAGCATCGGTATATATACTTTTGCAGAAAAAATTATACAACATGTGGCAAATAAGAATAGGGATTGCAAATGGGTGGTTTTTGGAAATAAGGACAATGCCCCCTTTTTTAATCTTGGGCAAACTGTGTTTGTGGAAGTCCCTTTTAACTACAGGAATAAAATAATTTGTGTTATATGGGAATTGTTTCTTGTAAAATATTATATAAAAAAGTATGATATAAATACAATACTATTTCCGCGAGGGTTTGCGCCAGTAGGGAATAAAAAGCAAAGTGTGATTGTTGTCCATGATATGATACCATTTTATTATCACAAATATTTTCCAAAAGCTCTAAACCGTTATGAAAATTTTTATATTATGTGGAGACTCAAGACATCTATAAAAAAATCCAGAAGGGTCATAACGATTTCTGATTATTCCAAACAGGAAATTGAACGAATTGTTCCAGAAAGAAAAGATGATGTCCAGGTGATTTATCATGGTTATGATTCGATTCGATTGCCGATTTTAATAGAGCCTGAAATTACTGGAGACTATATTTTGGCGGTGACATCAAAACTGCCACATAAAAATGCTATAGGTGTTTTAAAGGCGTATGAAGCGTATTATGATATGGCTGAAAGTCCCGCTAAACTAGTGGTAGTAGGCATAGATTCCATAGATGACTATTATGCTGATATGAATTCAAATGTAAAGAAAAGTGTAATCTGTAAACCTTTTTTGAAGGATGATATTTATTATTCGTTGTATTATTACGCTAAGGCCTTTCTTTTTTTATCATTGACGGAGGGGTTTGGCTTGCCACCTTTAGAGGCTATGCAGTTTCGTCTCCCATGTGTGGTTTCTAACTATACTTGTCTCCCGGATATAGTAGGAAACGGGGCTTTATTGGTTAATCCGGTAAATGTGAAGGAAGTAGCGAACGCTATACAGACAGTGTTGACAGATGAAGGTGTAAGAAAAGATTTAATAGCGCAAGGAATAGACAATCTTAAAAGATTTGATTGGGAAACACAGATTTGCAAATATATAAAATTGCTTGAAGAAGCATAAGATGCTGTAAAATGGAAGAATACTAACTTGAGGAATATAATTATGGAGCAGGATGCATTAGTATATATAATTCTGGTAAACTTTAATTCAAAAGTGCATACTGTGGAATGCATTGAAAGCTTAGAAAAAATAACATATAAAAATTATAAGATTATAGTCGTAGATAATGCATCGTCAGATGACAGCCAGGAAGTAATTACAAAACAGTTTCCAGAGGTGATTTGGATTCAGAACTCTGAAAATACAGGGTTTGCGGATGCAAATAATTGTGGGATTCAATATGCGTTGAAACATGGAACGCAGTATGTATTACTGTTGAATAACGATACAACTGTGGACAAGAGCTTTTTGGAACATCTTGTTGATGCATATGAATCTGATAGTAGCATAGGAATCGCAACAGGGAAAATATTATATTATCAGAATCACTCTATCGTGTGGTATGCAGGGGGATTTATTAATCATTGGAAAGGAAGTTCAGACGCAGTCGGGTATGGAAAAGAAGATACTCACTATAATAATAGAACTGAATATTGCACGTTTGCTTCGGGATGCTGTATGTTGATTTCTGCGCAGGCAATTAAGTGTGTTGGTTTAATGGATAACAGCTATTTTTTGTATTACGAAGATTTGGATTATTGTACTCGTTTTTTAAATATGAAATATAAAATTCTTTATTGTGAAGAGGCGGTTATTTATCATAAGGAATCTGTAACAACGAGAAAATCATCACCACTATTCACCTATTATTTGGTGAGGAATAGGTTGTTATATATAAAGGAGAATAATAACATGATTTATCGGTGGGGAGCATATATTTATTCGCTCGCATGGTTTACAAAAAAGGCTGTTCATAGAGAAATGCAGGTTAAATATATTGTTTGGGGAGTTAAGGACGCCATACTAGGAAGAAAAGGAAAATGGGAAGAGAATGCCTTATGATAGATCTTGTTAGTTTGATCATACCTGTTTATAATACACCCAAAAAGTATCTGGACCGTTGCTTGAACAGTATTAGGTGTCAGAGCTACACATCATATGAGATTATTATTATAGATGATGGGAGTAATAAAGAAACGTTTCTTTATTTAGATAGATTGCAGCAGAATATAGAGAATGCGCAGGTCGTACATCAATTATCTCTAGGGGTATCGGCAGCAAGAAATATGGGTGTACAAAAAGCACATGGAAAATACATTGCCTTTATTGATTCGGATGATACTATAGAACCAGAGTTTATACAAAATGCTGTGAAATATTTACAAGAGAATAGCTTAGATGTTGTGATAGGCGGTTTTCGCTATATTTATTCCAATGGAAAAAAGACTGACTTTTACTTTAACCCTAACTTTTCAAAAAAACTAGAGATTTATACTGGGATGGATAAATCAAGTTTAATTGCAATGACTTTAGAGGCAAAGTGCGTGTTACAAATACCAGAATTTTCAAAGTTTAAAATGGGTTCTGTATGCCAATGTTTATTTGATAGAAAAAAGATTAGTACAATAGTATTTCCAGAAAACATTATAATGTCAGAGGATAGGATGTTTTGCGTCAAGGTTTTTAAAGAAGCTGACAGGATAGGAATTACTAATGAAGTATGGTATAATTATTATCAACATGAAGATTCAACGGTTCATAAAAAAGGGATAGACCTGTTTGAGAATCATTTTCAGCTGCTCAATATGATTACTAATTTGGAGATGTCTGAAGATGCAGTGATTAACAAGGCTGTCTATGAATATGTGATCTCGCTAGCGAGGGAGCTATTGAGACGAAACATCAGTATATTAGCAAATAGGAGACAGAGGAGGGCGTTCAACTTTAAGTTATATGAATGGGTCAGTAAACCTATATGGTGCAAAATTTATAATGATTATGATGGCATATCGCTACTTGTAGATGACAGAATTCTATCTTATTGTATTAGAAAAAAAAATATTTTGGGAATGTGGGTATCGTTATTTTTAAGTATTGCTATACGGAGAATAAAAAAATTGAAAAATAGATAGACGGGAGGAACAAATGGTTAAGTTTAGTGTCATAGTTCCTATGTACAATGTGGAAAAATATATTGGGGAATGTATTGAGAGTGTTCTTTCTCAATCATTAAGTGATTACGAACTTATATTAATAGATGATGATTCTGAAGATAAAACGTTAGAGATAGCTAGAACGTATGAAAGAGATCAGAGAGTAAAAATCATTACTCAGACTAAGAGGAGCGGAGTTTCAGAAACTAGAAATATAGGCTTAAAATATGTTTCAGGGGAGTATGTAGTATTTCTTGATGGTGATGATTATTTGGATTGCCATCACTTGGAAAACATTAATGAGACTGTTAATCTTTACAAAAGCGATATATGTATTGCTAATGCTGTTATATTTGCGAGAGAATTGAGCTGTGACAGATTTGAATTTTTCCCATATGGTGATAGGATAAATTATGGTAGCCGAGAGGATGTTCTTCGGTTATTTTTTAATAGGAAATTCACCATACCAGGTTCGGTTTGTCTTAGTACCTATAATATTGAATTTCTAAGAAAAAATAATATCTATTTTAATAAATTCATTTGCGCAGAAGATTTTGACTTCCTTATGAGTGCAGTTGTAGAATGTAATAGTATAAAGATTGTTAATGGTGGCACATATTATTATAGGCAGAATAATCCTAACGCATGCACTGCTTTATATGATAAAGAAAAAGTCTTATCTTGCTTATATGTTTATCAAAAGTGGTTTGATTATTTTTCGGTAAAGGGAACGGATAGTTATATAAAAGATGAGTTAGGGAGACAGTTTGCTGAAAATTTTTGTCGAGTGCAAAACCTTCCTGAATCGGATAAACTTGAAGTTATTGAATACATTAAAAGGTGTGAATATATTTATAAAAAGGTGTTTTTTAGCACTTATAGTTATTATGTTTTTTTTAAGTTTCCTTTTAGACATGCGCTGTATTCGGTACGCCGAACGATGACGATATTGGTAAAAGCTGTTATAGGGGATAAAAATTATTCAAAAATAAAGATGTGGATAAAAGGATAGAGGGAAAATGAGAGATGATAAGTATAATTGTTCCGATATATAAAGTAGAGCCATATCTAGATAAGTGTATTAGATCTATCTTAAACCAAACATATAGGAACTTACAAATTATTTTGGTTGATGACGGTTCGCCCGACGGTTGTGGCGCAATATGTGATTTTTATAAGGTGTATGATGAACGTGTTTGCGTAATCCATAAAACAAACGGGGGATTGTCAGATGCCAGAAATGCGGGGCTTGAGGTTGCATCAGGAGAATATATTGGATTTGTTGATAGCGATGATTTTATACATCCTCAGATGTATGAAGTTTTATTGGGAAATTTAACTGGGACAAATTCTGATATATCAGTGTGTGGTTTTCAATGGATTGGAGAAGAGCAGTTTCCCGAAGGGCCGGGTGAAAATATTTATCATATATTTGAGGGAAAAGATATTTTAGAACAGTTAATTGAAGATAATGTTACAACAGTTTTGGCTTGGAATAAGTTATATAAGAGAGAAGTGTTTGAAAATAAACGCTATGAAGTAGGAAGATTACATGAAGATGAATTTATTATTCATAAAATTCTTGCGGATATAGAACGCATTGTCTATACAGATATGAAGCTTTACTATTATGTAAAGCGCAGTGGAAGTATAGTAAATGCTAAAAATATAAAAAGTATTATAGATGCATGGGATGCACTTGAGGATAGATGCATATTTTTGAAAAACCTCGATATGCGACTATATAGCTTTTCACGTCGCCTTCAGCTAGAAATATTGTTATATTCATATTACGCTCTTATTAGCAAAGAGGAGGAGGCCATTTGCAATACCTTAAATCATTTGAAAAAACAAGCTCAAGATATTGTTAGAGAGAAGGAAATATGGAAATTTCTCTCCAGACGTTTTAAAATTCAGATAAAGTTTTTTTTGATTACGCCTGATTTATATAAAAATATTAAGAATATTATGTGTAAAGGAAAAAAAGAGGTTTGAAATGGAACAAAAGTGGACTACAGTTATTAAAGCTAAAACCGGATATTTTGATTTTGATTTAAAGGAACTCATACAGTATAAAGATTTAATCTGGCTATTTGTAAAACGTAATTACACTACGAGATATAAGCAGACGATATTAGGTCCTCTCTGGCTTATACTTAATCCGATGATAACAGTCTTGCTATACAGTTTTGTATTTGGAGGAATAGCGGGATTATCTACTGACGGAAGCCCGGCATTACTGTTTTATTTGGCAAGCAATAGCATATGGTCTTACTTTTCCCTATGCCTATCTCAGACATCCAATACATTCAATTTGAATGTGGCAGTATTCGGAAAGGTATATTTTCCGAGACTAACAGCACCAATTTCAACTGTAATAACGGGTTTTTTAGACCTGAGTATACAAGTAATTATGTTAATAGTAGGACTGATAATTTATAATTTTAAGGGAATCGGAACTGGGAGCCTTTATTTCGTATGGCTTATTCCAATAATAGCTATTCAAATGGCTCTTTTATCTCTTGGGTGCGGTATTATTATATCTTCTTTAACTACTAAATATAAAGATTTAGCAGTAGTAGTTACATTTGGAATTCAACTTTGGATGTATGTTAGCCCGGTTGTATATTCAATTTCACAGATACCAGAGAGATATAGAGATATTTATATGTTAAATCCAATCGCACCGATTATTTCTATTTGGAGATATGCATTTCTTGGGGTAGGCTATATTCCATGGAGGATGTGGGGAGTAAGCTGGGTCATAACCATAGTGGTTTTAATTATAGGTGTGTGTATGTTCTCTAAAATAGAGAAGACGTTTATGGATACTATTTAATCCAGGAAAGGTAGAAGATGGACGAAATTGCTGTAAAAATAGAAGGTTTAAAAAAAGAGTATCATTTGGGAGTAATCGGAGGAACCACACTAAATGCAGAATTGCAGAGCTGGTGGGCCAGAAAAAGAGGAAAAGAAGATCCAAATATAAAAATAGGAATGGAAAACATTGTGTCGGGAAAAAGCTTCTGGGCTTTAGACGGGATAAACCTTGAAGTGAGAAAAGGTGAGGCATTAGGTATTATCGGAGCTAATGGGGCGGGAAAATCGACTCTTCTGAAAATATTATCCAGGATAACTGCACCTACCGAAGGAGAGGTAAAATTAAATGGTCGTGTATCAAGCATGTTAGAAGTAGGTACGGGATTTCATGGAGAGTTAACAGGAAGAGAAAATATTTATATGAATGGCGCAATTTTGGGAATGAGTAAAAAAGAGGTGGATAGAAAAATTGAGGATATTATAGAGTTTTCAGAATGCCGACAATTTATAGATACACCAGTTAAGCGGTTTTCGTCAGGAATGTATGTGAAATTAGCATTTGCAGTAGCAGCGCATTTGGATGCAGAGATCATGATTATGGACGAGGTATTGGCTGTAGGAGATATGAAATTTCAAAAAAAATGTCTTGGTCAGATGGAAAATTCTGCTCAGAAAGATGGAAAGACTGTATTGTATGTAAGTCATAATATGAACACAATTCGTCAGCTGTGTTCAAGATGTGTAGTGTTAAGCCAAGGAAAGCTGATTTATGATGGTGATGTAGAGTCTGCTATTGATGTGTATATGGACAGGTCAAAAGGGGAACTGGTAGGTGCCTATGAACTTGAGGGTGTGAAACGACCGAGTATTGACCATGGCCGACAATTAGTGATAACCAGATTTCAGTTTGACAGAGAGAAAGCCGTTTATGGAACGGATGAAAAAATTGTATTTCAGTTAAGCTGGTTTAATATGGAACAAGTTAAGAATCTTTCTTTGAGTCTGGCAATTCGTTATGCGGATGGTACTGTCGCTGGAATGGCACAGTCAGAGTTTTTTGATGGTTTGAAAATAGGAGATACTTTTAAAGAGGAGTTTGAATTTGACGCTTCAAACTTGGTAGAAGGCACGTACTACTTTGAAGTGGATATAATGGGAATTAATGAGTATGGATCTCATACAAGTTATGATCATCCCATAAAGAGAATATTTTTTGAATTAAAGAAGACCGATAATTTTAATAAAAATGTTTTTGATATAAAATGGCAGCGTAAGTATTGGGGAAGTGTCCGTTTGAACACAATAAAAACTCATAGAGATTGCGAGGTTATAGGTAATGCTACAATATAATTTCAATTATATGTATGATAATGATTCTACAGAGAAATTGAAGAAAATGGCGGCTTATGATTACTACTATGATAAAAGGCCACAAATATTAGAGGTGCCTAATGGGATTATTTTACCTTCTAATAGGTTAGATAGAGATGCTCCTTTTTTTGGAAAGGGAGGAGTTGTAACAGCGGATGGTAGCTTTATGAAGCAGTCAACATTGAGCACCAATTTGTCAGGTACATTAACTTTTGGGGGTAAATATGAGTACAATGAAGATGAACTTACTATATACGATGAACCGGTTATTTATATGGGCCCATTTGTGAATCATTGGGGGCATTTATTAGCGGATTTATTATCGAGACTCTGGTGTCTTGAACTTTTTCCGAAAAATTATAAAATTGCATTTTGTGGAGTTTGGGATTGGGAAGTTCATGCGGAGGGACAAAGCAAGGAACTATTGGAACTGATATGGGGGGGGGGGGGGTATATAAATGTAAAAAGACCAAGCAAATTTAAAAAGGTATATTTGCCAGAAGAATCTTTGGAATGGGGGACACATTATAGCGAAGAATATAAAAGAATATATAAGAGAATAGTTGAAAAAGCAAAATTGGATATACCATGTTATGAAAAAATATATTTTACAAGAAGTAAGCTGAGAAATAAAAAGGAATTTGGAGAAAAAGGAATAGAAGATTTTTTTTCTGCCAATGGATATAAGGTGTTCTCTCCTGAAAATATGTCAGCAAGAGAACAGATTACTTTAATTAATCAATGTAAAAAATTTGCATCAATTGAAGGGACAATTGCTCATGGCATTGTATTTGCGAGTGACAATGAACAGGAAGTAGAGCAGATTATAATAAAAAAGAAAAAAGAAAATAATCCCAGGCAGCCTTTGTTTAATTCTATGATAGGAGCTTCCGTAGTTTATATAGATGCATATGTTCAGCCCTATAATATGTTGCCCGAGATTGGTCAGGGCCCCTATCTGCTGAAAGTCAACGCTAATTTGAAGAATTATGCAAGAGAAAATGGAATGATAGCCCCACATATTAAGTATACTGTGTTTCTAAGTGATTTCGTCCAATATAGTTATATATATTTTCGCGAATGCATAAAAAGGTTACAGATTAAGGGGCGGATAAGAAGAAAGTTAAGTAAAATAAAGATATTGAAAGTCATGTATATAAAAATAAAATTAATTAAAAGTTTGCGAGCGTGTGGAAAATAGTGAGGCAAAGTCTAATATGAATGGAAATTTAAAAGCTATAAATATTGTCAATAATTCGGTAGAATTAGGGGGGGGGGGGGTAAACCTAGCTTTTTTGCGAATAGTGGCGGCGGTAATGGTTTTTATGGTACATTTTTTTCAGTATTTTGGAAATTATGGCATAGTGAGCAGAGGGGCTACGGGCGTTCAACTATTTTTTTGTTTGAGTGGGTATCTTATTATGGTATCGCTGAGCCACAATAATTTAGGAGAATATATAAAGAAAAGAATAGTGAGAATAGTACCTATTTATTATATTGCCTTGTTGAGTGAATATATTTGTGATTGGATTTGGAGCTTTTTTATTGAAAAGATGAGCGTAGCCAGCATATTTTCTACGATATGTAATTGGAAGTACATAATTTATTTTGTGTTTGGTCAGGGAGTGATTCCTACAAAAGATTATTTTTTGTGGAATAATCGTTATGCACTATGGACAATGAGTAGCTTTTTTGTTTTTTATGTGTTAGCTCCTATTTTTTTTAAGTTTGTACATAAATTTGAGGTGGCATTTATAATAACAGCAGGCCTAATGTTATTTAGAGAGAATTTGGCTCAGCTTATTTCTGTAATGTATGCAAATTATCCTGCAACCAGTCATATAGAGTGGTTTAAGTATCAGTTTGCCATAAACGAGATGTACTGCTTTTTCTTAGGAAGTACTATTTATTATGCATTAAAAGATAAAAAGGAATTTATATATATCTTAATCCTGGGCGCCGTAGCATTGTATTCGGGATTCTCGTGGTATCCTAATGAAATTATAATTACTTTGTTAGTTATGGGGGCAATAACTTGGCCAGGCATAACTAATAATGAGAATATAAAGAAAGTCATACATGAATTATCCAATATGAGTTTTACTTTATATTTATTTCATCCGATTTTATTGAAAGTATTTATGAAGCTGTTTAACTGGAAGTTAGAGAATAATTTTAATATAGGATTATTTACATTATGTGCTACAATGATAGGAGTGGCATGCATCTACTATGGAATTGAGAAAAAAGTAAATGTGAAATTGGTGAACGATAAAGTGAAGGGAAAGTAAATTGAATGATTATAGCAATTAATTATGCTGATGAGAAGTATAAAAATGCACAAAGATTAAATAGTAAGACTGCATGCCGGGGGGGGGGGGTGCAATGAGGTGCTTGAATACTCAGAGCATGATATTGATCCACAATTTAAGCAAAAAAACAAAAAGTTATGGGAATCAAAGAGAGGAGCAGGATATTGGCTCTGGAAGCCATATATAATAAGCAAGACAATGAATTACATTCAAGATGGCGATTACTTAGTTTATGCTGATTCTGGTGCTACATATATAAATAAGATTCAATATATTATTGATGCTATGGAAAAACAGAAGACGGATATTGGAGTTTTTCTGTTGACCCATAGAGAGAAACTTTATTCTAAAAGGGATGCATTGATTTTAATGGAATGTGATAAAGAAGAATATATAGAGTCGCCTCAGAGGCTGGCAACTTTTATAGTTTTAAAGAAAACACATAAGTCTATGCAGTTTGTAAAGGAGTATTTGGAATGGGTCCAAGATCCGAGGGTTGTAAGTGACGATGAGAATGTTATGGGTTTGCCTAATTATCCGGAATTTATTGATAATAGACACGACCAAACTGTGTTGAGTCTATTATCAAAAAAGTGGGGAATATCAGCATTTAGAGACCCCTCACAGTATGGCAATAATACTGAAAAGTTTTCTCAAGAAGTAATAGAAAGAAGCAGTTTTCCACAGATATTTGATCATCACCGTAACGGAAGTATTACAACAAATTATATAATTTATAAATATAAATTGAATAAATTGGTACCGGATAGGGTAAGGTGGTATTATAAAAAGTTTAAAAGTATTATAATAAGATAAAGATAGGAATAGCAAAGATGAAAAAAATAAAGATAAATTTTGTGGATTTTTGGCAGGGATTCGACAAAGAAAATAATAATATAAGTAATTTATTAAAAAAATATTATGCTGTTGAAATTAGCGAAAGTCCAGATTATATATTTTTTTCGTGTTTTGGTTTTGAGTTTACAAAATATGATTGTATAAGAATTTTTGTAACTGGTGAGAATATTAGGCCAGATTTTAATATTTGCGATTATGCTATGGGCTTTGATTATCTTGAATTTGAGGATAGATATATTAGATTTCCATTTTTATGGTTCTATTATAAGCGAAGTGGTTTTTTCGATGAGGCAGTTAATAAGCATATTATAAATGCTGATATCTTGAATTCAAAAAAAAGATTTTGCAATTTTATTTATTCAAACGGGATAACTGAAACGGGAAGAGATAATTTTTTTGGTTTATTGAGTCAATATAAACATGTAGATTCACTGGGAAAACATCTTAACAATGTAAATGAATCAATTGGTAATTCGGTTGAGGATAAAATCAATATACAAAAAAAGTATAAATTCACCATTGCTTTTGAGAACTCATCAATGCGAGGGTATAATACAGAAAAAATTCTTCATGCTTTTGCGGCACAGACAATACCTATTTATTATGGTGATGAAATGATTGATAAATTGTATAATGAAAGTGCGTTTGTAAATTGTCATAAATATAACGATTGGGAGGCGGTTATTGATAGAGTTAGAGAACTCGATAATGATGAAGAGTTGTATATGTCTATGTTAAAAGCACCTATTAATATAGTAGGACGTATTCCTGGGATTAGCCAGGCAGAGAGCTTTTTAACACATATTTTTAATCAGGATTTAAAACAAGCTTTTAGACGAGACAATTATATATGGAGCAAACGGGTGGAAGAGCTTTATCAAAATGGTAACAAGAAGGGGAAATGTAATATTTTATCAAGATTGTTAGCCCGTTTTTAGGGATGACTGTATTTAATGAGGATTGTAATGGAGAAAAAATTGAAAATTGCTTTTATAATATCAGATGAGGGACTTCCTGTACCTGCGGTTTTTGGGGGGGCCATAGAAACTCTTGTAACATTATTAATAGAAGAGAATGAAAAGGCACAAAAGTTTGAGTTTATTATAGTATGTAAATATTATGATGAACTAAAAAAGTATGGCAGCATTGAAAAATATAGGCAAACTCATATTTATTATATTGATGAAAAAACGGAATCGATATTAACTAAAATCAAATTAAAAGTTTATAATCATATAGCTTGGAAAAGTGATGGAAGGTTAAGCTATCTGAATCTATTTTATTATAGGGCATACAAAATCATTAGAAGGGAAAGAGTAGATTATGCGATCGCTGAAGGAGGGGATTATCAGAAATTTTGGTTGATATCTAAGAAAATGCATGCCTTTAAAACTATAATACATATTCATCATGAATTAAAAAGCAATTCCAAGTTGTTAAAAATTTTTGGTAAGTCTATTGCAGTAAGTGATTTTATAATGAAGAAATGGATGGAAGGTGCAGAGTTAGGGGAACATAAACTGTATGTATTAAAAAATGCAGTCGATGAGAAAAGATTCGAGTATCATTTATCCAGTCAAGAAGTAATCGGAGTTAGAGAAAAACTAGGATTCGCAATAAGCGATTTTGTGGTTATTTATTGCGGGAGAATTATAAAGGAGAAGGGCGTAAAAGAGTTAATAGAAGCATTTAGTTTATTGGATAATACAGATGTTAAATTATTGATTTTAGGGGCGACAGGGTTTGCAGTAGGTGAAAAAGGTAAATATGAATGCGAAGTAATTGAAAAATGCAAGGCTGATACTAGAATTAAAATCCTTGGATATATAGATAATTATAAAATTTATCAATATTATCAGTGCTCTGACGTATTGGTAATACCATCTATATGTGAAGAAGCGTCTACACTGACAATCTTAGAGGGGATGTATTCGGGCATTCCTGTTATTGCAACGGATTCGGGTGGGTTAGTTGAATATGCAAAAGATTCTTTTTCCATTATCGTTAAAAGAGATGAATATTTAATAGAAAACATTGCAAAAGCTATTATGAAAATTAAAGGCGATGAAAAACTTAGAAATTCGATGAAGGTACATGCACTAAGCGAAGCGAAAAAATATTCTGGCAGATTCTATTTTAAAAATTTTTCAAATTTAATAGATAGATTTAAGGAAGAGGAACTTTGACAATATGAAGACAGAAAAGATTTTGTTTATGTGTAATACACCATATCAACTTTTAATGGCCTCTAATATAGCATGGACAAGATATAATGGTAAGTCAATAGAGGTTATTGTGTCTAATCATTTTAACTCAAAAAAAATAGTTGAAAATATAAATATTACTAAAAACATTTTTTCAAAAGCATATTATGTAGAGTCATTAGAGTATTCTAGAAGAAAAGGTAATTTTGCTTCGCAATCTAAAAAGGGTACAGAGAGGCTGTTGTATGGTCAGAATGTTAAAAAGATGTTGGAATATTTTGTGAACTTAGATGGAATATTTTCGGAGTTATGGCTCGCGAATTTTGAGAGTTTTTCAGAGCTGCTATTTAATTACATCAGAAGGTATATTAACAAAAGTGTAAAGGTATATTGTTATGAAGATGGACAAGGCTCTTATTATGATGATTTCTTTTTTCATACAAGAGAGTATGAAAAAAGTTTTAAAAGACGTTGCTTTGAACGCTATTTTTTAAATATAATATATTCGACAGAAGTCTTTTGTGGATATTACGTTATGTATCCGGAGGATATGGTATTTACCCCCCCTGTACCTGTATGTAGGATTGAGCCATTTGACATAAATGATAGAAACTTTTTGGATAATATTAATAGTATATTTGATTATGAGAAATGTAATGATATATATGACCTACCTATTATTTTCTTCGAGGAATCTTATTATGCAGATGGAAGTGAAATGATTGATGATGTAGGAATTATAGAAAGATTAGCTGAAAGTATTGGTAGAGATAATATAATGGTTAAATTACACCCTAGAAATCCGATAAATCGTTTTAAGCGATTGGGCTACAAGACGAACAAAAATACAGAGATACCTTGGGAGCTGATAGTTTTAAATCAAGAGATATCAAAATCCATTTTAATTTCAATTTCTTCGTCAGCAGTTTTATCCGCATATACAATAAAAGGGATTAGGGGAAGAAGCATTTATTTAAGTAAGATTATTAATATACGAGGAAGAAACCATAATTATGAAACTTATATAGAGAAACTTCTTAACAGTGATGAAGGAAAGGTAGTAGAGTTTCCTACAAGTGAGGTTGAATTTCTTTGTTTGGTTAAGAAGTATTTAGAAGATAAAACGACTTGGAGTGGGGGGAATTACTGATTAGGAAGATTGATTTAGATAATATTAAATATTTGGATGGAGACCAGCTATGAAAAGTCAAGTATGAATTAGCAAAAAATCCAGTTTCTATATCGATGGTAAAAAAGGGTGACTTAAATAAAGCTTGCTAAGAGTGCTTTCCAAAATCTACCGCTATTGGTATACAGACCTCTTATTCGAGGTTAAATTCGACTTCGTCTGTGAGCATCTTATAGATGACCTGTATGAACTTGCCAATGCAGTGGCCAAGGGCATTGTAGTGCGTCCGACCTTCGGCTCTCTTGGCAGCATAATACGCCTTGAAAGTCGCATTGTTCTTTACAACGTTATGAGTTGCATTCTTGAGGGTATACCGAAGTACACGTGACCCTCGCTTGGACATACGGGGTCTTTTGGCCTGAAAGTTTTCAGACTGATATACGGTTGGATCCAGCCCGGCAAATGCAAGCAGTTTTCCTGGCGTTGAGAACCGGTGGATATCACCGATTTCGCCCAGAATCATCCCGCCAATTACGGTTCCAATGCCGGGAATGGTTATGAGTACAGAGTGTAGGCAGGTGACAAGATTTGCAATTTCAAGCTCTGTCTCGAATAACTGAGAATCCAATAACTCAATCTGTGCAATGCTCTGAGTTATCTGGATAGATATAGAGCTGTCATGTAAGCCGACAGACCTCTGTGCAAGACCTCTTAATTCTCTGGCCATATCTTTCATGAAGTTCCCATGGGAGGATTTCACTAGGTTATTGAAGAGATGAGTCAGGTGCAGGGAAGCAATGTTTTTTTGCATAGGAGCCTCTTTTAAGAGTGTATAGACAGCTTTCTGATGCAGACCGGATTTGAAAATATATTGAAGCTCCGGAAAGACCTAATCCATATAGGAAGTCAGTTGTATTTTTAAACGGGTACGCTATTTGACGGTCTTCTGGAGGAATCTGCCAAGTTCCTTCAGCTCAATATAATCCAGATCCTCCAGGGTAGAAAACCTTGGGGAGTCCTGCATTATAAGGGTTTTAGCAATCACCAAAGTGTCGACTTTATCGGTCTTGGTCTTGCGTACATTGTTTATACGCATGGACGAAGTCGTGATAGGGTTGAGAACATACACCTTAAATCCTTGCAGATTAGGAAACGGACAAGGTTGTCACCGTTGTGTGCTGTTGATTCAAGACAGATGATGCTGCTGTGCTGGTCAAGTGGTGCCAGCTTAGAAAACAGCAGATAGAAGACATCATAGTCATTTGAGAATTGTAGTCAAGGCTACAGGAAAAAATCAAAAGTCCACAGTATCTGAATGTATTAAACTACGATATTAAAACGAAAGGAAAGTAGATGTTTTTGCTTCTATAAACATCATACAAGGGAAATATGGAAACACTTTTAGTTACAGGGGCTGCAGGGTTTATCGGGGGAGCAATAGCTAAACGATTATTAGAGGAAGGATACAATGTTATTACAATTGATAATTTAACAACGGGATTTAAAAAAAATGTTCCAGATGGGTGTGAGTTTATTTATGGGAATGATTTTGATGATGAAGTACTGGAAGGATTGAAGGATCGAAATATTGATGGGATTATACATATTGCGGGGCAGAGTTCTGGAGAAGTTAGTTTCTCAAACCCTGTTTATGACTTACGGACGAATACAGAATCCACTTTAAAGCTGCTTGATTTTGCTCGAAAAAAGGGAGTAGAAAGATTTATTTACGCTAGTTCTATGGCCGTATATGGGGATCAAGATCCAGACTTTGTAGATGAGCGATCAGCAACGATACCAAAATCCTTTTATGCTGTTGGAAAATTAGCTAGTGAGAATTATATGAGAATATTTACCCAATTTGGAATTAGCTGTACAGCTTTAAGATTTTTTAATGTTTATGGAGTTGGCCAGAATATGGAAAATTTAAATCAAGGAATGGTAAGTATATATTTAGCAATGGCATTAAAAGAACATCATATTACAATAAAGGGGGAACCAGACCGTTTTAGAGATTTTGTTTATATTGATGATGTGGTTAATGCTGTTTGGTTAGCATTACACAGGAAATGCGGAAATAGTTTTGAGATATATAATGTATCAAGTGGAACTAAGAAGTATGTTTCTGAAATTATTAAGATGATACAAAAAAAATTAAAGCCAATTGATGTTTCGGTGGAGTATACGTCAGGTACGCCAGGAGATCAGCATGGTGTATATGGAAATAACACAAAGATAAATAAAGAACTTGGGTGGAGACCATTTTATGATTTTGATGAAGGCCTAAGCCTTATGATAGATTGGGCTAAAAATGATGTAGGAGGTGGAGAAGTAGATGGAGAAAATTAGTGCATTATTAACAGGGCGCGGGAATAATTCATTGCAGGATAAAAATATATTGGATGTATTGGGGCATGCAGTTCTCTATTACCCTGCTCATGCTGCTAGACAGTCTCGGTATATTACAGAATGGTATTGTAGTAGTGATGATGAAAAGATATTAAGAGAGGCAGAAAAAGAAGGATATGAAAGAATAAAAAGGCCATTAGAATTAGCAGGGCCGACAGCCCAACATATTGATTGTATTTTGCACGCGTTAAAGTGTATGAAAAATATACCGGATATATTGGTGGTGCTTTTGGCAAATAATGTTACAATTAAATCGCAATGGATTGATGATTGTATTTCTATAATGTTACAGGATAGAGCCATCACTTCTGTAGTTCCGGTTTACGAGGATAATGATCATCATCCTCTAAGAGCAAAAACATTGAACGAGGATGGAACTCTCTCAATGTATGAGAAGGGCATAACAGGTAAAATATCAACGAATAGGCAGGATTTACCTCCGTGTTATTTCCTTTCTCATAATTTTTGGGTATTGGATGTACAGGTTATCTTGTCTGGAAAAGAAGGTCAACAACCATGGGAATTTATGGGAGATAGAATTGTACCTTATATTATAGATGATTCCATAGATATTCATCAGAAAATTGATCTAACAGTAGCAAAGGATTGGGTTGAGAGGTTTTACGATGATTAACGAATACGTGTTCTGTAACACATCTAAGGAGTGATGATATTATATTGTGGTTCTGTTGCTTTATAGGTTGTTTCATGGACTGTATAATGTCACATGAAATCCTTTATGCAATCCAACATGTCCCAGGCGCCTCCTCTGGATGCTCAAATAGTATGAATAACAGGCATTTACCACCGCCTCCGATACTCAGAGGCGGTACTCCCCTCCACCTTCTTAAACACCTTATTAAAATAATTCATATCCC
>OFOU01001085.1_pt1 | contig 18207 bp, 16 predicted proteins | sample 1542061 | NCBI WGS metagenome assembly OFOU01 (sample SAMN04209239, study PRJEB22552) | human gut metagenome | biome: gut; material: feces | host: Homo sapiens | place: USA: Oklahoma
CGATGGTAGTGTGGGGTCTCCCCATGTGAGAGTAGGGAACTGCCAGGCATCAAATAAAGCAGAAAGCCCGGTCGAAAGACCGGGCTTTTTGTTTTTGCGTTTAAAAAGAACCCCGTCCCGAAAGGTGCGGGGTTTTTTGCTGTGTGGGGTATATCTCCCCCGGTGGCGCTGCGCTTACCGGGGCTACAAAACCGTACCCCGGACAAAGTGCGCAGCACCGCCTTTATTGCTTCGCAAAATAGCGTGACGAATGCTTGTGGCATGGTCAACCGGATAGTGAATTTACCGGATGATACAAGTCGGAAAATAATTATCAGCAGCTACGATTAATATTATTTCTTTATTTCAGCGCCATTATATTGTGCTCCGGTAAAATAATGATGCGGCCTCTTCCTCCCACAAAATAACGCGTTTACGCTTCAGAAAAAATATTTCCGTGACTGGATACTTCGCTTCCGGATGTATTGTGGCGAACGGTATGCTTCTTCCCTGTTTTTGTCTAAATGAGCTTTATCATTAACACTTTGTTAACTTGATCTGGTTTATATGGCAGCAAATTTGATATACAAAGGGGATGATTGCCTGTATGGATGCTGCCCGAAATACCTTGCGAGACATATGCTGGTTCTCGGCTGGCAAATGAGAATAGAAATGAAAATCCTGCTTAACTGGTCGCCATTGCGCCAGCTCTTCACTTACATTCAGGAGCGCTTTACCTTTCTGGTGCTGCTCTGCTGGCCAGCGATTATCTGGTTGTTCTGTCGGGTCGGCGTGTGGCTCACCGATAACGTTTATGAACTGCTGGGAAAATCACCCGCCCAGTCCTTCACCGTGTATCTGCAGCCGTTTATGACCCCCGGCACGCTGCTGCGCATCTCCATCAGCTGGGTGGTGTTGCTGTTCATTCTCTTCAGTATGGCGATGGCCTTCACCTGGGGTTTACGTCGCTTTATGAATCGCCATAAATAAACCATTCGGCCGCCGTAAGTCGACGGCCCTTCTTAAGCCTTTATGCCATCTCACCAATAGTCTTACGAAAACGCAGCAACGCGATAGTAAAGAACACTCCGCCGATAGCCAGCAAGGTTAAGAACTGCGGCCAGACGATGGCGAAGCTGGCGCCTCGATACAATATCGCCTGCGCCAGGCTGACGAAGTGGGTGGTCGGCATGGTCAACATAATATCCTGTACCAGCTGCGGCATACTTTCTCGCGGCGTGGATCCGCCGGAGAGCATCTGCAGCGGCAGTAAGACCAGGATCATCAGCAGCCCCAGCTGCGGCATCGAGCGGGCGAGGGTGCCCATAAAAATGCCGATCGAGGTAGTGGCGAACAGGCTGAGCGCCACCCCCAGCATAAACAGGGGAATCGACCCTTCAATGGGCACCTGCAAAATCCCCTGTACCATCAGTATCAGTGACAACCCGGAGACCACCAGCACCACCAGGCCCATCGACCAGATCTTGGCCAGCATAATTTCAAACGGCGTGACCGGCATCACCAGCAGATGCTCAATGGTGCCATGTTCTCGCTCGCGGATCAGCGCCGAACCGGTGAGGACAATGGCCAGCATGGTGATATTGTTGATGATCGCCATCACCGCGCCAAAGCGCTCCTGCTCAAGGTTAGGATTAAAACGCATCCTGACCGCCAGCTCTACCGGCAGCACGCTGTTATCCCGATAGCGGGCGATAAAACTGTTTACTTCGCCGGTGATAATATTCTGGATGTAACCGTTGCCGGTAAAGGCCTGACTCATGCGCGTGGCGTCGACGTTGACCTGGATTTCCGGCTGCCGACCGGCCAGTACATCGCGCTGGAAGTTAGGCGGGATGTTGATGGCGAACGTGTAGCGCCCGGCATCCAGCCCGGCGTCCATCTCATCAGCGGTGATCAGCTCCGGCTCAAGAAACCAGGGACGGTAAAAAGCGTTAATAATGCGTGAGGAGAGCTGTGATTTATCCATATCAGCAACCGCGATCGGCGCCAGGTGCAGCGAACCGGGCATCACCGTGGCCGAGGAGTACACCGACACGGTAAACGCAAACACGATCAGCGCCAGCATCGCTTTATCACCGAGCAGGCTGCGCAGCTCTTTGACGCCAAGATTATAAATATTGCGTAATCCGCGCATCATCCCTCCTGTTTCTTCAGCAGCAGCACGCTCAACCCGAGCACCAGCGGCACCGCAATCAGTAGCGGAATGAATGAGCCCCACAAATCGCTAATATTCAGCGCTTTCGAAAAGGTCCCGCGGGCGATAGTCAGGAAGTGGCTGGTCGGGTAGATTTGCCCAATCCAGCGCCCGGGACCTTCCAGCGAGGCCACCGGATCGATCATTCCGGAAAACTGGGTTGCCGGGATCAGCGTAATAATCGCGGTACCGAAAATAGCGGCGATTTGGCTCTTCATAAAGGTTGAGATCAGCAGCCCCAGACCAGTGGCGATGGTGACATACAGCAGCGCCGCCAGGGTCAGCGTCAGGAAACTCCCCTTATGCGCGACGCCAAAGACAAAGACCGACAGCGCGCACAGCAGGAAGAAGTTAAACATCCCCAGTACGATGTAAGGCAGCTGCTTGCCGAGCAGGAATTCGCTGCGGGTGGTTGGCGTCACGTACAAGTTGATAATCGATCCGAGCTCTTTCTCACGCACTACGCTCAGGGCGCTGAGCATCGCCGGGATCATCATCAGCAGCAGCGGGATCACCGCCGGGACGATGGCCGGCAGGCTCTTCACATCTGGATTGTAGCGATAGCGGGTCTCGATGGAGATGAGCGAGGTATCGCGCTGCGGGCTGCTCTGCCGGCCGGCCATCTCCTGCAGCCAGGCCAGATGCATCGCCTGTACGTAGCCGCGCACGGTTTCCGCGCGGTTGGGCATCGCGCCGTCCACCCACACGCCGATTTGCACCGGCGTGCCGCGGGCGATATCGCGACCAAAGTTCGGCGGGATCTCTATTGCCACCGCCAGCTCGCCATCGCGCATCCGGCGGTCCAGTTCGTCATAGCTGTGCAGCGGCGCCTGCTCGATAAAGTAGCGTGAACCGGCTATGTTCTGCGACCAGCCCTGGCTGCTGAGGGTTTGATCGCGGTCGAGGACGGCAAAGCGCAGATCCTCAACGTCCATGCTGATCCCATACCCCATGATAAACATCAGGATCACCGTCCCCAGCAGCGCCAGCGTCGATCGTACCGGATCGCGGCGCAGCTCCAGCGCCTCGCGGCGGCTATAGCTAAACAGCCGGCGAAGACTGAAGGCCTGCCGTGGAGCCGTATGTCCGGAATGCGATGCCACAGTAGACGTGGGTTCTTCTGGTACTGGAGAGGACGGCTGGGCCTCTTTAAGCCAGGCGATAAACGCCTCTTCCAGGCTGTTTGAACCGCGCTGCTCGACCAGCGCCTGCGGCGTATCGCTGGCCAGCACTTTGCCGGCGTGCATCAGGGAGATACGATCGCAGCGTTCCGCCTCATTCATAAAGTGGGTGGAGATAAAAATGGTCACTTGATCCTGCCGCGCGAGGTCTACCATCAGCTGCCAGAACATATCCCGCGCCACCGGGTCGACGCCGGAGGTCGGCTCGTCGAGGATCAGCATCTCCGGGCGATGGATGACCGCCACCGCTAACGACAGGCGCTGACGGATCCCCAGCGGCAGATCGGCGGGAAGCGCGTCTTCAACCTCGGTCAGCATAAAGCGCTCGCACATTTCCGCCACCCGGCCGGGGATTTCGCCGTCCGGAATATGGAACAGGCGGGCGTGCAGCTCGAGGTTTTGCCGGACGGTCAGTTCGCTATAGAGCGAGAAGGCCTGCGACATATAGCCCACCCGCTGGCGGGTGGCGATATCCTTCGGGTCGACCGGCTGGCCGAACAGCCAGGCTTCACCTTCGCTGGCGGGCAGTAGGCCGGTGAGCATCTTCATGGTGGTGGATTTGCCGCAGCCGTTGGAGCCGAGGAAGCCGAAGATTTCACCGCGGGCGATGCGGAAATTAACGTGGTCGACGGCAACAAAGTTGCCAAAGCGCATGGTCAGGCCGCGCGCTTCGATGGCGATCTCTTCCTCACGGCTGTCGCGCGGTGGGATAACTACCGCCCTATGCGCCTGACGCTGTGCTTCTGGCAGCAGGGCGATAAACGCCTGCTCCAGGGTCTGGCTGCCGGTCTGGGCTTTGAGCTCTGCGGCGCTGCCGGTCGCCAGCACCTCGCCGGCGTTCATCGCCACCAGCCAGTCAAATCGCTCGGCCTCTTCCATGTAGGCGGTGGCCACCAGCACGCTCATCGCCGGCTGGCGCTGGCGAATACTGTCGATAAGCTCCCAGAACTGCGCCCGGGAGAGGGGATCGACGCCGGTGGTCGGTTCATCAAGGATCAGCAGCTGCGGATCGTGGATCAGCGCGCAGCACAGGCCGAGCTTTTGCTTCATCCCACCGGAGAGTTTTCCGGCGGGGCGATCGCGAAACGGCGCCAGCCCGGTACTCTGCAGCAGCTCGTTGATGCGCAGTTCGCGCTCGGCTTTATCGTGGCCGAACAGGCGGGCGAAGAAGTCGACGTTTTCATACACCGAGAGAGTGTGATAGAGGTTTTTCCCCAGCCCCTGCGGCATCCACGCGATTTTCGGGCACACCTCGCAGCGGTGATGCACATCGCGCATATCGCCGCCAAGCACCATCACGTTCCCCTGCTCGATGGTCCGCGCCCCGGCGATCAGCGAAAGCAGGCTCGATTTGCCGACGCCGTCCGGGCCAATCAGGCCAACCATACGCCGTGCCGGGATCGCCAGACTGATATCGCGCAGCGCGATGGTGGCGCCAAACTGCTGACCAACGTGTTCCAGCAGGGCGACGGGGGGCGAGGTATCCTGCGGCGTTAGTTTCATTGCGGCAACCTCACCGCCAGGGCTTCAGGCCAGGGTTGTTGTTTATCCAGCCGTACGTAAGCCATACCGGGCAGGCCAGTTTTGACATACTCCAGGTGCTGCGCCAGCAGCTCCGGCGGGATACGCGCTTTGACGCGGAACATTAGCTTAAGGCGCTCGTCGCTGGTCTCGACCGTTTTCGGCGTGAACTGGGCGACGCTGGCGACAAAGCTGATATTGGCCGGGATCACCAGATCCGGCGCGGCATCAAGGACCAAGCGCGCTTCGCTGCCGAGCGCCAGCAGACCTGCCTGTTCGGTGGGCAGAAAGAAGGTCATATAGACATCGGCGAGATCGACCATGTTCAGTACCCGGCCACCGGCGGCCAGGACTTCGCCTGGCTCAGCGACGCGATACTGAATGCGGCCGTCGCGAGGGGCTTTCAGCTCGCTATCGTCAATATCGGCGAGGATCCGCCGCTCGGTCGCCTGGGCGGCTTCGACGCGGGTTTGCGCCTGAATAATGCTGGTGCGGGCAGCTTCGATGGCGGCGCGGGCGGCGGAGACCTGGGCTTTCGCCGATTCCAGCGCCGCGCGGGCGCTCTCTGCGGCCGCGCGATCGTCATCCAGCTGCTGGGCAGAGACGGCGCCACGCTGGGAGAGGGTGTTGGAGCGAACATGGCGTTTCGCCGTGGAATCCAGCTCCGCCTGGCGCTGCTTCACTACCGCTTCGCTGGCGCGCATTTCACTTTGTCGCTGATCGAGCAAGGCTCTGGCGGCCAGGACCGCGCTTTCCGCTTCCTTGATTTGCGCGGCGGCTTCAAGACGCTGCTCGTTCAGTACCCGGGTATCCATTCTCGCCAGCACCTCTCCCTGGTGCACGAACTGACCCTCTTTGACCAGAATGGTGTCGATACGCCCGGCGATTTTACTGGCAATATCGACTTCGGTGGCTTCGATTCGGCCGTTGCTGCTGGCAAACCCCGCCGGGAGTCCCGGCGGGCGCAGCAGCCACCATGCGGCGGCGGCGAGCACCACCAGTAAGCCGACAAAATACCCTGCCCAATGTTTCTTTATTTTGTCCATACGCGACTCGCTTGATTCCCTGTGCTGAGTGGTGCGCGTGTTTCCTCCGGCGGGCGGAGCGTCCTTCTTGCGAAGGACGAAAAAGTGGAGGGAGGGCCGCTGACGCCGCGCTCTGCCGCGCCGATGCGCAGCCGCTCGCTGGGCTACTTATGTGGTCATCATCAGCGATCCTGGCCTTAATGAAACACGCATAGTGAGAGCTACCGTTAACGCGATAGTAACAGCCGGGGCGATATTGTCCATACGAAAGACAGGGTCTTGTCGGCGTGTTAACAAAATTATCCGCACAGGGAGTATTTCACCATCTCAGAACAGCACCGGCAGACCCAGCCCACGCTTCACCTCATGCAGCGTCTGCTGTGTGAGGTGGTGGGCGCGTTCGCTGCCCTGGCGCAGCAGCTCCAGCAGCATCCCTTTATCCTGAATAAAAGTGGCCCTGCGTTCGCGGATTGGCGCCAGTAGCGCCTGCAGGCAGGTTTCCAGTTCATTCTTACACTGGCGATCGCCCAGCCCGCCGCGCTGATAGTGGGCTTTCATCTCTGCCACCAGCGCCTTATCGCTATGGAAAGCGTCGAGATAGGTAAACACCACGTTGCCCTCGACATGCCCCGGATCGCTGACTCTCAGGTGCGTCGGGTCGGTATACATCGCGCTGACCGCGTGGTGGATCTCCTCCTCTGTGGCCGATAACGTCAGCGTATTGCCCAGCGATTTCGACATTTTGGCGTTGCCATCGACGCCCGGCAGGCGACTCACTTCGCTGAGTAGCGCCTTGCAGTGGCGCAGCACCGGCTCGCCGGTGAGGCTATTCATCTTGTGGACGATCTCGTTGGTCTGCTCAATCATCGGTAGCTGATCGTCGCCCACCGGCACCAGTTCGGCCTTGAACGCGGTGATATCGGCCGCCTGGCTAATCGGATAGGCGAGAAAACCCACCGGCAGAGAGCGGGCGAATCCCTTCTGGGCAATCTCATTTTTGACCGTCGGATTACGTTCTACGCGGGCGACGGTGACGATATTCATATACAGCGCGCTGAGCTCCGCCAGCGCCGGCAGGGCGGACTGCAGGCAAATAGTGGTGAGCCTGGGGTCAATGCCGACGGCCAGATAATCGGCCATCACTTCGAGGATATGGTGGCTAACTTTTTGCGGATTGCTGCCGTTGTCAGTGAGCCCTTGCAGGTCGGCGATCAGGATAAACTGCTGGTGGTCGTGCTGCAGCGCGACGCGCTGGCGCAGCGAGCCGACGTAGTGGCCAAGATGCAGCTGGCCGGTCGGGCGGTCGCCGGTGAGGATGGTTTGTGGATGGTTCATCAGGGACTCCTTATCAGACTGTTCAGCCGAAAGACGTCCTGAAAACACCAAAGCCGCCTTCCGGCGGCTTTGAAAATGGAAACGTGTATCGTGCCGCCTGTTATGCAGGCAGCCACCAACGGCGGGGATAGGTAACGATAACGTTTCTGTTCATCTTTTTATCCTGCCACGAAATCACGGCGGGGTAAACCCGCCTTGTATTACATGGTCGAGAAGACGTTCATGATCACGCCGCCGGAGATAATCAGCGCCATGGCGATAATGGCCGCCAGGTCCGGTTTCTGCTTATAGAGGATCATGGAGCAGATGGTGACGCCGACGATACCGAAGCCGCACCACAGCGAGTAGGCCACGCCCACCGGGATGGTGCTCATCGCGCGGGTGAGGGCGAAGTAGCACAGGCCGTAGGCGCAGACCACCAGCACCGAAGGGGCCAGCTTGCTGAAGCCGTTGGTTTTTTTGATCATTGAGGTGCCGGTGATTTCGGAGCCGATAGACAGCGCCAGCCATAAAAATCCGAGATTAAACATAGGGTGTTCCTTTCCTGTTAGTTAGCGATGTTCTTATCCATGGCGGCGGCTGGCGCGGCGGGCGCGTCCTCTTCGCTCGCTTCGGAACCCATCTTCGAGAACAGGTTCATGATAATGATGCCGCTGGCGATCACCGCCATGCCGATGATGGCGGCGGTATCCGGGTGCTGGCCGTAGAATGCCATTCCCAGCGTCGAGACCACCAAAATGCCGGTGCCGGACCAGGTGGCGTACGCCAGGCCGACCGGGATATCTTTCACCGCCCTTGAGAGCGAGTAATAGCAGGTGCAGTAAAGCGCAATCAGCAGCCCGAGCAGCAGCATTTTGCTGCCGCCTTCACTGCTACCGAACATTTTTAACGTCGAGGTTGCCGAGGTTTCGGAGAGGATAACCAGCAGCATCCATAACCAGCATTTTGTTTTCGAGGACATCGTTAAGCTCCAGGTTCATAGTTGGGTAAGGTCATATCTTTCTGTTTTTTAAGTAATCAATGGCCGCATCGGTCAGCTGAGCGCGCGGGGCCGCCGCCAGCGCTGGATTATTCACCACGTCTGTGACGGTGAGATAACGGCGCGGTTCGCCGCTGGCGGCGGCAGGCGCGGTGGGCGCGTCCAGCGTCGCCAGCAGCTCATTCATGGTGCCGAGGAAGACGCCGCAGGATTCCAGGCGAGCCAGCGTGGCCTGCAGATACCCGGCATAGGCGCTGTCGGCCTGCGCCCCGCGCAGTTGGTTGAGTTCGCTGAGCGGATCGCAGTGGTAGCGCAGCGCCAGCACGGGAATACCCGCCAGCAGCGCCTCGTGCGTGCAGCGGGCGAGCGGGCTGCTGAGCGTGCCGTTCAGCAGGTCTGAAGCCAGCGGATAATCGAGAAACGGCAGCAGTACCGCCCGCCACGGCGCTGACGGCAGGGCATCCTGCCAGGCCGAAGAGGGAATTATCTCGCCGACCTCCCGCCACGCGGCGGCGTCAGCGAGGCCATCCTCCAGCGCGAGGCGTAGCGGATAGCCGCTTCCCGCCAGGCGTTGGCGGATAGCCGCGCGATAGCCATCAGCGGCGGTCACCATCACCAGTACCGGCGGGCGCAGGCGCTGCAAAACACGCGCAACTAAACCTTCAATCTGTTCGTCGGTCATGGCGAGCCTCCGTTAGCCGATGAGCGTCACCTGCGCGCCGTTTTTCAACCCGGCGGCATTGGCTTCTTCGGTGTCAATGTGAAACTCCAGCGCGAAGTCATCGCGCACCCGCACCACCACTTCATCGAACGTCAGCTGGCGCTCGCCGTTGCTGCGCACGCTGACCTTCTGGCCATTGCTAACGTTGAGTCGGCGCGCGTCCTGCGGCGACATATGAATATGCCGCCAGGCGCAGATCACCTGCGAATGGAGTTCAACGTGGCCTGCGGGTCCAATCAGCAGCGCGCTACCGGCATTCTCCAACTGGCCGGACTCACGAACTGGCGCCTTAATCCCGAGCGTGAAGCAGTCGGCGCGCGACACTTCCAGTTGCGAAACCGGGCGGGTCGGCCCGAGGACACGGACGTTGGTCAGCGAGCCCTTCGGCCCGACAATGGTCACGCACTCCTGGGCGGCAAACTGCCCCGGCTGGCGCAGCGGTTTAAACGGCGTCAGGCTGTAGCCTTTGCCGAACAACGCCTCGACGTCCTGTTGCGAGAGATGGACGTGGCGGTTGGAGATCCCCACCGGGATCGCCGGCGCCGTTGCGCTCAGGCGGGCGGCGATTTTTTCGCAAACCAGGGTGTCGATCATGACTTCTTCCCTTTCTTCAGCGCCGGATGTTTATCTTCCGTTTCGTTCGGGGCGGCAGGGGGGACGATAGGTTCCGGGGCGGGGATAACCACCGGTTCGGCCGTTTTTTGCTCGCGCGGCGGGTTGCCTTTGAGGTTGCTTAACGCTTCAACCACGCAGCGCTCCGGGCGGGCAATCACCAGCGACTTCACGGTGTGCTCGGCGCCTGCGACTGCCACGCCGCGTTCAATGGCGGTGTGGATGGCGCTGATCTCCCCTTCAAAGCAGACGCTCACCAGCCCGGAGCCTGGTTTGCGATAGCCAATGCAGGTCACTCCCGCAGCTTTACAGGCGGCGTCGACGGCCTGAATGGCGGCGACCCATCCTCGCGTTTCAATTACGCCTAAACTTTTCATGGTCGGCTCCTGTTAATGGCGGACTAAGCGAATATCAAAATCAAATTGCTGGAAGAAGGTTTCCAGCCGGTCCAGTTCGTCCGGTGAATAAGACGGGTCCTGGGTAATCGGGTAGGGCATATCCAGGCGTTCGTACTTTTTGCGTCCCAACTGGTGGTACGGCAGCATGTCGATGCGGCGGATATTTCCACGCTTCGCCAGCTTCTGTACGTAATTAATGGCGCCGGTAATGGCGTCGAATGAGTCGTTGTAGCCGCGAATGAGCGGCATACGCACAATGACGTTGGCGCCGGAATCTACCAGCCATTCGAGATTGCGGCGGATCCCTTCGTTGCCGATACCGAGCATCGCTTTGTGGTGTTCGCTGTTAATCTGCTTTATGTCGAACAAGAAGGTGTCGGTGACCGGCGCCAGCTTCTGGTAGTTGGCAAGCGGGGTGGTGCCCTGGGTTTCGACGGCGGTGTTAATCATCATCTTTTTGCATTCGCTGAATAAGGCGACGGCAAAATCGGTCTGCAGGCTCATCTCGCCGCCGCCGATGGTGACGCCGCCGCCTGAGGAGATGTAGAAGTCGTAGTCCTGCATGATGATCTCCATCAGCTCGCTGACGGTGACGTCCTTGCCCATAATGTCCAGCGCGTTCTGGGTGCACATCTCTTCGCATTTGCGGCAGCCGATGCAGTCTTTATTGCGGTCGACGAAGTGCTTCATTTCGCCGTTTTCTTCCGCCCGATAATGAATACCTGCCGGACAGACGCTGACGCAGTCGCCGCAGTTAATGCATTTGTCGTGCGAGAACATCACCTGGAACTGGCTGTTCAGCCCTTCCGGGTTGGCGCACCACGGGCAGCGAATGTTGCAGCCCTTAAAAAACACCAGCGTGCGAATGCCATCGCCGTCATAGATCGAATATTTCTGGATATTGAAAATTCGGCCCGTTAATTCTTGTTTTGCGATCACGCTTGCCTCCCGCTCCGTCCCGTTACGGGACGGAGAACTTCCGGTTATTTCTCAAATACAGCTCATTTAATTCTCTTTAAGAGAGCTAGAACTTCTCAATCACCGTACGGCTGATGATCTCGTCCTGGACCTCTTTGCACAGCTCGACGAAGTAGGCGCTATAGCCGGCGACGCGGACGATCAGGTCGCGGTATTTCTCCGGCTCCTGCTGCGCTTTCTTCAGCACTTCGTTATCGACATAGCTGAACTGCATCTGGCCATTGCCGAGAATCGAGGCGGTACGCAGCAAGGTAATCAGTCCATGGCGCCCCTCCGGGGTATCCAGCAGCCCTTTGAGGAACTTGAAGTTGTGCACCATGCCGATGTTCATGGTTTCCACGTTCATCTTGCTGACCGACTTGATAATCGCCGTCGGACCTTGTTTATCCGCGCCCTGGGTTGGGCTGATGCCATCGGAGAGCGGCATCCACGCCAGGCGGCCGTTCGGCGTGGCGTTGGTCAGCTCGCCGATGGGCGTGTTGTTGGAGATAGACAGGGTGCCGTGGCTGAGGGTCGAGTAGAGCATCTTGTACTTACGGCACTCTTTCTCGGTCCATTCGGTAATATCCAGCGCGTACTGGTCGACGTAGTTATCGTCGTTACCGTATTTCGGCGCGTTCAGGCAGTCGCGGCGCAGCGCTTCGTAACCTTCAAAGTTGGCCAGCAGCGCATCGCGGATCTGCTCAAGGGTGTATTTCTTCTCTTCAAACACCAGCTTGCGGATCGCCGCCATTGAGTCGACGTAGGTCGCCAGGCCGGAGAAAATCAGCCCCGGACCGTGGTTGACCATCGCGCCGCCGGCGGCGACATCTTTGCCGCTCTCCATGCAGCCTTCGACCAGCAGCGACATCAGCGGCTTCGGCGCCACATCGCGGTGGACGCGCTGGCTGATGACGGTGCCGATGGCCGACAGGCGCACGATATGGGCGATCTGCTGTTTCACCGCCGCGTCGAAATCTTCGAAGGTGCGCAGGTCGCGCAGGTCGCCGGTGTCCAGCCCCTGATAGCTATCGAACAGCACCATCCGCCCGCGGTTGAGCACGAACTCGATAGCGATAGGCCACTGGGTGTAGCCGGTGGAGGTCCACTGGTAGATGCGCCCGGATTTCTGCGGTTCAACGCAGCCCATCAGGCAGTAGTCGCGGGCGTCTTCAAAATCGAAGCCTTTGCGCAGCATCATCTTGATGTGGGAGTCATCGAAGTGGCAGGCCGGGAAGCCCATTCCCGCTTTCACCACGTCGACGATTTTTTCCATGTATTTCTGCGGCGACTGGTTGTGAATACGGCAGGCCAGCGACGGCTGGTAAACCTTCACGAAGCGCACGGCGTCCATAATCAGATAAGTCAGATCGTTACAGGCATCGCCGCCGCTACGTTTCTGGCCGCCAACGGTGAGGTTGATAAACGGCTGATAACCCGCAAAATATTTCGCTCCCAGCTCGCTCGACATCCACATCAGTTCGGCGCATTTGATGATGAACGCCTGCAGCAGTTCCAGCGCGCTGTCGTGGGTCAGGCGGCCTTCGCGGATATCGGCTTCGAACATCGGGTAGCAGTACTGGTCGACGCGCCCCAGCGACAGCCCGGTCTGGTTCTCTTCGATTTCAAACAGTGATTCGACGGTCCAGATACTCTGCAGCGCTTCCTGCAAGGTCTTCGGCGGATTGGCCGGCACGTTTTCGTTGACGTCGGCGATGGTCAGCAACTCGGCGCGGCGCTGGGCGTTTTGCTCTTTAGCCGCCAGTTCGCGGGCGTGGGCGGCGATACGGCGGGCGTAGTTGACCACCCCTTCACAGGTTTCAATCGCCGCTTTGTAGTAGTAGATACGGTCGATATCTTCCGGATTTTCCATGCTCAGGCTGGCCAGATGCGCTTCGGCATCGGCTTTAATGCCGTTCATCCCTTTGGTGAATAGCAGCACGTCGTAGCCCGGACAGGTATCGCCGCCGCCGTTAATCTGGTGATAGGAGAGATCGCTGACGAAAGTCTCGCCGCTGAAGGCCCAGACGCCGGCCTCACGGTATTGCGCTTCGCAAATCTCATCCAGCGAACGCCCTTCCCAGAACGGGACGATCTCTTCGCGAATGGTTTTTTTATCCGCTTCGCTGATTTCAAACGGATCCTGCGGGCGGGTGCTCATGGTGTCGAGCTCGTCGCGCACCCAGCGCCAGGCGATATCCGGCGAGAAGGCGCCCGCGCGCGGCTTGCCGCACGGATGGCCGACGATCAGCTCATCGTCCTGAATCAGAATCGGCGCGGTTTCGCAGGCGTGGCGGAAGGCTTTCGCCCGTAGCAGAATGGTCGGCATGCCCGGGTTGGCTTTGACCACTTCGGTAAAGGCCAGCGCGCGATAGATAGAGACGCTCGGGCGCACCGTCAGGTAGTGGTTACGCAGGCGCTGCATACGCGGGGTTAAGCCTTCCATCGCCGGCGTGTCGGCGCAGGCGGCGAACGGCGCGTGGCTGACCGGCTGTACGCCGCTAAACAGGCGCACCGGCAGATTCAGCGCGCTGAGGTTGCGCTGGGCGCTGATAAACATGGCGGAGAGTTCGTTCACTTCAGCATGATCAAAAGCGGCACCGTGCAGCATGGCGTCGAGCATCGGATAGCCGTCAATGGCGCAGGCGGCGCGGATTTCGCTTAGTTCCGCCAGCTTGAACCACAGGCACTCCACGATCTCATAGGCCTGCTGGGTATTGAGCGCGCCGCTGTTGATATCGCGTTGGAAGTAAGGCATTAGCGCGATATCCGCCCCTTGCGGGTTAACCGCATAGCTGCCGTTGTCCAGCTGTAGCGCCAGCTGGAACAGATAGAACGCCTGGCAGGCTTCTTTGAAATTACGCGCCGGATGGGCCGGAACGTGGTGCAGAATGGCCGCGCTATCGAGCAGCTCGGCTTTGCGATAAGCATTGGTTTCCGCGGCCGCCAGCTGTTCGGCGCTGTTGGCCAGATTTTGCGCCAGCGCCAGCAGGGCGTCACAGGCGTAGATGGCGGCGCGGCAGCCGTTGACTTCATCCATACCGCTGCGGCTAACGGCGCTACCGAGGGCGCGGGTTTTCTCTTCTAACTGGTGCTTAATCGCCAGCACGCCTTTTTCGACCACCAGTTTGTAATCCGGCGAGTCCAGCTCGCTATTGAGGTTGAGGAACTGGAAAACTGATGGACGACGGGTCGCGTTTTCGTCATGGAAAATCGCCCCGTGCGGTTTACGGGTCTGGTTGCCGACGATCAGCTCGTCGGCGCTGATGGTCAGCGGCAGCTGGCGCATCAGTTCATAGAAGCGGCGCGCCGGTTTAACGGCGGCGGGAACGCCCGCGATGTCGCCATCAAGAGCGTTCAGTGTGGTGGCATGTTCGGTGCACAGCGTACTTTTCTGGGCGAGTAAACGGTCTGCCAGCACTTTGACGCGCGGCGTTAAGTTGTAGTGTGCCATGAAGTATTCTCCAGATGTTCTTTTTCCGCGGCTGATGACAACCCGGTTGTGGATACAGTGTCCGTTTCTGCCGGGTGGCGGCTGACGCCTTACCCGGCCTACAAATAACCCAGCGATCACCCGGTTATCTGTTACCCGTAGGCCCGCGCAAGCGGAGCGCCGCCGGGCGATGTCTGTTGTCCATGCCACGCCTGGCGATAAAGTTCGGTTAACGCGTTAGCGTCCGGCGCGCGTGGGTTGGTCGGGGTACAGCTGTCGCGCAGCGCCTGGCCGACCATCTCCGGCAGGCGGCGCTCGAATTCAGGCGCGTCAATGCCGGTGTCGCTAATGCCGGAGGGCATGTTCATCTCTTCTTTTAACGCCTGAACGGCGACCAGCAGGCTGGCGACGCCCTGGCGTGGCGAGGCGGCAGGCAGATCCAGCAGATGCGCCAGACGGGCATATTTATGCGCCGCGAGGGTGTCGCACTGGCCGTCGACATCGGCATTCCAGGCGACGACGTGCGCCATCAGCAGGGCGTTGGCGCGGCCATGGGGCACGCGGAAGACGCCGCCGAGGGCGTGTGCCAGGCTGTGGGTTATCCCCAGCGAGGCATTGGTGAAGGCCATGCCCGCCATGCAGGAGGCGTTGTGCATCTTTTCGCGCGCCAGCAGGTTGTCGCCGCTGCGCCAGCAGGTCGGCAGATAGCGAAATACCTGCTGCACCACTTTCTCCGCCAGCGCGTCGGAAAAGTCGCTGGCGGCGCGGGAGACGTAGGCCTCAAGGGCGTGACACAGCACGTCCATGCCGGTGTCGGCGGTAATTGCCGGCGGTACCGAAGTCACCAGCGCCGGGTCAAGAATGGCGATATCCGGCAGCAGCGACGCATCCACCAGCACCAGCTTCTCCGCGTTGGCTTTCACCACCGAAAAGGCGGTGACTTCCGAACCGGTACCGCTGGTGGTGGGGATGGCGACAAAGCATGGACGCGGCCGGTTAGCCTGCGGACGGGTTTGCGCCAGGGAGAAAATAACCGCTTTGGCGGCATCGATTACCGAACCGCCGCCGAGCGCGATAACCAGATCCGGATAGTGGTTATCCATCAGCTTCATGCCGCGCACCACGGTGGCGATATCCGGATCGGCCACCACGTCGTCCCACATCTGCCAGGCGATCCCGCGCTGGCGCAGCAGGGCGGTGACGCGCTCGGCGAGGCCAAACTTGACCATCGCTTGATCGGTCACCAGCAGTACGCTGCGGGCGGAGAGTTCGTTCAGCACCGAGAGGGCGTCCTGACCGAAGCAAATCCGCGGTTTCAGTAAAAATTCACTCATTGGGCTATTCACTCCTGTTAGGCGTCCCGAAACACGTTCTCGACAATGGCGACCACCGACATCGCTTTGTAGCGCTCTTTATTGAGCGCGAAGTACTCTTCCGCCAGCACGATGTCGTGCATGCCGGCGCCGACGTTATCGACGGCGACCCAGGTCTGGTCCTTCATCGGCTGCTGATTGTCATCCAGTCGGGTGACCAACAGCAGGTTGCTGCCGCGCAGCTCATCGCATTTCTGCGTAGCGACGACATGGCCGGTTACCTTTGCGAGAATCATCGTTTTATCGCCTTATATCAGTGCGTTACTTAGCAAGGCGCTCCAGCACCTGGCGGATAACGCGTTCCACGTTTTGCTCGTTGATTTCGCCTTCCATGCTGGCGGCGCCTGCGCTGGCGAAACGGTCATCGCTGCCTGCGGATCGCGCTGGCGCGGCGTTGGCCGGGGCGTTAAAACGCACGTCATCAAGAATGCTGCGCTGCGGATCGCTCGCCGGAGAGACGATGGTCGGCTGCGGCTCAGGGCGGCTGCCCGGAGCGCGAAGCTCGTCAATCGACCGCACGCCGTAGCCGACTTTGCGGATATTGAGCAGGTTCATCGGGCCGACGTTGTCGGAGCTGGAGCCGCCGCCGACCGCGCCGCAGCCGAGGGTCAGCGCCGGGGAGATGTTAGTGGTCGCGCCGATACCGCCGAGTGCCGCTGGGGTATTAATCAGAATACGGTTAACTGGTTTTTCGAGGCTGAACTGGCGGATGACGTCCTGATTACGGGTGTGGATCACCAGCGTATGGCCGAGTCCTTCGTTGGTCAGCAGCTCCACCACGCGGTGGCAGGCGGCTTTCCAGTCTTCTGCCACGTACAGGCCGAGCACCGGGCACAGTTTTTCCCGCGAGTAGGGGTTTTTCGGCGATACGGTGGTCTGTTCGGCGATCAGTACTTTAGTGCTGGCCGGGACACAGAAGCCCGCCATCTGGCTGAGGTACAGCGCGGTTTTGCCGACCACTTTCGGGTTGATGGTGCCGTTCGGGCGCAGCAGCAGCGCCGCCATTTTCGCCGCTTCATCTTCATTCATGAAGTAAGCGCCCTGCGCTTCCAGCTCGCGGTGAACCTCGTCGTAAATGCAGCCTTCGACGATGATCGACTGCTCGGAGGCGCAGATCACCCCATTATCGAAGGTTTTGCTGGTGATGATATCTTTCACCGCGTGGTGGATATCGGCGCTGCGTTCGATAAACGCCGGGCCGTTGCCCGGGCCGCCGCTGATGGTTGGGGTGCCGGACGCATAGGCCGCACGCACCATGCCTTCGCCGCCGGTGGCGAGGATCAGCGACACGTCTTTGCTGTGCATCAGCTCAGAGGTTGCTTCGAGCGTCAGCTGGGCGATGCCGTCGACGCAGCCCTCCGGCGCACCGGCCGCTTCCGCCGCGCGTTTGACGATTTCAATCGCCTTCCAGCTGCACTGACGCGCGCCCGGATGCGGGGAGAAGATAATGGCGTTGCCGGCCTTGAGGGCAATCAGCGCTTTGTAGATAACCGTAGAGGTTGGGTTAGTTGAGGGAACCAGCGCGCAAATCACGCCCAGCGGCACGCCCACGTCCATCACTTTTTTTACCGGGTCGTCATGAATGATGCCAACGGTCTTCATATCTTTGATGGCGTCGTAGACGCGCAGCGAGGCGAAGCGGTTTTTCAGCACTTTGTCCTGCCAGTTGCCAAAACCGGTCTCTTCCGCGGCCATTTTCGCCAGCGCTTCGGCGTGGTGCGCTGCTTCCTGGGCCACGTTTTTCACGATGGCGTCGATTTGCTGCTGCGAAAAGGTGGCCAGCATTGCCTGCGCTTTTTTGGCGTTGCGCACCAGTTCCCGGGCGTTCTGCCGGGACTGCAAATCGTTATCCAGTTCAATCATGAGTCTATCCTTCATCAGACGAAAAGAGTGGGGACGGGGCGTGCCCTGTCAGGTCATGCTTTGTGCTGCGCCGCGATTTTTTCGATGTCGTTATGGGGGCGCGCGATGACGCGAGAGCTGACGACTTCGCCAATGCGTTTCGCCGCTTCCACGCCGGAGTCGACCGCCGCGTTGACCGCGCCGACGTCGCCTTTCACCATCGCGGTGACGAGGCCGGAGCCGACGTTTTCATAGCCAATCAATTCGACGTTGGCGGCTTTGCACATCGCGTCCGCGGCTTCAATACAGGCCACCAGACCTTTGGTTTCGATAAGACCAAGCGCTTCTTTCATCAGGTTTCTCCGTTAGTCCGCAATTTTGTAATGCGAGACGATTTTGTTGATGTCGTTATGCGGACGGGCGATAACCAGCGAGGTCACCACTTCGCCAATGCGCTGGGCTGATTCGACGCCGGAATCCACCGCCGCTTTCACCGCGCCGACATCGCCTTTCACCATCGCGGTGACGAGGCCGGAACCGACGTTTTCATAGCCGATAAGCTCGACGTTGGCGGCTTTACACATCGCATCCGCCGCTTCAATGCAGGCCACCAGACCTTTGGTTTCAATCAGACCT
>OFOU01001094.1_pt1 | contig 18137 bp, 10 predicted proteins | sample 1542061 | NCBI WGS metagenome assembly OFOU01 (sample SAMN04209239, study PRJEB22552) | human gut metagenome | biome: gut; material: feces | host: Homo sapiens | place: USA: Oklahoma
TGCAACCGCATGGTCGGGATGCGAACTCAGCCCGGGATAGCGCACGTTGCGTACCATCTCGTTGGCGGCCAGATACTCGGCCAGCGCACGGGCGCGGTCGAAGTGTGCCTGCATGCGGGTATCGAGCGAGTCCAGCCCGCGCTCCAGCACACCAGCCTCGTCAGTAGGCAAATCAAGCTTGCCCAAGCCACAGCCCTCAAACAGGACATGCACGCACTCAGCCGCGGCATCCACACGATGGCGCTTGAGCTGCGAGCGCGCGACCGATACGGCAACCAACTTGCGTGAAGCGTTACCGGCGCACACACGGTCGAGCGCTTCGAGCGACAGCACGGCACCCAAGCGCAACGGATCGCAGCCAAAAGCCGACGCCACGGTGTTGTCCACAACCAGCAGCGCATGGGCCTCGCGAGCCGCTCGACCCAGCGTACGCAGATCGGGCACGCGCAGTCCAAACCCGCCAATGGAGTTGACGAACCACCACAGGTGCGGCCCCTCGGCATCAAACGAAGCATCAAAGCCCTCGGACGCGGCGGTAAACGCCGCAACCGACGGCGGGTCCACGAGCACAACGTTGCGTCCATCAAAGCCGCGGGCAAACGCATCGGCAAAGTCATCGGCAAAGGCAACCAGACGATCGCCGGGACACACAATCCCCAGCTGCGACAGCGCTGCTGGCACATGCGAGGCCGCAAGCAACCGCGCCTCACGCGCGCCGGCCCTCAAAGCCCAGGCCTCTTCTAGCTGCTGTACGCCCATACGGCACCGTCCCTTCAAAACAAAAACCCACGATGCGGGTGTTCCCCGCATCGTGGGCAACGGCTGCAGTATAGCGCCGATATGCGACGAATCGCCTAGATGTTGAGCGTGTGATAGTTCACGCTCGCACCCGGAGCGTCAACGGTCACGCCATAGGCCTCAGGATAGATGCGCGTCGAGAACACGAGCGCGCCATCATTCACAAACACCTCGACCGACGAGACATCGCCAACAATGCGCACGTTGCGCACCTCGTCGACGGGCTCCCAGCGCACGGTACGCCCGCAGCCGGCAGAAGCGCGGCTCCCATCGGTAAATCGCATCTCAAACTGCGAGGGCAGTTCGCCCTCGGCGGGCATAAACGCCAGCTTCAGCTCGCCATCAACGGTCGCGGTGAACGCGCCGTTGACACCGTCGGCAACAACGTCAAAGCAGGTATCGCCGACAACCTCCAACGAGCCCTCCCCCACACGCACCGAGGCATAATGGCGCTCAATCTCGCGCGCCGGCTGTTGCAGCACCACGCCGCCAGCACCGGCTGTAAGCTCACGCGGCACCGTCATACAGTGCTGCCAGCCGCACGCCACGGTGGGCGCATTGTCATAGATCGGCTCATCGGGCATGCCCATCCAGCCAATCAGAATGTGGCGACCATCCTCGGCCGTGAACTCCTGCGGAGCATAGAAGTCAAAACCAGCGTCCCACAGGCGGAACTCGCCCAGCTCAAAAGCGTCATTGCCACCCGTAATGTCGCCCGTTACAGGCATGTAGCCCGCTGCATACACGTTGCCGCGGTTCCAACGACCACCCTCGAGCCCCTGGGGAGAAAAGGAAAGGAACTTCGCCGGTACGGCGCCATCCGTCTCAAGCTCCAGATACCCAGGGCACTCCCACATAAAGCCAAAACGCTCGGGCGTAGACACGCGGCTCTCGAGCTCCCAGCTCAGCATATCGGCCGAGCCATACACCAGGATCTCGCCCACATCGCGCCCGGCACCTTCACCATGCATCGCACAAAAACGGCTCTCGACATGCGGCCCGTCCACGCGACGACGCGCGCCCAGCACCATGTGGTAACGCCCATCATCATCGCGCCACACCTTGGGGTCACGCACGTGGCAGGTCAAATCCTCAGGATAATCCTCGGACGCCAGCACAACGCGCTTTTGACTGAACTCCCGACCGGCAAGGCCATCAACGCTCTCGACATAAACAGTATCGGCGCGGCGGCCGGTATTGACGTAGTCGTACGTGCCGTCCGCATCGGAAAGCTTAACGTTGCCTGTGTACAGTACGCGGATGCGGCCGTCCTCGGCAAGCGCGGAGCCAGAATACACGCCATGGCAATCGAACGGCTCGTCGGGCAGCAGCGGAGCGCCAACATAGTTCCACTTCATAAGATCGCGGCTTGTCGCATGGCCCCAGGCCTTAACGCCGCCCTCGACATCAAACGGCGCATATTGAAAATAAGCGTGGAACACGCCGCCCGCTTGGCAAAGACCGTTGGGGTCGTTGAGCCAACCCGCCGGCGGCATAATATGGAAGCGCTGACCATACGCGCCATGACCGCACCCAGAGGCGGCAGCGTCAACAGCGGCAACCAGCTTTGCAAGGTCGCGACCAAGTGCATTAGACATATCAAAGTCCTAACGGATCGAAAGTAACAAGGCGCCAGAGATCGGCGCCAGATGCGGGAAACACCCGCGAGCATACAGCCCGCGGGCATTCCCTCAATCAAAAGCTCTTAGGCCTGCTCGGAAGCCTTGGGCTCGTCCTTGTACAGGACAAACGATACGCCAAAGGAAACCAGCGCGGCGACCGCAAACATGATCGCGTACTGCACGGGCTGGGCCAGGCACAGCAGGATGCCGAAGATACCGGTAACGCCGGTGCCGGAAGCAGCAAGCGAGGTGAGCGCGCAGACCAGGGCACCGCAACCGCCGCCGATGCAGCCGGCGATGAAGGGCTTAAAGAAACGCAGGTTCACGCCGAAGATGGCAGGCTCGGTAATGCCCATGAAGGCGGACAGAGCCGAAGGAAGCGCCAGGCCCTTGATCTTGGCATCGCGGGTCTTAAAGGCAACGGCGAGCGCGGCGCCACCCTGGGCGATGTTGGCAGCGCTGGCGATGGGCAGCCAGTAGGTCACACCGTACTGGGCGAGTTGGCCCAGGTCGATGGCGGTGTACATCTGGTGGATACCGGTAACGACCGTGGGGGCATAGAACAGGCCGACGATAAAGGAACCGATGCCGAAGGGCAGGGTCAGCAGGGCCTGGATCAGACCGAGGATGGCGTTCTCGGCCCAGACAAAGATGGGGCCGACGGCGACGAGCGTCACGAGCACGGTCACGAACACCGAGACGAGCGGGGTCACAAAGAGGTCGAACATCTCGGGAACGATCTTGTGCAGGCGCTTCTCGAGGAAGGCCAGAATGGCGCAGGCGATAACGATGGGGATCACATGACCTTGATAGCCGACCCACTCAAAGCTGTACACGCCGGGGATGACGTTGACCATGGTCTGCACGCCCTCGGAGGCAACCGTATAGGCGCTCTGCAGCGAGGAGTTGATGAATGCACCACCGACGACGGCGCCCAGATACGGGTTGGCGCCAAAGGCCTTAGCGGCGGAGTAACCGATCAGGATCTGCAGAATGCCAAAGGACGTGCCCGAAACCAAGTCGGCGATCTTGTAGATAAAGTTATTGGTATCGAGCGCGATAAAGCCGTTAGAGGCCATAAAGTTGAGGGCGCTCATAATGCCCAGCAGCAGGCCCGAAGCCACGATGGCGGGGATGATGGGGACAAAGACGTCGCCGAGCACCTTAATGGCACGCATAAAGATGTTCTGCTGCTGTGCCGCGGCCTCCTTGACCTCGGCCTTGGTGGCAGCCTCGACGCCACTGAGCGCAATGAACTCGTCGTAGACCTTGTTGACGGTGCCAGTGCCAAAAATAATCTGGAGCTGGCCCTGGGCCTCAAAGACGCCCTTGGCGCCGTCGATATTCTCGAGGGCCTCCTTGTCGACCTTGGCGTTATCGGCAATCACCAGGCGCAGACGCGTGGCGCAGTGTGCGGCCGAAACAACGTTGCCGGCGCCACCGATGTTGTCGAGCACCTCTTGGGCTGATTTGCGGTAGTCCATGACTTCCCTTTCCTCAAACGGGCGCACGTGCACCCGGCCATCTTTGACACTTACACTGTAATCGATTTCAGTTTCATATGTCTGTAATCGTTTTCATAGTAGGGTGAACGGTAGGAAATAGCCGGCGAATGGTAGTTTTGAGACAAACATAAGGGCTCAGAGGCAGGCAGACGTGCCCAAAGCCTAGACATTCATAAGTTGATGGCCAAGCTTGAGCGTCTTGAGACCGCGCTCTCCCTCCACGCCATCGAGCGTGTCGAGCAGCATGCTGGTGGCCTCAACGCCACTGGTCAGATACCCATAATGCACGGTAGGAATGCCGCCCGTCAGCGCGCGCAAAAACGCGTTGTCGCCAAAACCGCTCACGCGGTGTATGCCCTCGCCCAGGCCGCGAACCTCATCGATGGCACGCAGCGCGCCCGCCGCCATAGTATCGGTCGCGCAGGCGATAAACGAAACATCGGGAGCGACGGAAAGCAGCTCACGCGCCGCACTATAGCCCGAGTCGAGCGTAAACGAGCCCAGGCGAATCAAGGCAGCATCGAGCGGGTTACCCGCGGCGCGCAATCCGGCCTCAAAACCGCGACGGCGGTCATAACCGGCCGCGCGGTCCTCCTCGGTAACCCCAATGTAGGCGATCTTGCCGTCCACGCGGCCTGCAAGCGCATGGCCCAGCTCAAAAGCGGCCTCGTAATCGTCGTGATAGACGCACGCCGCGCCCTCAACATTCTGGCCGATCAGTACGATGGGCACGCGGCACGACTCAATCGCCCGGCGATGCTCGTCGGTAATCATAGTTGCCACCAGCACAATGCCATCGACCGGGTGGTTTTGGAATAAATCGAGGTACTCGAGCTCGCGATCGGGGGCGTTATCGGTATTGGCAAGCAGCATCTGGTAGCCACGGCGACCGAGCACCTGGCCAATACCGGCGGTAATGCGGCTCACGGATTCCGAGTTAATCTTGGGCACGATGACGCCGATGAGCTTGGTGGAGCCGGTGCGCAGCGCACGAGCCTGGCTGGATCGCACGTATCCTGTCAGCTCAATCGCCTTCTTAATGCGCTCGGCCTTGTCCGTCGATATGTAGCCACCGTTGAGGTAGCGCGAGACGGCGGCGCTCGAAACGCCCGCCAGCTCGGCGACATCTTTCATCTTTACCACGAGTACCCCTGTCATTGAAATCGCTTTCATCATGATACCCATGAAGGCACTCCGGATGAATCGATTTCACCCAGGTCGAAAAAACGCTAGCGAGCGCCGGAACCAAATTACCCGTGGTATTCGCCGTTGTACTGGATGAGCGTGAGGTCCTCCACGCCGTCGAGCGCGCGGATGGCGTCAGCATAGGGCATATCTACACCATCCGAGAACACCTCGGCAGCCATCTCCACCTTGTCACCGCGCATGGTCTTGGACTTCACCGTAAACTTGGTGCGCCCAAATGCGCGCACGATATCGTCGCCAGTAGTCTGGCCCGTGTAGTGAATGACCATCATGTACACGCGCGCCTTGTCTTGGTGGCTCGCAAAGGCGGCGATCATCACCACGATCACCACGGCCGTGAGCGCCACGAGCGCGTACATGCCAGCGCCTGCCGTAATGCCCGTGGTAATGGCCCAAAACAGATACAACAAGTCGAGCGGATCCTTGACCGCCGTACGGTAGCGGACGATGGACAGAGCACCGACCATACCGAGCGAGATGACCACGTTCGTCGAGATCGCGAGCGTGACCATGCAGGTGAGCACGCACATGCCCACGAGCGTCACGGCAAAGCTGCGCGAATACACCACGCCAGTAAAAAAGCGCTTGTACACGTAATAGATCAGGATGCCCATGGCGAGCGCCACGAGCAGCGACAAGCCGATCTTGGCAGGGTCGACCTGACCAAACGCCTCCAAGACGGAGTTCTTAAAAAAGTCCCTGGTGCTCATGGTCTAAATATCCCCTCGGTTCTCAAAATCCGATTCCCAGTAATTAAATCCGCGCAGGTAGGCGGTCTTTTCGTAACACAGGCAGTACTTGGAGACCGCCGTGAGCTCGGCCGCGCCCGGAGGCACCATATCGCGCACCAGCTGCGGGCAAAACTCCGTAAACTTGACCTCCATCACCAGCTTGCCGGGCTCCAGCACGGGCAATGCGGGCAAGGTCGCATCAAAAATATCGAAGCTTCCCACCGCCGCACGCACGTTCATGTCAAACGTAATACGCACGGTGCCTTCGTCCATCACCCACGGCTCGCGCTCGTAATCCACAATGGTCCGCGGGCGCATCATATTGCAGATGCACTCGATGTAGAACTCGCGACAGAGCGGATAGGGGCTCCTCAGCAAAAAGTCGTAATCGCCAGCCAGAATCTGCTCAAACTCGCCGCGCGTAAGCGGCGCGTCCTCCTTGTAGATCCAGCTGCCGTACTTCTTTTTGCGCTCGAGCTTAATCACCTTGTCGCTGCCGTTATAGATGCGTACGCGATACTTTTTGCGCATGAGAATGCCGGCGTCTTTTTCCTCGTAGGCCGAGTTGCAGTAGTCGTCAAAGTACAGGCTGCGAATGGTGTAACCGCCCGCCCGCGCATGCTTGTCCAGCTTAAACACCGGCGCCATGCGACAGGCAAGCGCGGCGTGCTCGCCCTCGTTAATGAGATATTTGAGCTCGTGGCGGTAACGCTCCTGCGTGGCACGCACAGGCGGGGCCGCCAAGCGCTCAAGCAGCGCGCTAGCCCTCCTCATACGTATCCTCCACGACCTTACCGCCGTCTTGCACGTAAAAACACTTCATGCCGTACTGTTTGCCATCGTCGGTAACGTAATAGTCAAACGCATCTTGCGTATAGCCGTCGGAGTTAGTGGCACGCACGCGCACAAAGTACTGGCCGGTATCGGGCGCATCACTGGTCACCTCGGGAAGCAGCACGTCCTCGGCCTTAAAGACCACATCGCTTATGGCATAGTCGCGCGCAAGTTCTACGGTGTAGCGAATGTCGCGCGCCTCAAAGTCGTAGGATGCATCCCAGTTAATGCGCAGCTTGCCGTTATCGATCTGCGGCACACCGATGTAGAACGGCATGGGCTTTTTATAGCTCTCGCGGAAGCTCTTATAGTTCTCTTCGATCTCGGCCGGAATCGCCGCGGCGATCTGCTCGTATTGATCCTTGGTGACAGGCAGATTATCGATATCGGGCGAAGCGAAGACCAGGGATTCAGTCACCTCGCGGTAGTGCTTGATCATCTTGGTCAGGCGAGTCTCGGTCAAATACGAGCGCAAGTCCTTGACGGCACGGTCGAGTTCGCTGCGGAACGACTTGCTGCGCAACGCGCGGTTAAACAGCACGTTACCCCAGTAGTTGCTTGCGCCGCGCTCCCAGCTCGCGTAGTCCGAAAACCCGGTAAGAGAAAGCTCCAGCTTACGCAGCATGCCGTCGTTATCCCAATCCAGGATATACCAGACCTTGGAGTTAAGCGGGCTGTACAGATAGCAGTTACGGTTCTGCGTATCGCAGTTGCCCGTCAGGATCTGAAACGCCAACCAATAGACCAGGTTCTCGGTATCAAAGTAGGTGTCGAGCACGTCATCGATCTTTTGCGATTCGTCGTTGAGCTCATCGAGCATCTCGATGAGCTTGGTGTGGTCCGTATCGCCCTTAATCTCGAGCATGCCTTCAAAGCTTGCCTGGTTGTAGTCGGGATCATCGGCAAGCTTAATGGTGTCCTCGTAGCGATGGAAATCAAAGCTGTTCACCTTGTACAGGTGCCCGCTCTTATCTAGGCCATGTGCCTTAAGCGCCGTCTTGTTGAGCTGCTCCACCTGCGTAAACAGGCCGTAGTCCTCAAAGGTATCGTTTGACTTTTCGGTCTGGTCGCACACCCACAGATGCACAAACTGCGTGCGCAGGCCCATCATCTGGGGAATCCCGCGGATAAGGTCATAGGCCATCTTGTTGCGAAAACGCATACCCTCGCCCATGTGCTTGTTGAGCGCAATCGCACGCTGCTGGCGCCAGGTACCTTTTCCTTTTTTGAGCTCCACCTTGTAGTTCTTCTGCGTATAACCGCTCGACGTCTGGCCACGCACCTGCACGGTGGCATTGGGCGCTTCCTCGCCATAGCCAACCTCGCCGGCAACTGGGCCCTCTTCGTCGCCCGGCTGCAGCAGGCCCATAACCTGATAGCGCGTCACACCCATGTCGGCATAGTCATACACCGAGTACGCGTTGATCTCTGCCCAGCTGTGGTCGGTGTTCTCGGAGCTGTTGCCGCGCGAGACCGTCAGGTACATGGTCACAATGCCCGAGTCGTCGTAGACCTCGTACAGCTCGTCCTTATCGCGCAGGTGCTTGGTGCCGTCCGAGGACTCGGCCTTTTTAATCTTGTCCTGCTTTTTGACCTTTTTAGTCGAGGATTCGTCCTGAGACGAGCAGCCCGAAAGCAACAGCGCGCCGGCAGCCGCCTCAAACAGGCGACGACGAGACATCATCCTATCGGTCATCAGAACCTCCCCAATGCTTGCGATACACGTGAACTACTGCGCGCTCAAACGCGCCATGTGGCTCACCCTCATGGCGACCTTCCTCATAACGCTGCTCGGCACGATCGAGCAAGCGGCCCAGCTGTGTAAAGCGACCCGTCTTGTCGGTCGCCACAATGGGCTGCTGGCTCAGGATACGATACGGCAAGTTGGCGGTATAGGTATCGAGCCGCAGCAGCGCCACGATAAAAAACACCGCCGCACCCAACAAAAAGCCAAAGCCGTAAAACTGCTGCGGCAAAAGCAACGACACGGCAGTCGCCAGCCCGGCCACACCGGCAAACAGGCCCGAGGCCAGCACGGCTCCCTTGTAGTCGGTAAAGTACAGCAAGATAAGCATCACCGTATTGCCCACGGCATACAAGCCATAGCCCACGCACAGCGTACGAAAATAACCGTGCATCAGGTTGTTAAAGCCCAACGGCAGGGCCGACAGCACCGTGGTCTCGAGCGAAATGACCGCAGCAGTCACAAACAGCTGCTTGAGCGCACAAAAGCGCAGTTCGCTGTTGAGCGTGGAGAGCATCTCCTCCTCGGCCACCACAATGTCGCCCACCACGCCACCGTCGTTGAACAGGCTGTAGTAGTCGCGGTAGCGCGGATAAAAGTTGACCTCGACCGAGACCACAAAGTTGACGGACGTGACCAGGATCGTCAAAAACGCGATGAGCGCCGGCACATCGTGGTAGGGCGCACCATAAAACAAGCCCTTGACCTGCACGCCAATGGGACCGGCCCATATTATCACCAAGTGCGCAAAGAGGCCCAGGTTGGTAAACAAGCCCGTGAGCGCCAACGGCATAAACTGATCAAGCCACCGTAAATAGAGCCAGGGGCTGCGATCGCTCTGCGGAAAATACCGGTACAGCAGCACCACGTCCCAGGCGAGCATGACGCCGTAGCCCAGAGCAATTGATGCCAACAGGCCCTCGACCGGCGGCAGTCCCAGCGCCAGCGCGGCCAGGGCGCACAGGCACGCCACGCCAATGGCAGCCGCAAAGCTGCACAGGATACCGCGGTAATCCTTGATGGCCGTGAGGTAACTCATGCCGTTCCAGTTGACGATCATAATGTTGAACAGCCACAGGCACAGAAGCCCCTGCAGCAGCGTGGCGCCCGAGAACAGCAAAAAGACGCCGTAGAGCACCGTGCCCGCAACGAGCATAATGGCGTTGGAGCCCCAAAACGAAGGTAGGATCTCATCCTCGCGCTCAGCAAAAAGCATATCGGCCAAAAAGCGCGTGACCGACATAGAGAAAAAACTCGTGAGCGTGAGCGACGCCAGCAGCGTATAGGTCACCATGCACACCAGCAGATCTTGGTTGGCACGGCCCACACCCCACAGACCGCACAGCACCAAGATACCCACCTGGAGCAGCACGCCCAGCAGCATGGGGCCCGTGCACACAATGCCGGCGTAGCCATAGGCGCGCATCGTGGCAAACAGACCCTTGCGCCTAAACAGGCGCTTGAGCTCAAAACCGATTCCGGCCACCGGCTACTCCCCCTCTCTGGACAGGTCAAACGCTTGCGCCGTCTCGTCGTACAGCGCGCGATAGTTGGCGAGCATCTGCTCGTGCAAGAAGTACGTGGCAACGCGACGCTGGCCGCGCTCCCCCATCTCAATGCGACGAGCGCGGCTTGTGCACATGCGTTCCATGGCATCGGCCAAGCCCTTGCGATACATAGGCGGCGTCACAAAACCCGCCACGCCAAAGTCGTCGCCCGGGGCGCCTTCGAGAAGCTCGCGACAGCAGCCCACCTCAGTCGTCACGCAGGGACGGCGCGCTGCAAGCGACTCCAGCACGCTGAGCGGCTGGCCCTCGGAGATGCTCGTCAAAATGGTAAAGTCGAGCTTTTCCATGTACTCGACCACGTTGACGCGGCCGGTAAAGATCAGGTCGCGCACGCCCAGGGTATCGACCAGCGCGTGGCACTCGGCGCCGTACTCCTCGTCGTCCACGCCGCCCATGATGTGCAGGCGCACCTTGGGCAGGCGCTCGTGCAGCTCAAAGAAGGCATAAATCATGGTCTTGACGTCCTTGATGGGCGCCAGACGCACTACAGCGCCAATGTCCACCCAGCCGTCATCGGGCTTTAAGGGGATGTCCTTAAAGCGGTCGAACTGGATGCCGTTGGGGATAACCAGGCATTTGTCCGCATCGCAGCCCATATCGATCTGCGTCTTGCGGGCGTTATGGAACAAACTCGTCACACGGAAGGCGCGGCGGTAGATCTCCTCCGAAAGCAGGTAGAAAAAGCGAATCCAGCGGTCCTTAAACGACGGCACCACCCAATCGGCGCGAATGATCTCTTCCTCGCGCTCGCGGGTATAGATGCCATGCTCGGTCAGCAGCACCGGCGCATGGTGAACGCTTGAGCCCAGGCAGGCGAGCAGGCCACCGTAGCCGGTCGAGATGGCATGGTACACATCGGCCACCGGCACCTCGCTGCCCAAAAGGTAGAGCACGGGCAGCAACATGGAACGCATGGTGTGGAATGCATCGGCAAAGGGCGTGTAGGGATACTCGGCCAGGCACACGTCGTGAAAGATATCCATAAACGTGCGGCTCTGCAAAAACGAGAGCGGATGCACGCGACGGCGGTGGAAGATATCGAACAGAACATCCCAATCCGGATTGGAGAGCGACACCAGACGGCGTAGCGCCTCGCGCTCACGGTCGTTAAAACTGGCTTCATGTTGCTCGCCCGAAAGCCGCAGGGCATCGTCCAGGAACACCTCGTGCACCTCGACCACGTTGCCGGGCAGCTCGTAGACAAACTTGCCACGGTCGGCAGCATGCGCGCCGATCACCCACAGCACAAACTCGTGCTCGGGCATGGCCGTAATGTAGCCATGCATCCAGGTAGATACGCCGCCGTGCACATAGGGGTAGCAACCCTCGAGTACCAAGCAGATTCTCATTTATCGCCACCCTCCTTGCGCTCGATCGTCACGGTCTTATCATTTGCCTTGAGCAGATACAGATTGCCCGTAAGGTGCGTCAGTTCGCCACCCGTCACCGCACCCGGCTCGCCATTATTGGCGCGGAACATGAGCCACGCCTCGTCGTGGAAATTGCCCAGGCTGAGCGTCCAGGCATCCGCGCTGGTATCCACGCTCACCGTCACGGACGAAAAACGCTGGATGGCACCGGAGCACTCAGACGCCGTCTGGTGCCGCAGGTCGGGCGCCGACTTGGTAAGCCAGTCCAGGTAGTCGGTCAGGCCGCCCTTGTAGACTTCCCAGCCCTCCTTGGCGCCGCGATCGGGATCGAGCAGGTCGTCCGGGTGCATAAAGTGCGTACTCACGTAGTGCATGTTGAGCTCGGACACGGCAGCCAGGCGCATATAGGAATCGTCGACCATGCCGCCCGAGACAATACGCGGCTGCTCCACAATACCATCGCTCGCCACGCCAAACTCCTGCACGTACGGCAGGTCGGTACCGTCCTCAAAATACGTACTGGCAATAGTCTTAATGCGCGGAACATCGGTGCCGATAAGCTGGCGCGCGCGGGCCGAAAGGATATTCGACGGTGGCACGTAGACCGAGCCGTGCGCGTTGGGCAGCACCTCGTCCTGGAAGGCTATAAGCTCGTTGAGCGAAGCGACGAGCGTTTCCTTGTTCTTCCAGGTCTTGTAGTCATACAGCGTGCCATAGTCGGTATCCCAGAGCGCCAGAGGCTGATGGTTGTAGCCGTGAAAGCCCAGCTCTCCGCCCATCTGCAGCAGCATGCCGCCAAAATAGCGGAACTGCGTGGTATCGGCCTGGCGCGCGGGCTCGGTCTGGTTGACCGCGTCCTCGTAGTTTTCGATCATCACGCCGGTATAGCGAATGCCGTATTTTTGCGCAAGCTTTTGCAGATCGGGCCACCAGACCTTGGTGTAAAAATCCGCAATGGAAAGGCCGTAGTCACGCTTGATATAAGTACCATCGCCCGAGGGCACGGGGCTAGGAAAGTCGTCCAAATAGAACACGGCGCTGTTGATGACCGGATAGGCCGAGGCATCACCCAGCAAGCTTATGGCCGAAGCATAGAACCCACGCATGACCTTGTCGTAGATACCAATGTTGCACACCACGGTGTGACCACTGCCGCAATCGTTAGACCAAATGAGCGGCGTGCCCGCGTCACCGGTCTTTGCCCATACGTGCGCCGTTTCGCGCAATGAAACCGAAAGCGAAGAATCGAAGGGATCCGAGAACTCGTAGCGCTCTCCTCCGCCCAACATAAAGTCATCGCTCGGCACAATGCTTTCGGCTTTCGCATAGTCATATCCGGCCGATTCGATCCCAAGCTTGGAAGCAATAGCCTGCAGGCAGTTCGAGTTATCTGGCGTCATGCCCAGCATGAGTGAGCCGCCCACACTCACCCAACTCATCAGATCGGTCAGATGCGTACCCAGTCCGTCAAGCGAGGGCATAAGCACAATCACGCGATCAAACGACGTGAGCGATGGGATCGCGTCCGCACCGTCGGTGGCAATATCAACATCGCGATGGGCGATCTTCATGTCGAGCAGGATCTGGTCGAACTGTTCCTTTACGTCCTCGACGCCAGCTTGATCGGAATCGGTAATGACCAGGCACGTGGGCTTTTGGCCAAAGATTGCCGAGGAGGCCGGCACCGCATCGTTGGCGGCCAGCATCCCCAGCTTATGCTGGCCCGCACTGTACTGCACGCCGGCACGCTCCACCAGCAGCACAGCGGCCATGACAATAAAGACCGCCCACACCACGAGGAGTCCCATCCAACGAAAGCGCCCTGCACGGTCGCGGATATGTTGCGCCACGCTCATCTGGCCTCCTCCCCGTCGCGCCAAAACGCCAACTTTTCGCGGTTGTCGGCGCTCAAATACACATGTTGCTTGTCAATCGCATAGATCACACGGTGGACCTCGTCACCGTCGCGGCGCATCACGGCCAGGCGCAGGCAAAGCATCCAAACCTCCTGCTCCTCGGGCACGTCTATCACCAGCTGGTCGGTCACGGCCTGCGCCTCGTCGATCTGTCCGACATCGGCCAGCGCCGTCGCGTATCGAATGCGCAGCTCAAGGGTATCCTCGCGCTCGCAGCGACGCGCAAGCAGGCGCGCGTACTGTTGGCGCTGAATCTGAGCCACGCGCCCCTCAGCCAAGCCCGAGCACAAGTATTCACCAAGAAAATCGCAGTATTCGTTGAGGTTTTGAGCGCTCGGGTCCGTCTTAAAGGCACGCTCCAGCTGCTGCAGTTTAAGGTCGGACTCCTTGGAGATCTGCGCCACCGCCGTCGCGGCATAGTGCGCCACCTCAACGTCGTCGTTAAGCTTAGCCGCCTGCAGCTGCGCCAGGTACGCGTCGGGCTCCTCGGTGAGCATGGAGAGCATTAGGCGGCGCCGGTATGCCGGGTCGTTGACGATGAGTGCCTCCTCGAGCGGCACTACGCCTGAATCGTCCTCACCACTCGGTACCGACATACTGCGATGCAGGTCATCGTTGAAGCGCAGCGACTCCAGCGCAGACCCTTTCAGCCCCTCGCCAAACACCGCGCTGCACACCGATAGCAAAACCACCAGCAACGGGCCCCACAGCGGCACCAGCACTATCACAGCCAGCATGTGCCCGCGCACCGGCAGCAGGCCCAGTTTCATGAGCGTCCACAGCATCAGGCAAACCAGCGCATGAATCAGCAGCAAGACGGCCGCAACGACAAGCGAGATCAAGCGGCACCCCCCTCACCGTCACCGGTGTAAGAGATGTGCTGCAGCAGCGCCACGATGTCCTCGCCGTCAACAGGCTCCACCGCAATCTGCTTTTCGCTCAGGCGCTCGCGGATAATGGGCAGATCGCACGCCTTTGCCTGGCGCATAAGCAGGTAGAGCATGTCACCATCGACCAGGCCCGCCGCATCGCTCTCGCGGATTGCCGACCCAATCGCGCCCACCAGCTCGCCGACAGGTTCCATGCCCGGTACCACGCGCAGGAGCAAAAAGCTGCCCATCTTGCCATCTGCCAGCGCCTGCTCGGCCGCGAGCTCTTGGCCAAAGGCAGCCTGCTTGAGCACGCAAGTGCCGTCAACGCAGCGTTTATCCTGTGCCACCGCCTCATAGTCAAAGGCACGGCCCAGCGCGCTTTCGGCCAGGCCACACAAGATGCGGAACAGGTTTTGGTAATAGAGCGTCATTTGGTTTTCGGCCGCACTACGCACAAAGATCAACACGGCGGGTGCCCCATCGCGCTCGATTGTGTATCCAAACATGGGAAGCCCCGGCGTCAGCTCGCGGTTCACCCACAGGTTCGAACGACCCCCGTCGCCCAAAAGGGGTGCAAGCTGCTCAAGCGTGAGCGAACGTGCGGCATCTTCGGCAATCGCGGGACTTGCCGCCACCAGGCGTGCAAATGCCCCGCCCGAAACATGGTAGATCGCCACCGAATCGTTCTCGAGGATCTCGCCCAGAAGCTCGCAGCACTTGCGATAGATGTCGCGTTGGTTGAACACGTCAAGCTCCTGCGTCACGGCAAAGATCTTGCCAAAGCTGTCGTGGCGACCCACGATCTGGCGCCCGTACGCACGCTTGACCTCGATCGCGTCGTGGTAGAGCTGCGTAAGGAACGTATTGCGGTTGCGCACGAGCTCGTTTTGATCGCGCTCCGCCCTAATGGCTTCGCTGTTGCGCAGCTGCACATAGCCGCAAACGGCACCCACAACAAAGTATGCAATAAACGGCAGCCAGTTGGACGGCTCGTAGAACAGGCCCTGGAAGGTATAACCGTACTGAGTAAAGTAGCTCGCAGCCAAACCCACCGACGCCAGCAGCGCCGCAACCAGGCCAAAGTCCAAGCCATACAGCGTGCCGATCAGCACCACGTAGAGCAGGCGATAATCGAGCACGTTGAGCTGGGCCGATTGTGAGAACAGATGCTCCAGCACCTCGAACAGAACCCAGGCAACGCCCGTCTCCAGGCATTTAATAGGCAGCGCGCGCATCTGGATGCGGTCGATGGCGGCGCGCAAGGGGTTGACCTTCTTTGCGCGGCCAGCATCCCAACGCACTTGAATGGTCGAAAGATCGCGCAGCAGGTCGTACCGCTGAAACCAGCCATAGCGCACGCGAGCGACGTCGCTGGCGGGCAGGGCGTAGCCGGCAGAATCGCCATAGGCAACGGCAAGGCCGGGGAACAGCGCCTTGAGGGCGTCGCCCACCTCACCCGCCGTGTGATGGAAGGTATCGGCTACGTCGAGCGTCTCAAAGTTACCATCCCAGCTATCGAAGATACGGCGTACCAGCACCGCAAGCTCCTCGGCACACAGCAGGGGAAACGCCGCATCCTGCGCGCCCTGCAGAGCGACCGATCCGGTTGAGCACGCGTCGAACAGCGGCACCAAAAACGGGTCCTCCAGCGCGGCAGACGCGGTATACAGGAACGGCACGCGCAGGATCTTGGTTTGAACGCCCTCGCGAGCAGCGTAGTAGCGGCACAGGTCGTTGGCTGCGCACGCGATAATGCCCTTGCCCGTTCGCCCCGCGGCGTCGGTGGCACCCTCGGCACCCGCGGGCCCCGCTACATACAGCAGTTGGACCCGGCGACCCGCGCACGCACGAAAGACCGAGCGCAACAGCTCGATATCGCCCACGGTATCGGTATGCGGGGTAAGGTAATTGGATAGGTAGACCATGCGGTCGAACTCGTAGGCCTGATCCAGGTGTTGCAGAAGCTCTTTCCACGAGGAATGGGGCGACGACTCGTCGCGGCGCGTGTCCTGCGCGGCTACGACCTGCACATGGTCCTCGGGGAACGCCTTGGCACAAAAGTCATCGTCAACATATGCAGTGTTGCCAACAACCAGCACCTCCATAGCGCACCCCTCCCCTAAAATCCACTTTTGTCATAGTCAAACATGCGTATTGTACGCTGTCAGCGCGAGCTGGGGCGCCTTTAAGGTTGTTTTAAGAACTTTTTTAGAAGCCCAGAGGACGAGAACGAGCTTGCAAAACGAAACAGATCCAATCCAATGCAGATTATACGTGTAACATAATCGGTTACATGATATGATGAACACGAACAATATGATGTAACGCGATTGGTTACAGGAATGAAAATACGCTACGCCAACAAAAGGCTCGAGGAAATATGTACCGACGAAAAGAAATGCAAGAAATATAGGTCCGACATCGTAAGGGGCGTAAAGCTCCGACACAACGCATTAGAGACAGCCAGCTCGATGGAGGATCTAAAGAATCTAGACCCATGCGGAAGATGGCATCAGCTTTGCGGTGATAGAGAGGGTCAATGGGCGGGAAAACTAAACAAGAATTATCGAATGATTGTCGAGCCAATTAACGGATGTATGAAAGTAACTAAGGTCGAAAAAACAACGGACGAAGAATCCACAGTAACAGTTCTATCAATTGAAGACTATCACTAGGCACATAAAGGAAGCAGAACAATGGGAACCAACTATGCGGTTGCACCTGGCATGTATTTACAAGAATGGCTAGATGACGAGCAGATGACGCAGCAGGCCCTTGCTGACCGACTTGGCATCTCCCGCAAAACGGTTAACGGGATACTAAAGGGTACGCAGCCCATCTCGCAGGACACCGCCATTAAGCTTGAAAGAGTCACCTCTATTCCCCGAGATAGCTGGATTCGCTTCGAAGCAAAGTTCCGTGAAGATCTTGCTAGGCTCGAAGATGAACTAAAAATGGCAAGCTCCGCCGACATCATCACCCCGTCGTTAGGAAAGTTTCTACGCGACAAAGGGCTTACTACCGCCACCAAAAGAAACCCCGGCAAACTCGTATCAGATTTTTTAAATGTTGTTGGTTACGGCAGCATGGATGCCTATGCGAAAGGCGTCGATTGCGTCTTCTCCTCCATTGCGACGTTAAAAGAGGCAGGTAAACCCGTTGATCCCGCAAGCATGATGGCTTGGATTTCGCTAGGTGAAAGCGCCGAAACGCCAACAACCAATGGGGCTAAAGCATACAACGAGGTATCGCTCAGAGCCTCTTTGAGCTCATTAAGACAACGCGCGGCAACGACAGATGATATGACCTTAACGGACATTACGCACCAACTGGAGCAATGCGGCGTCACGCTTCAGTTCATTTCTGCGCCAGATCAATTTCCGCTACATGGAATAACGCGTTGGACCAAAGACGGAAACCCCGTAATACAAATGACAGGTAGGCGCAAAAAAGACGGTTTTATCATTTGGACACTGTTCCACGAAATCGGGCACATTCTAAATGACGGGAACGTAGGAATCACTCTAAGCTACATTGACGAAAAGCAAAGTTCAAAGAGCGAATCCGAGAAGCGCGCCAACGCCTTTGCAAGAGAGGTCCTTATGGGACCAGAGGGCCTCTCGCCTTATCATGACTGCAAGACCTCGACAAAAATCTCGCGTATCGCTCGGGATAGAGGAGACTGCCCGGGAGTTGTGGTAAATCTGATGCACCGAAAGAGGATGCTCGACTACAGCTGGTGCAATGACCTCCTTAAAGACATGACAATCCCATTTAAGATCTAAAACAACCGGTTGATTGCAGTCAAAATTCGCCGAAACCGACCGTGAATGCCACTCAAACCGAAAGTATGCGGCAAAATCGAGACAAGTCGACCACGCCGAGCAGCGCCAACGGTCGAAGAGACGCAAGACGGCCTCATGTTGAAGCTCCAGGATCGTGTAAAGTCAACGAAGCGCGGGCGGGACGTC
>OFOU01001096.1_pt1 | contig 18045 bp, 25 predicted proteins | sample 1542061 | NCBI WGS metagenome assembly OFOU01 (sample SAMN04209239, study PRJEB22552) | human gut metagenome | biome: gut; material: feces | host: Homo sapiens | place: USA: Oklahoma
CAGCCGTAACAGGAGCGGGAGCCTCCGGGAGCTTCTCCTCACCGGGGCCTGTGTTTAATTTTTCATCTGCCATTCACTATCCTCCTTTTCGTGAAAGTTGCACAATTTTGATCGCTAAATTTCTGTAATTATTTTTCTGCCTCCTTCCCGTCTATCCACGCAAAAAAGCCGCCCGATTTGAACACCGGACGGCCCTTTGTGTAATGTGATAGATCAAATATTATTTTTGGTGGTTGATAGGCTTCGAAAAGCCTTGTATTTACAGTGTTCCTATTAAGAAACAATCATAGGAGACATATCCCCATAAAGAATAACCACTTTGACGACGATGGTAGCCGCCGGAGACATTGTCCCAGGTTGGGCAGGAAATATCAGAAACCAATACGACGGTTTCAAGCTGATTACCGCCATGCCCACGGGCGATGATAACTTCTAAATTTTCGGAATCATCAAATTCATCAATTTCATTTAAGTTTTCTGAAATTTTACTCATATGTACCATTCCTCCTTTTTTAGGGCCTTATTCTACTAAGAGAATAACACATGGACGGGATAGATGTAAATAAAAAACGGATCATAAATGACAGTAACTGTCCAGTGTAGTGAATACGTGGATGATTTATGTTGATGTAGCAGACAAATTACGGAACAGGAGCTTGATAATCTGGATAAGAAGATGAATCTGACGAAAGAAAGGGACCAGAGTGGAGGAGATAAAATAGGACTTCTAATTCCAGTGGGATTTTGCTATACTATATATGAATACTGGAAGTATATAAAAAGAGTGATGAGAAATGACTATTTTGGCATTATACAGGGAAATACTGTAATTGTAGAAGATGAAAATATACAGGCATATGAAGGGAAAAATGGAATCGCAACAATTTTAGACGTTCCATATAGCAAAAGGAAGCGTAGAAATATAAATTCAGATAAATTTGTCATTCCCACAGACCGCTGATGAATATGTAAAGGGCTTTGGGATAATGAACGGATTTAAGTGGAGAGTTACTGATATGGTTTTGTCTCTGTTTCGATTGAATGGGATCCCAGATTGAAAGGAGATGGTGTGATGCCAGCAATAATGCAGTTACAGCTGGAACGGTATGTGGATGAAATAAAAAAGATTTATGGAAATCACTTAAAGGCAGTCATTTTATATGGTTCATACGCCAGAGGCGATTTCAGAGCAGATTCTGATGTAGATATTATGATCCTGGTTGATCTGACTGATATGGAGTTAAAGGGATACCGGCACCAGTTGTCTGAAATGACTTATGATTTCAATGAAGAATATGATCTGGATGTCAAACCCATCGCAAAGAGTAACGAGCATTTTCAGAAATGGGTATCTGCATACCCGTTTTACAAAAATGTAAAAAAGGAGGGAGTTCTTCTTTATGGAGCAGCATGAGTTAGGGAACGAATGCGATCTGGCAGTTTACCGGCTGGAGCGGGCAAGAACAGATCTGAAATCCGCAAAATTACTGTTTGATGCTGCTGAATATAAAGGGGCAAATAACCGGGCATACTATGCAGTCTATCATGCGATCACAGCGGTTCATGCCCTGGACGGGAAAGCCTATAAACGCCATAAGGATGCGCTTGCAAATTTTAATAAGGATTATATCAGGACAGAAATATTTCCAAAAACCATGGGACGAAGAATTTCAGAAGCCCAGGAGATACGACATGCAAGCGATTATGATGATTTTTATCTTGCTACGAAGTCAGAGGCTCTGGAGCAGATAGAAACAGCAGAGAGCTTAATTGCTATGATTGATACTTATTGTAAGCAGAGAATGGAAAACAGAACATGAAACGGTATGAAGCAGCTGATCTCTCTTTGTACCAAATAAAACAGGATCTATGCAGAATTATGGCATAGGCGAAAAACATAGAACCGGCTCTAAGGTGATGGACCTTAGAGTCTTTTTTCAATGGGAAATCCCTCTGTTTTAAGGACAACATAAGGACAGGATAGGTGTAAACAAAAATTGAAGAAAAATGACAGTATCTGTCCAGGAAAATGAGTATACTATAAATCAGAAAATCCTGGAGGTATCAGTATGAATACATTATTTCGTTCCTTAAGAAACGCAGCAGAAAAAATAGGCCTGGTCGAGAGCTTTCCGTATGGGAGGACGGTCTGTAAAACGTGGAGGATAGGAGATGCATTTACAGAGAAAGTCCTTGAAGGAACGGTCCGGTTTACATTAAAGGATATTTACTATAAGGATGACTATGAGTGCGGATACGACTTAAAAAGGGGATGTACCATGCTGGCAGTGAAATATGAAGTGGAGGTTCTGCAAGCAGAGCGTCTGGTTCCCGCCGGGTTCCTGGATCTGTATCTGGAGGACGGGGATGAAACAGACTGCGAAATCCTGACATATTCGCTGAGACAGGATCTGGAGTATACGGGAGTGAATAACAGAAGTCTCCTGGGAAAAGGGGAATCCATGGAGATCGTGTGTGCGTATCTGGTTCCCAAAAAGACGATAACAAGAAAGGAATCCGTCATTTTATTTCCGCTTCAGGATGAAGAAGAGGGCGCCGGAGAGGCTCTGGAAACCACATTTGTTATCCCGTTGGAATGTGCAGAGGATCTGACGGGGAGATCGGTCCGCTGACCAGAAAAGGATGAATGGGAACATACAAAAATTCCATGTAAAAGTCAAAAAACTGAAATATATATTATCTCCTTGAAACCAATATAGAATACCAATTTCAAGGAGGTAATGTTATGTCAGCAAACGTAGAAACCATGTTTTATGTACGCACCGCTCCCTGGCATGGGCTGGGAACAAGAGTATTAGAGGCTCCGACTTCAAGTGCTGCTCTTTCCCTTGCAGGACTGGACTGGAGCGTGATCCAGAAGCCGCTTCTTACAGTGGACGGGATCCCGGTTCCTGGATTCAAAGCCAATTTAAGAGAAATAGACAACCAGATCCTGGGTGTCGTGACCGACCGGTATAAAGTGGTCCAGAACAGGGATGCCTTTGCTTTCACCGATGAACTGTTAGGCGAGGGCGTTACCTATGAGACGGCAGGGAGCCTGCAGAATGGCCGCCGGACCTGGATCCTGGCAAAGCTCCCACAGCGGTATATCATCAGCGGGGATGAGATCACGCCCTATCTGGTATTTATGAACAGCCATGACGGCACCGGGGCCATCAAGGCGGCCATGACACCGATCCGTGTGGTCTGCCAGAATACGCTGAACCTGGCGCTTTCCACGGCGAAAAGGAGCTGGTCCACCATCCATACCGGGAACATCCATGGAAAGCTCCAGGATGCCAGGAACACGCTTCTGTACGCAGACCGTTACATGGCAGAACTGGGAAAGGCCATTGACAAGCTGAACCAGCAGAAGATTTCAGACCGTCAGGCCCTGGAGTATATCGACGCTCTGTTTCCGATGCAGGAGGGGATCAGCGAGATCCAGGAGAAGAATATACTGAAAATGAAAGAGGATATGAAGATACGGTATTTTGATGCGCCGGATCTTGAGCATGTCGGAAAGAATGCCTACCGGTTTATAAATGCCGTCAGTGATTTTGCCACCCATGCCAGGCCATTAAGGGAGCGGTCCAATTACCGGGAAAGCCTGTTTGGCAGGACGGTGGATGGAAACGCCATGATCGATAAAGCGTTTGAACTCGTAAAGGCGGCATAGGGGATCCCGCATGGAACCGACAGGAAAAAATACCGGAAAGGATACAGGATGGACCAGAAAGAATATGAGGATATGATCATCAGTGAAAGAATCCAGATGATCCTGCATGAAAATAGGAAGGATATGGATGATGGAGCGGCTGTGACTGCCGAACAGGCACTGTCAGAATTGGATGAGGAGCAGCGCCGCATGATAGAGGACTATCTGGGCAGGCTGATCGTACAGCAGGCGGAGCATGAGAAGGAGATCTATCTCGGAGGGATCCGGGACGGGATCGCAATTACCCGGTGGATCATGGGGGATATGTGAACCATCATGGAGTGAGCCAGAAAGGGAGTATCCATTGCGGGTACTCCTTCTTTTTATGGGGAAACGAAAGGAGGTGAGCCGGAATGATCGAGATCAACATTTTCATTTTCCTGTAACAGGGAACAGGCGGTCTGATGGGGCGGCTGCTCTGGAACACCCATTTTTAGTTTTCTGGCATGAGAAAGGATCAGGGCTGTCCAGGCGTGTATCTGCTGTAACGGGAAGAACAAAATGCTTGCTGGAAAACAGGTAGTTGGATATAATATATAATGTAAGGGGGCGGTATCCATGACAGATGAAATGAAAAATCTGATCTTGCAGTATGTGGATTCAGTACAGAAGATATATGGAACACACTTAAAACAGGTTATTTTATATGGCTCATATGCCCGGGGGGATTTTACAGAAGATTCAGATGTGGACCTTATGATCCTGGTTGATCTGAATGAGGAGGAGACTGGGCAGTTTTCAGATGAACTTTCTGAACTGGGATTTGAGTATAACGTTGGTCATGATATCTGGATGATGCCGGTTGTGAAGAATATACAGAATTTCTTCAAATGGAGTGCTGCGTATCCATTTTACAGGAATGTAAAGGAAGAGGGGGTGTCTTTGTATGAAGCTGCCTGACGAACTGGATACTGGCGGTAAATGGGAGCTGGTCTTCCACCGTTTGCAGATTGCAGAAGAAGATCTGGCATCAGCAAACCTGTTGTGGGAATCAGGACAATACAGAGGTGCGAATAACAGGGCGTATTATTCAATTTACCACACGATAGATGCGGTACTTTCAGCAGAAGGCGTTGCGTTTAAGCGTCATAAAGATACATTGGCATATTTTAACAAGAATTATGTGGCATCAGAAATATTTCCGAGAACGATGGGAAGACGGATCGTGCAGGCAGAAGAAATTCGTCATTCCAGTGATTATGATCCGTTTTATATAGCATCCAAAGACGGGACACAGAAACAGATTGAGACGGCAAAAAATCTTTTGGATTATGCCAAAAGATTCATTGCAAAAGAAAGAGAGGCAGAAGAATTATAAAAAGGATCCTGAGAGGAGTATCCATTGCGGGTACTCCTTCTTTTTATGGGGAAACGAAAGGAGGTGAGCCGGAATGATCGAGATCAACATTTTCATTTTCCTGTAACAGGGAACAGGCGGTCTGCTGGGGCGGTTGCTCTGGCAGGCCCTTTTTAGTTTTAAATCTGAGGAGGATTTACATGGAACAGAAAAAGATCAGACTGCTCCGGCCCGATGAGATCGAGTGCCGGATCGGATCGATCAGTGAAAAGGGATTAAGTCTGCTTTTGTTTATGGATGCGAGAGCGGCACAGAATATCCTGGATGAGACATTCACACCATTCGGATGGCGCAGGACCCACCAGGAGATCGGAGGAAGGCTGTACTGTACAGTAGAAGTATGGGATGAAGAAAAGAAACAGTGGATCAGTAAACAGGATGTGGGGACGGAAAGCTTTGCGGAAAAGGAAAAGGGAGCCGCTTCGGATTCCTTCAAAAGAGCCTGTTTTAACTGGGGGATCGGGAGGGAACTGTATTCGGCTCCCTTTATCTGGCTTCCAGCGGACCGGGTATGCATCCGTCACGACGGGAAGCGGTATACCACACCAGAGCGGTTTACAGTGGAGTCCATCTCATATGACGGGAACCGGGAGATCTGCGGACTGGAAATCCGGAATGCCGCCAACCATACGGTATTTGTAAAACAGATGCTGGAACCGGCGCAGTCTGGAGAGAAAGACGCAGGACAGGAGAAAGGGTCCCGGACACCGGAAAAGAGCGCCGCAGAGGCGGCCAGGAAGCGGCTTACAGCAAAGATGAAGCGGGATATGCAGAAGGAGCTGGAACGCACCGGAGTTCCCCTGGAGCGGGTCCTGGAGCGTTACAGGCTGGCCGATATCAGCCAGATGACGCCGGAGCATTACCGGGATGCCATGAACGGGCTGAAACGGACCCCGTCCCAGACTGCAGCCTAGGAGAACTGAAAACGAGGAGGTACTATGATACAGAAACGGACACAGGAAGAGCGGATCCTGGACATGATGAAGCTGCCGGTCCCCAGGAAGAGGGTTGGGATCGTGCACCTGGAGATGGTCAGGGAAAGCAGGAGCCTTTATGGAATGAAGCGGTTCCAGAACCCGAAGGATGCGGCAGAGCTGGTGCGTCCCTTATGTGAAAAGTCGGACCGGGAGCTGGTGCTGGTCCTTTCTTTAAACGGAAGGCTGGAACCGCAGGCCGTAGAGATCGCGGCAGTCGGAGGAGTCAGCTCATGCAGCGTGGATATCAGGAGCATATTCAAGCATGCGCTTCTAAGCAACGCGGAGTATGTGATCTGCTTCCATAACCACCCATCCGGAGATCCGGAGCCAAGCCGGGAGGATGAACGGCTCACAGGGCGTATCCGGAGTGCCGGAGAGCTTCTGGGGATGGAGCTGGTGGACCATATCATCCTCGGGGAAGGGAATGCTTATTACAGTTTCAGAGACCATGGGAGGCTGTCCGGGGATGGCAGCTTCCCCGCAGCGTAAACAGAGTTATGAGGAGGAGAAAGATGACAGGGATGAAAGCGTTTGCAGAACAGATCATAGATGTCATGAACAAGGAAGAAAACGGGGAAATGGAATTCAGGACATGGAAGCGTTTGAAAAATAATGGGATCGAGTCCTGGGGGATATTCACTGTCGGTAACGGAAGAATCGTATCACCGATCGTTTACCTGGAGCCGTTTTATGATGCATACCGGAAGGGGATCCCGATGGAGGAGATCACCCGCAGGATCCGGAAGATCATGGAGGGTGCAGAAGGCCCGGATATGGAGAAGGTACATATAATGGAACAGTTTAAGTCAGCGGCACAGAGGATGATGTTCCGGCTTGTGAATGCGGACATGAACCGGGAACTGCTAAAACAGATCCCCCATATACGGATCCTGGATCTGGCGGTGGTATTCTGCGTCCGTCTGGGAAAAGGAAACGGGGGAAGCTTTACAGCAATGGTTACCAGGGAGATAGCAGACCAGTGGAAGATCACGCCGGAAGAACTCTGGAAGTTGGCATTAGCCAATTCAAGAAGGGAGCTTCCGCCGGTGCTCTGGGGGAGCGGAGGAATGCTGGAAGAAGATACTGATGGCGGTGGTACATGGAGTGCCAGAGACGGTTTCATGTATGTACTGTCCAACCGGGAAAGGTCCTGGGGAGCTGGATGCATCCTGTATCCGGGCGAACTGAAAAGGGCTGCCTCCAGGCTGGGCGGGGATCTGGTCGTGCTGCCCTCCAGTGTCCATGAAACCATGATTTTTGTACGGACAGGGGAGGAGGATCCAGAGCTGTTTGGCCGGATGATCTCTGAGGTCAACCGGAAGGAGGTGGCCAGGGAGGAGTGGCTGTCCTTCCAGGCATACGGTTACAGCCTGGAAGAAGACCGCCTCATGCTGCTTTCAGAGATGCCCCCGGTGGAGCAGCCGGAGAAGGTTATGGACCAGCCGTGTATGGATACGGTCCAGGTGTGACAGTCTGCTGGTAAGAAACAGAGAGGGGACGGCGGAGGACCGTTCCCTTTTTTAGGAGGATGAAAATGTATACAACGATCTCAACGAAAAACATGGACAGGGAAGAATGGCTCAGGATCCGCAAGACCGGTCTGGGAGGCTCTGACGCGGGAGCCGTCTGCGGGCTGAACCCTTATGTAAGCCCCATGGCAGTATACCAGGATAAGATATCGGATGAAACAGATATGGAGGACAATGAGGCGATGCGCCAGGGCCGCGATCTGGAGGAATATGTGGCGCAGCGTTTTATGGAAGAGACGGGGTTAAAGGTACGCCGTTCCAATAAAATGTACCGGAGTGTGGAATATCCCTGGATGATCGCGGATGTGGACCGGATGGTGGCTGGCGGCGGGGCTGGGTTGGAGTGCAAGACGGTCAGCGCTTACAATAAAGACCGATGGGCGGATGGCGGGATACCGGTCCATTATCTTCTGCAATGCTACCATTATATGATCGTGACCGGCTGCCGGACCTGGTATCTGGCCGCCGTGATCCTGGGACAGGATTTCCAGTACCGGAGGATTGAATACGAGGAGGAGACCGCACAGAATCTGATCGCCCTGGAATCGGATTTCTGGAATAACCATGTACTGCCCCGCCATATGCCGGATCCAGACGGCTCCAAGTCCTGCGATGAGGTGCTGGAGCAGTATTTCCGTCAGCGGGGAAAGGCAGAAGCCATCGAGCTGGTTGGATTTGACCAGAAGTTAGAGCGCAGACAGGAGATCGAGGAGACTATGAAGCTACTGGAGACGGAAAAGCGGCAGATCGACCAGGAGATTAAGGTATTTATGGGTGACCATCCGGTTGCCAGAAATGAACGATTTAAAGTAACCTGGCAGGAGGTTGTGTCCAACAGACTGGATTCTAAACGGCTGAAAACCGAGGAGCCGGAAACTTATCAGAAATTTTTACAGGAGAGTAAAAGCAGCCGGTTTACGGTGAAGGCAGCATAGAGAAAGGATTGGTTATTTTGTGAAAGATATGGTACAATCATGTATGATAGACGAAAATGCTGGATAGGAGGCTGGCTGGTTCATGTATATAAAAAGAGAAGTGTACAGAAAACTGATACAATGGAAAAACAGCAAACGACATACTACCCTGGAAGTAAATGGAGCCAGACAGGTCGGAAAGACCTATATTATCAATAAATTTGCAGATGAGAATTTTCGTCATAAAATCTATATTAACCTGTTTGAACTGAGTGGTTCACAGTTCATGGCATGTTATAAAAAAGCAGTGGACTGGCAACCGGGACAGGGTGTAAGACCGAAAGCTCCTCTGCATGATGCCTTAAAAATGTATGATGAGGATTTCTCAGATACGGAGGATACGGTCGTAATTATTGATGAGATACAGGAGTCTGCTGAGATTTATAACAGGATCCGGGAGTTTACCCGGCAGTTCAGATGCAGATTTATTGTGACAGGAAGCTATCTGGGAAGGATCTACGAGCCGGAATTCCGATATTCCAGCGGTGATGTCACCGGAATCCGGATTTATACGCTTTCTTTTGAAGAATTTCTGCTGGCAGTGGATGAGGAGCTGTACCAGTCCTACCAGAAAATAGAGACAGAGCAGGATCCGGAAGTTTATGAACGGCTGAAGGAGAAGTATGACTGTTATTGCCAGATTGGTGGATATCCGTCTGTGGTACGGACCTATATCCAGACCCACGACCGGGAAGAGTGCAGATCCGAGCTGGTAAGGATCATTGATACTTTTATGAATGAGTCGATCCGCTATTTTACAGATGTGCTGGACACACAGGTATTTACGGACATATTCCTCTCCGTCTGCCGTATTCTGAGCAGAGAAAAGAAAGGACTGGAGGAGGACAGTATCAGTGAGGAACTGCAGAAACTGGTGACCAGAGATTATTCCAGCAATATCAGTAAGGCGGTGTGTAACCGGGCAATCAGCTGGCTCCATTTTTCCGGGATCATTGGATTCTGTGCAAAGATTACAGAGATGGATATACTGAATTTTAAACCGGGCTGCCGCTGTTACTTTATGGATCTGGGACTTGCCAGTTATTATCTGGAACGGATGGGGGCAAAGGAAGCGGAAATTGCTGGAACGCTGAATGAGAATTTTGTATATATCAATCTGAAAAAGCGTCAGGACTTTCCGGAGGAAATTGCCTTTGAAATGCCTGCATTCGCAACCTATAAGGGGGGAGAGGTGGATTTTCTTGTCCAGGGCCTGGCGTCTGCTGTGCGTTATGTGCTTGAAGTCAAGGCGGGAAAGAATACAGGCAATACAGCCAGAAAGGCACTGGAGAACGGAAAAGCGAATAGGTTACTTTACTTGAAGGGAAACACAAAAGGCGGAGTGGATGGTAAGATTGAGACGATTCCGATTTATCTGCTGGAGAAATACAGGTTTTAATTGAGAAGGCTTAAGAAAAACTGTCGTCTGGAAAGGTGGTAGTTTTTTGTAGCTGATGGTGGCTGTCAGAATGTAGAAATTGCTTTTTTACAGAAAATAGGCTATAATCAGAAATGTAATGGGAGGTGTTTGAAATGAGGAAAGCGTCGCCATATACGCCTGGAGCGGGGACAAAACCGCCTTATCTGGCAGGCCGACAGAGTGTGTTAGATGATGCACAGAAAAGTCTGGACGCAGCAGTGAGCGGATATCCCCAGAAGTCTGTGATTTATTATGGATTAAGAGGAGTTGGAAAGACTGTTTTATTAAATGCCATTGAAGATAAAGCAGAGGATATGGACATTATCTATGAACATATTGAGATTGCTGAGAAAAAAAGCTTCTTAAGACAGATTTCAGTTGCGTCAAACAGGATGATCCATAAATTAAGTATTACAGAGTCTGCGAAAGACGTTTGCAGAAAGGCGATGGCATATCTTAGAGCCTTTAATATTATTTATAATCCAGAGGATCAGACATTTACCGCTGGACTTTCGGAACCAGAGGAATACGTTACAACAAAAATCCTGGCGGAGGATCTGACGGAATTATTTGTCTCTATGGGGAGAACAGCGGAAAAAGCAGGTAAGGTTATTTGTTTTTTTATTGATGAGATCCAGTATATGAAGGAAGCGGAGATGGAAGCCCTGGTAAATGCATTTCATCGGGTGAACCAGAAGGGGTTTCCAGTTATTCTTTACGGAGCAGGATTGCCAAAGGTCCTTAGCCTTCTGGGGGAAGTAAAATCCTATGCAGAGCGCTTGTTTAAGTATGAACCAATTGCCGCATTGACAGATGAGGAAGCAAGGGAAGCAATTGCCCAGCCGGCAAAAAAATTGGGGGTTTCTTATACAGAGGATGCGATACATGAGATCCTGCGATGGACAAAGGGGTATCCATATTTTGTCCAGGAACTTTGTAATACAGTTTGGGAACGTTCAGATACAGACGAAATCAGACTTTCGGATGTAGAGAGCGTGATTTCTGTATTTCAGAATCATCTGGATGAAAGTTTCTTTAAAATGCGATATGAAAGATGTACCAAAAAAGAACATGACTTTTTGTTTGCGATGGTAAGGTGCGGGGAACTGCCATGTACGATTTCTAATGTGGCAAAGATTTTGAAGAAGAAGGTAAACTCTATTTCACCAATAAGAGCGCAGCTGATCCATAAAGGAATTATTTATTCCACAGGACGTGGGGAGATTGATTTTACAGTACCATTGTTTGACGAGTATCTAAAACGTATGAATCCGGAATTAAAGTTTGACGGAGAATAGCAGCTGCGGCTATCATAGAAAATGAACCAGGGGGAGTGCCTTAGGGCACTCCTTTACTGATTTCATACATGCATTCACCGCCTGTGAGGGGAAAAGGCGGCAGTTTTTTGTACCCTGCTTCTGAAAAACGGGGGTTCGCTTATGGCTGTGTTTATGCTACAATGGAAACAGTGTAAAGAGAGAGGAATGTCCAATGGAGTTAAAAAGAGATATTTATAAAAAACTGCTTGCGTGGAAAGAAGAAAATTCCGGACAGGTTCTTCAGATTTCCGGTGCACGACAGGTAGGGAAAACTTACATTATTGATAAATTTGCAAAGGAAAACTACAATTCGTATATTTATATCAATATGGCCCAGACTTCTGGAGCAGAATTTCTTGCCTGCCTGGAGAAGGCCACAAAATGGGAACCCGGAACGCCGAGAAAACCCAAACCAGTCCATGAAGCCGTACAGCTGTTTTACCCGGAATTTAAAGATCAGGAAGATACAGTGATTGTGATCGATGAGATCCAGGAGTCGGCCCGTGTATTTAATCTGGTCCGTGTTTTTGCCAGAGAGTTTTCCTGTCATGTGATCATTACAGGAAGTTATCTGGGACGGCTCCTGTCGAAGGAATTTTTCCTTCCGGCTGGCGACGTGGAGGACATGACTCTGGAACCTTTGACATTTGCAGAGTTTACAGAGGCGCTGGGATACAGGGAGATCTATGAAACGACAGATCTGTTCGGACAGTCGGAACCGGAGCAGTATGCCTGTCTGAAGGGCTGCTATGATATTTACCAGAGGATTGGAGGTTATCCCTCCGTTGTAAAGCTGTATATACAGTATAAGGATCTAAAACGTTGTGAGGAGGAGATACGCCGTCTGATGAGTATTTTTACAGACGAGTCCAAACGCTATTTTGAGGATGTCATGGAAGCTGACGCATTTGACAAGCTGTTTCATGGTGTGGCGGTAATGTTGATCCGGGAAAAACAAGGGACCAGGGATCTTGTGGAGGATTTAAGCAGGATCGTATATAAGCAGGAGAGCGGACGGTTCACTAAGACAATGATCCATCATGCAATCGGATGGCTTCGCGCATCCCATATTTTAGGGTATGCCGGGAAAAGCATTGATTGTGATTATCTGGAGATCAGGGAAAATGCACGGTTTTATTTTCTGGATATGGGAGTGGCGCATTATTTTGTCAGCAGAGCTGGTGCAGACGAGGGCACGCTCAAGGGAATATCCGCAGAAAATTTTGTTTATCTGATGCTCCGACGTCATATTGACCGGGATATCGCAGGCAGCTCTCCCTGGTTCGCTTCTTATGAAAAAACGAAGGGAGAACTGGATTTTTATGTACGGAGCCGGGAGGATTATAAGAATTATGGAATTGAGGTAAAGGCGGGCAGCAATTCCGGGATCACAGCGGCAAGGCTGTTACAGGACGGGAAGCTGGATTATCTTTATTATCTGAAGGGAGATACGAAAGGCGGACGGACGGAAGATGGAACGGTGATGACTGTTCCGCTGTATCTGGCAGACCGGATCAACTTTAATTTAGGGAAATAAAGCTATGGAGAAAAAGGCGTGGGAGACTGCGCCTTTTTTGCTTCCTGGTCATATCTGAGCGCTGCCTGCGTTCTTTATCAGAATGCAGGACAGGAAGGGACCGTATTCACGTCCTGTAAGCGGAAAAACGGGAATTCTGGGTACCCGTTTCTGAAAAACAGGGGTTCGTTTATGGCTGTGTTTATGCTACAATGGAAACAGTATAAAGAGAGGAATGTCCAATGGAGTTAAAACGAGATATTTACGAAAAATTACTGGATTGGAAAAAAAGGGATTCTCATAAGGTCCTGGAGCTTCGGGGGGCACGGCAGGTTGGAAAAACCTATATCCTGAACAAGTTTGCACAGGAGAATTATAAGACTTTTCTATATATCAATATGGTGCAGACGACCGGATCGGAGTTTCTGGCGTGCCTGGAAAAGGCTACTGCCTGGGAGCCGGGAATGCCGCGGAAGGAACAGCCGCTTCACGATGCCATGCGTCTCTTTGATGGCCGCTTTCGGGATACCAGGGATACGATCGTTGTCATTGATGAAATCCAGGATTCAGTGAAAGTCTATTCTCTGATCCGGCAGTTTGCAAGGGAGTTTTCCTGTGATTTCGTTATAACTGGAAGCTATCTGGGGAAGACACTTTCCAGAGAGTATTTTCAGCCGGTTGGCGATCTGGATATTATGACACTGGATACACTGACATTTGAAGAATTTCTGGATGCCGAAGGGAAAAGAGACTTATATAATTCCGTAGATCTGTATGGAAAAAGTTCTCATGAAGAATACGATGAACTGAAACGGTATTATGACCTTTACTGTCAGATCGGGGGCTATCCGGCGGTTGTGAAAACCTATCTGGAAACGAGAAATATGGAAATCTGCCAGGCAGAGCTGGATCGGGTGATCCATATTTTTACAGAGGAATCACAGGGATATTTTGACAATGTTCTGGATATCAATCTTTTTGGCCAGCTGCTTCCGGCAGTCGCACAGACAATGATAAGGGAGAAAAAGGGTTCTGTGGATCTGATCTCTGAATTATCAAAGATCGTTTATAAGCAGGAAAGCAGCCGGTTGAGTAAAAAGAGCATAAATCAGGCGATTGCCTGGCTGTATTGTTCCCATATTCTGGATTTTTGCGGAAAAGCCAATGACTGCAACCCGACCGATATATCAGCGAACAGCCGTTTCTACTTTCTGGATGTGGGAGTATGCAGAAGTTTTCTGGATATGGCCGGAGCAGATCTGCCCACACTCCGCGGTATTGTGAATGAGAATTTTGTTTATATCGACATGTTAAAACGGGTACGTTCCAGAAGAATTTCGGGAACAGCGCCCATGTTTGGCCTGTATAAAGAAGGTGAGATCGATTTCCTGGTCAATAGCCGGGAAAATTATAAAACTTACGGTGTTGAAGTGAAATCTGGAAAGACAGAGGGAAAAACGGCACAATTACTGTTAAAGGATGAAAAAGTCGAGGCGGTTTATTTTCTGAAAGGTGATACCTACGGGGGAATTGCTGACAGGAAAATAACGGTACCCATTTATCTTGTGAGGCGTCTGCAATTTGATTTCATAAATGAATAAGCACCAGGCAGATCCCAAAACTAAATATCAAAAGTGGGAAAGACAGTCAAAAATGGGCTGTCTTTTTCCATTGGAAAGGCAATGATGGAGTACCAGCTGTTTTATGGAGTGGCAGGAGAAACGGGTGTTGGGGGATGTGAATATTTCAGTATGAATTATGGAAATAGTCTGGTATAATAGAGGCAATGTTGGAAATGGGGTGAAATTATGCGGATCGAACTGGAGAGAACAGCATACAAAAAACTGCTCCAATGGAAGAAAAACGCGGGACATTCCACGTTGGAGGTATCAGGCGCAAGGCAGGTAGGAAAGACGTATCTTGTAAACAGGTTTGCCGATAAGGAGTATAAACAGAAGGTCTATATTAATCTGCTGGAACTTTCGGGTGAGCTTTTTTTGGATCACTACGAAAAACTCTGGAACGAAATGACACAGGGGGAGCGTTTTGAAAATCCGGTATACGAGCTGATCCGCCGTTACGATCCGTCCTTTATTGATTCGCCGGATACAGTGGTTATTATTGATGAGATCCAGGAGTCGGCGGAAATATATAACCGGATCCGGGAGTTTACCCGTCAGCTTTCCAGTGACTTTATTATTATAGGAAGTTATCTGGGCAGGATCCTGAATAAAGAGTTTAAGTATTCGGCAGGAGATCTGGATTCCATTGAGATACAAATCTTAAGCTTTGAAGGGTTTTTAAAAGCAGCAGGGAAATGGGAACTGTATTCCAGGCTGGACCTTTATGGGGGAAGCGAGGAGACTGTATATAAAGAACTGAACGAACTCTACCGGGTTTACTGTACGATTGGCGGTTATCCGGCAGTAGTTCTGACATATCTTGAGAATAGGAATATAGAGCAGTGCCAGGCGGTCCTGGAAAAGATCGTTCACCTGTTTGCCAATGAAAGCAGAAGGTATTTTGATGATATTCTGGAGTATGATACCTATGAAAATATTTTTACAAGTGCAGCCAGGATCCTTTTAAAGGAAAAAAAGGGCCTGGATGCAGACAGCTTTAGCGAAGAACTGCAAAGTATCGTGGTAAAGGAGTATTCCAGTAATCTTTCAAAAGCAGCGGTAAACCGTGCGATTGACTGGCTGCATCGTGCAGGGATCATTGGATTTGCGGGTAAACTGACCGGCTGTGATATACTGTCTTATAAAGCAAAAGCGAGAGCTTTTTTATGGACCTGGGCCTGACGACTTATTTTCTGACCCAGACCGGATGTACACCTGGAGATATACAGGGAGTGGTGAATGAAAATTTTGTATTCCTGGATTTACGCCGCCGGATCTCATTTCCAAGGGAAATTGCCCTGGAGACTCCGGCCTTTGCCACATGGGGGAATTATGAGATCGATTTTTATGTAAAATCCATTAAAGGACAGCATACCTATGCGGTCGAAGTGAAATCCGGGAAAAACAGCAGCCGGACTATGGAGGAGGTACTGGAGAAGAAGAAAGCGGACTATATTTTGTATGCGAAAGGAAATACTCATGGAGGAATTAAGGAAAATATCTATACCATACCGATTTATGGTCTGCCGAAATTCCGGTTTGAGTAGTCGGCGGAGAAGTGTTTATAATGATATCAGAAGCCTGGAATAGAAAAGAGGCGGCATATGCAAATTCCATCAGCTCTTTGCGGTTGTTTGTGCCGCCAATGGACGAACAAATAGCATTTGTGAAGTTTGTCGTCCAGACCGACAAATCAAAAGTTGCAATTCAAGCTGCTTTAGATAAATCACAATTGCTTTTTGATGGTTTGATGCAAAAATACTTTGGATAATGAGGGGAGTGTGTGTTAGTGGCAATAATGACAGTTTATCATGGTGGATATATTCCAGTTAATAGTCCAGAAATAAGAATCGGAAGAAACACAAAGGATTTTGGTAATGGATTTTATTGTACCATCATAAAAGAACAGGCACAGAGATGGGCGAAACGTTATGATACAAAGATTGTATCTATTTATGATGTGCGTTTGAATTCTATGTTACGGATAAAAGAATTTCGAGAAATGACAGATGAGTGGTTAGATTTCATCATAGATTGTAGAAGTGGAAAAACACATACGTACGATATTGTAATCGGAGCAATGGCAGATGATCAAATCTACAATTATATTTCAGATTATATGGATGGAAGTATAACAAGAGATCAATTCTGGATTATGGCAAAATTCAAGTATCCGACACATCAAATAAATTTCTGTACGAAAGAAGCCTTAGAATGTTTGGATTATAGAGGATTTGAGGAGGTTGTTTAATGCAAAATATAGGAAGAGAATCTACAAAAGATAACGATCTGTTCTTTACGTGCTCCTTAATTGATTATATAGCTAGAATGACAAAAAACAGAAGGAAAGACGTAGTCAATGCATTGAACAAAAAAAATATCTCAAAGATTTACGAGTTAGCAGATATTTATCATAGCGATAATATAGATCGCGTAAGCGAAGATTTTATTAAAGACGCAAAAATAGTTACAGGAACATTTGATAATGTAAAAGAATGTCAATACTCGATACCTTCACATTGGGATATTGGAAAAGTATATAAGAGACTGATAAAATCTGTGGCAGAATATGAAAAAATTGATGTACTAGACGCATTGATAAAAGTTTATAACTCTTTCCTTAGTGATAAGATTGATGATTATAACAGTAGTATGTATTATGAAAATCCATCATATTTGTTGGAGTGTTATTTAGAAAAAAAAGTGATTTAAAAAAAGAGTGCAGGATGTTGGTATCGATAAGAGAGGTATCAACATGGAAGAAGAAATTGTAATGATTATTAACAGGATGGCAGATTATTTGAAAATTTTACAGACAAAGAATTTACAGGAAGTTTTGCTTCAGACATTTTCGGAAAACACGATACCAAAAGAAGAAATAGGGATGCGGGTAATCGATGGGAGGAATTCCAAGCTTGTATTTGACTATGGGATAGCACATAAGTAGATATATGGGAATTAGTGAGCGTATTAGCAGAGTATTTGGAAAGGTGAGGTTATATGGATGAGGAAAGAAAAGTGCGGGCCATGGAACGGCTGCGGGGATTATTAGATTTGCAAAAGAAAATTGAGAGGCGGTTTGGCAGTCAAGGATATAATGTTTTTGTTTTTGGGAGTTATATTACAACTCGTTATGAGGATGGGAAAAGCGATATAGACATTGCGATTTATGCGGACGATTTTGAACTTTATCTTCAGATTTCCACCTATGTAGAAGAATATTTCAATCAGAAAGGAATTGAAAGCGATATATTTTATATTGATATGAATATGGAGGCTCCATTTTATTGTGCGCCATTGAATTCGCAGATTCAGTTTACGGATTACTATCCACAAAAACTGGCTGCTTTCAAAAAGAACTGTCAGAACAGATTGGACGAGATTAAGGAGCGGATGGTTGGATGAAGTTTAATGAAGAAATGTTACAGGCGTTTAACCTGGAACCTGTGGTGGAAAAAGAACCTGTCAATGTTATGCAAGTCCGAGAAATGTTGGATTTTATGAAAAGCTGCTCTGAATGTATTGAATTATTTAAGGGACGCAGGAAACTGCGTCTCTTCAGACTGTAGACAAAGTCCCGGCAAAAGCCGGGCTTTTCTACATTTATAACCGT
>OFOU01001097.1_pt1 | contig 18023 bp, 17 predicted proteins | sample 1542061 | NCBI WGS metagenome assembly OFOU01 (sample SAMN04209239, study PRJEB22552) | human gut metagenome | biome: gut; material: feces | host: Homo sapiens | place: USA: Oklahoma
TTTTCAGGGCGTGAGAAATAGATGCCTTGGCCCTGGGAGATGAGTCTCCTGGGGCTTTTGCGATAAGTGGACAGGAAGCCATATGTGGAACAACATGCGTTAGTCAAATCGCATACCGCCGAATATGTGGACCAATTCGGATTGGCTTTTTAAATGAAGTTTTTTAAGAAGAGCGGCCTTTTGGTTGTAGATGGTTTTTGGGGTTGACTTAAGCTTGATTTCCTCACCCAGCATCATCTGGAAAACAGAGTGTTCCGCGTCAGATAAATCTGAAAGTATAAGAGCGTTAATTATCTGTTCCTGGGGAGAGACACCGCAGGCCGCTTTGCATATGGTATCTGCGAGAACAGAAAACTGGCTTTTGAATACATAAGCGCAGGCGTATGCGTTTTTACAGGCGTCAATTGTTATCCGGGGAGTCTCAAATGCCGTCAGAATAATGATTTTGGCGTCTGTCAGAATACGGATTTCCCTGGAAGCTTCGATTCCGTCCAGATGTGTGCTGGACAAATTCAAATCCATAAGGACAATATCAGGCTTCAGACCGCAGGCCATCTCCACTGCCTCCTGACGGTTAAAGGCGCATCCGGCCACCTCCATCTGCGGTTCTTTCAGAATCATGCTTTTGATGAGAAAGCTGAAATCTACATCATCTTCCACAATTAATACCTTTATTTTATCTGACATGGTAAGAGTTATCTCCTTTTATCCTGGGGTCTGTATTTGAGAGGAAAGCACAGCGTGAAGGTGGTTCCCGCGCCTTCCCTGCTTTCCACCTGGATAGATCCTTTGTGTTTGAGCATCACATTACGGCAGTAATACAGGCCAAGCCCCATGTGATGATTGGTTGTCTTGGTAGTATAATAGGGGGCGAAGAGCTGCTGGAGCTGCCCTGCCGGAATACCGGAACCAGTGTCTGATACGTACAGATAAGCCAGGTCCCCTTTTGGCGGAGTGTGAAAGCCGATGGTTATGGTGCCTTTTTCCCCAATGGCGTCGAACGCGTTGTTCAGAAGATTGGTTATCACCTCACGTACATGCTTGTAATCGCAGTACAGCCTCCCGTCAGGCGGGAGCTTCAGGACAAATGAAATGTCCGATTTCAGGGAATGGAAATCGCGGGTGCAGTCTTCGATCAGAGATGGTATGCTGACCATGGACGGCTCCAGTTTGATGTCTTCCGAATAATCGTTTATCTTGGACATATAGTCGTCCAGATGCCGTGCTGAACGGGCTATAATCTGAGTGAGATTCAATATCTCTTCCTTGTCGGTGAAATCACTGGCCTCTATGCCGCTGGCTCCCCATTCAATCTTCGCAATCTCATTTTTAACAACATGTCTGATAAAATGGGCGCTTTTATTAATCAGGCGCCCTTCCTTATCCCAATCATATGTCTGGTGCATGAATCTGGCTCCCATGATTCCTCCGTTAAAAGCATGATAAAGATAATAGATGATTAACAGAAAAATAATCACCAGATTACCCTGCCACAGCTTGAAGAGGGGCTTAATGCGCAAAACATGAACTAAAAACGCACTGAGAAGTTCATACCATATGGGAATGAGACACAGGAAGGCTACCAGGCGTTTTTGCTCATATACCTCGGATTTGCGTTCCCTTCTCAGGGTATTGACAATGAGGAAGGTGAAGATAATTCCGTACAGCCAGTTGTATATAGCCGCGGTCACATAGTATATGTAATCGTTCAGCTGGTAGAAACGGGTCTGTATATATGGATAACGTATGCCAAACAGTAAGGCCGGTATGAATATACAGATACGCAGCCATGAAAAATACTGAGGATATCTCTGGTCAAAGGCGCTGAAATAGAAAGCAAAAATAATGGCGGAGGGCATGGCGTAGTAGTACATGACCGCGGTCAGTATGGAATATATATTCAGCGAAAGCGTCTCATTCATGAGCCAGGGGGATTCCCGGCACAGAACCGGAAACAGGGTGAAATACAGATATTCCTTCAATACCCCCACGCTGAAACACATACCGCTGATAAAACACCAGCGGTTTAGTTTGCTGTGGCGGTTTCCCAGATATACCAGGAAAAACAGAAGCCATATCAATATGGTAAACAGTAATATAAATTCCCCGGGAAGCCCTGCGGAATTGCCGATTAACAAGAATAGTTCCTCCTTTTTGTGGATATTATCAAATTTATTATATTATAACGGATAGAAATTCAAAATAAAAGAGATGTCAAGGTTATTTGTCCTAAAAATTTTGGGAACATCAGGAAAATACGGTGTGGTATGATTATAAAAAATGAATACCTTAAAACAAAGGAGTAAAAGTATGAATACAAAAAGAGATTATACGGGGCTATGTAATTTGATAGTGGATGTAGAAGAACAGCTTAGGCGTGGGGAAGGCAAGAGTATCTCCAAGGCAGTATCCGTTGTGCCTCCTTTTGAAAAAGATTTCCAGAGAATTTATGATAAATTGGAAAAAGACAGTAACCAGGAATTGCAGAATTATGTCTGGGAACTACTGGAAAAACGCGGTCCTAAACGTCGCTCTGGTAATGTAGATACGGTATGTTTTTATGAAAATTGTTGTATCACTGCAGGAACCTGGACTAATTTTACATATGGGAAATTCAGCAAGGAAACCATATTGAAAATCATTGCCGGTTTAAGGTGTAATTGGGACGAGTCAGAAAAAATTTTAAAATTAGCCGGATTTTATCTGGCGAATTCGCGTATGGACAGACTGGTTAAAGCCGCTATTTTAAGCGGACATAATAACACCTTTGATATGTATGATATTTTGGAATATTATTCAGAACAATATCCGAAGGAAGTTAAAAATTATTTTAAAAGCGACAGATAATGCATGTGAAAATTTTAAAGAGCTTAAAAGAAATATCTGTATCGTATTGTATCATATACTCATACTTAATATGGTAGGAAATGGAGGGTGGAATGGCTGGAAATGATAAAAAATACCAAATTAATAAAAGAAGGGGAATACATGTTCAAAAGAACAAGAGTTTAAAGGTGCTGCAAGAGAAGATAAAAAATCTCATTTCGGAAAATGAATGCATGAAACTTAAAAAAATCGACGGTCCTATATGTGATAATGAATCTGAATTTATGAATATCATCAAAAAAGAGGAGGAACAAATCAGGGACAGGATAATTTGGAAAGCTTATTCAAAACATGGCGGTCTGTATGATATGTTGACAGACATTGAGAATACCGTAGAACATCCATCTGCTAATGCATTCTGTTTTGATGAGGAAGAAGGACATTTTATCATCTTTATAGCTTTTTATAACACATACATAAAGAGGATGGAATCCTTATATGACGAACTGTGTGATGAATACAGGTCCGCTCATGAATCAGAAAGGCAGGGGCTTAGTGCAGAAATGGAGGGGATGCAAAAACAATTTGATAGTTTACAAAAACAATATAACAGTCTTTGTGAACCACCTAATCTGTTTCGGAAACAATACAATGAGCTTCAGAAAAAATACAGCAGGGTTTCATCCCACGATTTGTTCCAGTCAATTAGCGGAGGTACAAAAGAAATAAAAGAGAAAGAACTGAAGTTGTTGGAAAGTCAGTTGATTTCCCGATTAATGAAGAAGGAGCAATACAACAGGGACGTTGAAGATTACAACAAATGGCTGAAAGAATGCAGAGAAAAGTGTGATTTTCAAAAAGTATATACACCAAAGTATGCTTTGCTATTCGAAATGCTCAAAAAGCTCTGCGAATTACAGAATGACGACAATGCGTTTCACGCACTTACCATATCGCCAACCCGGGAGGAGGGAATTGAGGGATATATGGAGAGGGCACATGCATTCTGCACACAGATATCACATATTAAGAATAAATATCCATTATAAATAAGCAAATGATGCTAAGGAGGACTGCTGGTATGAATACGCAGAATAACACGAACATAAAATCTAAGTACGAAAAGGTTAAAGTGGTTATGGGCTGGGATATTGGTGATGGTGATTCGGTTGCTTATGCCAGAACCGTAACGGAACGTTACAGTTCGCTTGAGCCATTATATACTCACAAAAGCCGTGACACACAGGTTGAAAAATCAGCCGTGGCAAAGGACGATAACGGAACCATTATTATTGGAAAGGATGCTGCAAAATTAAAGAACTTTGTTGTGAACTTTAAAAGGTCCCCAAAGGATTGGGATAACAAATCCGGCCTGAATGTGGAATACAGGCAGCATATGTTTGATTACATCAAAGGCGTGTCGGAAGCAATTCTGCAAAATAGTTCAAACCGCAGGTTTATAGGCTCTGTTATTACCTCTGATGCCAATGGGAATGTGCAATGGAATAAAGATGAGGTGTTGCTGGCTGTTGGATGTCCGGCGTCTGTTATCTGGAAAGGTGAATCTATGCGCAAACAGTATGAAGCACTTATTTCAGAGGCCACCGGTATTCAGAATGTTATTGTCATAGAGGAATCACGTTCTGCTGTTTTTTCCCTTCTTGAAATTGATTCACTTCGCGACAAGGTGGATATCCAAAAAGGTGTTTTGGTGGTGGATTATGGTTCTTCCACGGCTGACGCCACATATATTCTTCCCGGAAGGAAGACTGTCAATCTTAGCTGGGAGCTTGGTGCTGCAAAAATAGAGTACGCTATGATGGATTACATAATTCGAAGTGAAAAGACGCAGAGTACTCTTGCAAAGTACGCAAAAGTATATAATAAAAACAGGTTTTTAGTTGCGAGAAGTAGCTGCAGTCATGTGGTTTTTCAATTGAGAGAAGATAAAGAGGATCACTATGACGGAAAAATGAATGGAGACACAGTAACACAGAATGTACCCCTTCCTGTGGTTGATGAAGATGGAAATCTGATTTTTGATGATGATGAAGCAGAGGCTGTTACGATTGCTATAAATTACAAAGTTACAGAAGAGATGATGCAGTATGCTGTGGACGAGTATGAATTTGATGCCAAAAGGAATGGCGAGATAGTAAGCCATGGCACATGGAGACAGAATTGCAGACGTTTTCTGGATGATGTCAGGCAGACGTTGGAAGGAGAAAATATATTTGTTGAGACGATTGTTGTTACCGGCGGTGGCAGTAACATGCCGTTTACAGTTGAATTGTGCGAAAAAGTGTTTTATGACAGTTGGATGGTGCCCTCTGATGCCCGGTCCCATAGTGTTGTCAAGGGACTTGCAACAATTGCATACAACGAAGTCAAGGCTCCGGGTATACGTGATGATGCTGTGGAAAAAATTATTAAAGAGTGCAGGGAGCATATTGACAAAATGATAGCCGATATTACTGGAAATCTTTCAGGAAAAGCCTATGATGCTGCTGTTTCCGCATTAAAATCCCTGACATGGAACGCATCGGGATTGTGGGATTACATCGACCGGGCAACTGATTTTACAGATGTTGGTACAATTACCAGAAAGATTGACTGGGCAGTTAATGATTCCCTTAAAAGAAATAAGAGTCAGGAAATCAAAAATAGTATGAAAGCCTGGTCTGATTCAGATGCTTCTAAAATTGTCTCAGTCATTAACTGTGCTGCGTCTGAGCTCTATGCGGACAAAGCCATTAGAGATATGGTTAAAATCAACAAGAATGATGTAAACGCAATCAGCAGCCGGGTGTCCATCCCCAATATTACTATGCCTGACATAGCTGCGGATGCTAATCTTATCGGGGCTATTGTGGGATACATATTGAGTGCGGTGGTTTTTGTTATATTGGCTTTCATTGCGGCTATTGTGCCTGGAATTGGGCCGATTTTTGTAACAGTCGTAGGTATGTTTGCAGGCAGTGCCATCATTGAGTTCTTTAAAAAATATGAGAAAACACCGGTTTCTCTTGCTTCTGTTTCTGCTGCCGTTAATAGGATGGAAAAGAAACGTACCGAAAAACTCAACGAGATTAATGGCCCTGTTAGAAGTGCCCTGCGTGATTCTTTGACAAAAAAGGACGTATATGGAGCGGATTTTGAAAAGCATTTTGCTGTTCTTCGGGTAACTGCTAATAAGGCATTTGACAGAATTCTGCTAATCTCAGATGACGACCAATAAACGAATGAGTCATGTAACGGAAGTAATGGTTGAATCAATGAAAGGAGTATAGGGCTATGTCGAAAGAGATTATAAGAAATGACACATATGATGCGCGTATAGCAGCGGGGGCCTCAAATCGGGAAAAGGATGGTGCCATATGGAAGGCATTCTCAAAACGCGGAGGCTTTCACGATGCATTGCAGAATTTTTGTCAGGCAGTAAGGAAACCATCGGTCAATGCGTTTGAGTATGACGAAGACGAAGAAACATATATGATTTGTATTGTGCTGTACAATACGATTTGGATGCGGTTGAACGACGATATGGCAAAACTCCGTGAAAGTCTATCAATCGCAGAGCAGTTAAAGAGGAATTATGTTCCTTCTATACATAAAAAAGTATACATTAGAGAACGGGAAGTGCCGGAACATATAGTATCAGCATCAGAGCAGCGCGGTATTCTGTCATATTTAAGAGCATTTGATAACTGGATGATGCGCTTTAAGCTGTATGCTGCTATTCATAATTTAATCGCAGAGTTGTGTTCACCGGGGGACTCTGCCGCGATGAGGCATGACAGATATGAGGAGACTGAGATTATATATGATGAAAGCGCGTTGGAGTTATTAGAATATGAAATGAAGTACGCACAGCTTCTGGCGGCTGTATCTGATGTGATTGAAGATATGGGAAGGAGTTTACGGCCTGTCCGGATAAAGGATGAGCAGCAACTTGAAAACTATAAAAGAGAAGCACAAAGGATTTGCAGCAGTATTGAGTCGAATGTGTTCTCAAGACAGGAATGGAGACTATGATATGCGGAAGGTGGGGTGTTAGACATGTCGGAGATTCTTCATATGCAATCGAAGCCGATTCTTAATATCACGGATTTTTATAAACATTTTGACGTGCTGGACATGCTCCGCAATCGTGAAGCATTCTCACGTTTTGCGATTGGGCATCTTCGATGGAGCGGCAGTATAAATCTGCACCATCTTGATGTGGTTTTGATGATGCAAAATGATGATACGCCGTTCCAGATGACGGGTGCTGCTGACTATTGGTCATTCAGCGGTGTTTGGAGCAGGAAACTGTTTAAAACAATCAATCAATATGAAGATATGCCTGAGTATGAAAAACAGGCGGAAACAGCGGTTTCTATCTATAATAAATACGCTTCCGTATTACAAGGCAGCGACAGCAGTATTATCATGCTGGTAATTGCCGGTGTCCTGCTGGCGGACAAAAATGAAAGCTGTCTGGAGTATATCAATGGGAACCAATTAAAAGAAGCTTATAATTTTATGAAAATGCCTCTTGATGCTGGTGCGGACAACCAAAATATGACAATTGATTTTTATTTGGATGATTCGTGCAGTTCAATTACGCTCCATGCTTTAAATGGTACATACAGGTTTCCCTTTGATCCATCCAGGTCTCCATCCTATGAGAAGCGGTTTCGGACTTACATGATTTATGCAGAAGCAGATGCTAAATTAGAGTTTGTCTATGCGGCCGCCGGAACGTCTGAGTATCGTAGCCTGCTTAAGGGCGAGCGGATGTATTGCCTTGTTCTGGAAGGAACCATTGTTCGTATTCTGCCTGACAGTATTACCAACGGAAAAAACACGGTTACCCGGAAGCTGGACGGGATATACATAAACGGTAAAAGGTATTCTGCCATTCCAATTGATGCATCTTCTTTTGCAGTTAATACGAATGAAGATAATCCACAATATATGTATGTAAAAGACGGGCATATTAACTATGGGAACTATGATAATCTGAATGGAAGACAAAAGGTGCCGGAAGAGATTGCGGTTATTTCAGAAGTTCGTGTGGAAGGAAACACTGTTATTGTGATGCGAAATGATGGGAAAATATGGGATGGAAGAAGGTTCTGCTGAGAAAGGATAAACAGATGAACGCGAGAAATTTTGTAATAAATACAATCACAGATCAAATACGAAACGGTATGCTTTTACGCAAACCGGTTATTTATCTGCAAACCACTGATTTGGAGATAGTCAGAAGAGTTTTAAATTCAGATGAAATCGTTGTCCGAATGACAAAGTATCCCATGGATACCATTGTCCCGTATTCGAGCGTATATTGTGATGATTCTGACATCTACCACAGCGCTTTAATTGATTACAATATTGTTAATATGGATTGCTGCTCATTAAAAGAATTGCCGGGGAGAATCTGCAGCGGCAGTGATGATGATGGGTGCTATGGCAGGTTTACCATCAATAAAAAATCCAATTATCTGCTTCCCTCATTGCTGGCTGTTCATGTCAGGAAAAATACTTCGCCATACAACGACGTGTCCGCCTATGATGCGCTACTGCCTTTTGTGGACCGTTATCTGCAGGAAACGGACGACAGTTGTGCAATCCGGTCCTCAGCCGTGCTTCTGTACGGAGACCAATTAGAGCTGCCATCATGGCTCAAGACATATTGCTATATAGTCGAGGAACCCTATCCGCAGAGCGAGGAAATTGCTGCGATCATTTACAATAAGATTTCCCAATCCAACTGTGTGCTGGCAGATGACACTATTGAATCATATGTATCCTGGTTTTTGGGAAACTCTCTGATTCAGGTGGAAGACACGGTTGACTATCTTCTGAATCTGCCGAGGGATATACTGACCGGAAGGCCTATGATTGAAAATATACATGAGGTTCAAAAGGTACTGGCTACATTAAAAGAACAAAATGTAAAACGTATTGGCCTTTTGGAATTGCAGAAGGTGGATGAAAAGGAAAATTTAGGCGGGATGCTGGCATTTCATCAATGGCTGGATGGTAATAAAGAAAGTATTCTACAGGCAGACCGTATATTACGCAGAACCGGTGCAACAGGACATAAGGGCATTCTTATGTGCGGGGTACCCGGATGTGGGAAATCGGCAGCAGTCAATCTTCTGGCAAAATCACTGGAACTTCCGGTAATTAAGATGGACATTGGACGTTTGATGGGGGGAATTGTAGGGGAATCAGAGCATAATATGCATCTTGCCCTTCGTCTTGCAGAAGCCATGTCGCCCTGCATTTTATACATAGATGAGATTGAAAAAGGTTTTAGCGGCAGCGGAGGCAGGGGGGAGGATACCAGCGGTGTTACAAAGCGGATGTTTGGGATTCTGTTGAGCTGGATGCAGGACTGTATAAAACCTGTATATATTTTTGCGACGGCTAATAGCCTGTCCGGTATCCCCAAAGAGTTTTTCAGAAGCGGACGTTTTGACTCACATTTCGCCTTATATATGCCCACCCGGGGAGAATGCATTGATATATTTAAGAAAAGGATGGAAAAGGCAGAAAGCATTGTTAGCGAATATAATAAACAGGACGAACTATTCATGAAACAGTGTTTTGATGATGACAAATTAGGTCTCGTGGTAGACCATTTATTATTTGAGGAAAACGGGCAGAAAAAGGGACGATTTATTACTGGCGCGGATATTACCAAGCTGGTAAATATGGCACTTCGGCAATTTACGCAGAGAACAGGCGCAATTAGTCATACGGACTGGATCAATGCGTTAAAGCGTGTGTCGGATTCCACAATCATGTATGGTGATGGAAATGAGAATCTGGACAGTATAGCTGTATGTTATTTGCGGATGATGCGGTTGGGTTTTACGCCGACTTCCGATGATTGCCTGTTTTCACCAAAAGATTATGCTGTTGAGTATACAGATGAGGGAATCGGCATTTCTATTTCGGAAAAGAGTGAGTTCAAATCAGACTATGACAGGGTGCTTTACCAGACAATCCGTGAGAAGATGGTATTTATGGCAGCCAAACTTGAAGAAAATGCCATTATAGAACTGATAAGATAAGAATATTTTTACGCTGCTGAAAGTTTTGGCACTAGGGTATTATAAAATGGTATTGTAACAAAAGAGACGATTTTCATATGAGGAGGATAAACAATGACTACATTTATTTTGGAACAGGATAAGATGGAAAGACTTAGCGCGGACTGCAGGAAACTTATTGAGAAGGAGAAGGGAGGCTGTGATGTACGCACCATATTGAAGGATATGTATTGCGACACCTATTCTGACAAGACTGAGAATATCGGTTATGTGATGGCTGATAAGGTAATCGGACTTGTGGGTGAATATGACCAGGAAGTAAGGCAGGCTATGGAAAATCAGGATGCCTGGTACGATGAGAAGGTACAGAAGATTCTGGAGGGAAAGAATTCCGCAACAGCACGTTGCAATACGCTTTACAAGGTGCGCGTGGGATTGATTGCCGCAGGTATTTCTGCGGCAGAGGGACGGGACGCTTCACAGGCGTATGTGGAGGAACATTCACATAAGGCGTTCACAGCGGATGAGGCCACAGAGGAGCTGGAGGCTAAGCTGAAGGATGAGTTGAAGACGGCACTTGGAAATAACGGATTTCTTGCATCTGTGCTGGATGCGTATGCCGACAGGGCTGCAAATACTACTGAAAATATAGAGTTTACCGTAGTTAAGTATGGAGAAGACTCATCTAAATTTAAGGCTGTGCTGGCGATGAAGGCTTATCTGGAAACCGGTGAGGATGGATACCTTAAAGGTGTAATGCCGGAAAATGCATCTCTCAGGGATATCACATACAGTGTATGCGCTGGCACGGACACCATGAGCGTTGCGGGGGCTGTTGAGAGCGGTGAGATAGAGGAATCTGCTGCCTCACGCATTGTCCGTACCATCGGAATGGTGATTGGCGCCGTTGTGGCTGTATATGCTTCTGTATCAGCTGGTATATTAGCTGCTTCCTATATCGGAGGAGGTATCCTCGCGTTTATCGGAGGAATCACCATTGCTCTGGGGGTGTCAGAGGTGATTACAGATTCTTTAATTGACGCGGGCGGAAGTCTTGCAGAAATCACAAAGGATGTTGTGTGTTTCGGAGTAAAATGTGTCCGTTTTGCCGGCAGAATGCTTTTTTCCGGTATTAAAAAGCTTATCGGATTTATTGGCGGTATCGTCAGAGAACGGGATACAGAAGATGAGATTGACGAAATAGATGGGATGATATATACGGAACCAACCCGGGAGGGAGTCCTGGAGATAGAGAGTGAAGCAGCCGTGGTTCCGACAGTTCTTGCATAAATTGTTATTCTTAATGTAGGAAACATACTTTTAAGGGGTGTGTTGTGATTTTATGACTCAGCAGCACGCCCTTTTTACATCCCCTTTTAGTCTGTACTGCACTTTTGTGCATTGCTATCAGAGAGGAAGGAGTGAAATGATGGATAAAAGAATGATTCATCTTATCTGTGATATTGAAGAGACCCTTAATAAAATGTCTGAAGAAAAACCATTGTGTATTGGCAAAAGTATGAAGGATGCAAAGGGGGATATCATAAATGCTGGGGTGGATTATAGGCATGATTGCCGCAACGGTAATTACAATTGTGACCTTGGATATACTGGGAAATGATGAGATTTTTGATGGGGACTTGGAAGACGGCGTTGGAACAGGGGGGATTTTTCCGTATGATTCTATCGAAGCCTTATCTTGCGAAACCGAAGTGCAGTTTACTGATACAGACAAAACACGGTGTATGCTCGCTGTTCAGGAAATACGGGAGTTACTGGGAAATAATCCGGTAGATACTCTTAATACATTGGATACTAAAGCCAGGATATCTGTAGCCCATGAGTTACATAGACGTTTATGTACTGAATTTTCCCTGAATCTGGGGTTGGAGATGGGGGAATCAGAGAATAGTATTTGTGGATATTATTGCAACAGTAAAAAGAAAATCTGGATAGATTACCGCTTTTTGCTTTCAAACAATCCAGAATATATTTATGAGTATTTAGACACTGTAATTCATGAGTTCCGGCATGCTATGCAATATTGTTTCGTTGAGGACAGAACGTACAACAATAGCTCAGACGGATACCGTCAACAAATGGCTGTTGGCCTTCACCCGTCCGTGTATGTGTCGTTCACAGAAAACCCCGAACTATATAATAAACAATTATGTGAGAGAGATGCAAAAGAATATGCTGACATGGTAATGCAGATGCTGGAAGGAGATGAATCATAATGCTTGAACGGATTATTATGAGAATTTCATACAAAAGACTACTGAACTATTTAACCGATAATCTTGGATATTCTGAGATAAGAGCTAAACGAACAATATCTGCATTACGGAGAAGCGATTCATGTATTCTGGAAGCGTTTCTGAGATGGTTTTACACCTCAAAGTTTCCTAAGGAGACTTTGTATGGTGTAAATGTTAAGGCGTTATGTGACAGACGTTCTCTTGATCCGGTTACGGCCTTTTTGACAGTTGACTGGGTTGCAAGAGAGCCTCAGGCAGCTAAAAAGGCGCTTTCCACAGGACATGACTCTTTGATTTTGAAAGATGAGGACGCAAGGTATATTGAAAAAATAATGGAGTGCAATGGGTGGGAGTTTAGCAAAGATAAGATGGTTCAGGATGAGGATGAAAGTGATTTGACAGTTGTAGGAAAGAATGAAAATATCGAAGAGTGATAACATCGAAGAAAGCAGGAACAGATATATCATTTCTGAATTTCCGGGACAGGAATATAAGATAGATATTATCGCTGGGGAATAAAAATCATGGTAAAGGTAAATTTAATAAAAAAACATACTGCAGATGGACAGTATGACGTCAAGGAAAAGGGCTTCCTTATGGCCCGGCTATCCTGGGCAGATGCAGATGGGGAATTGAAACAGTATTCCCCATTTGCGTATCTGCCTCTTAATCCAGATGGAAAAGGTGAATTCTCATTTACAGGCGGCCGGACAATTCCCTGGGAGGCGTCCAGGGTTTGTGTAAAGTCAGTCACAGCCGATTTTTCCGAGGTAAAGGAAGAATATTGGGAGATACCAGAATTTCACAGGACACATCCCTTCCGCTGCAGTCCTGCATCAGTAATACGTATAGGCCTGATCAGCGATTTACATATGACGAATAAGCCCGGCAGAATCAACGCGGTGATGCATCGTATGAAAGACATGGATGTAATTTTAATGGCGGGAGACCTGGTTAACAATTGTGACCCGATGCAGTACGACAGGCTGGCCGCCATCATAGAGGAAACCGTGCCGGACAAACCAATCTTTGCGGTTGCGGGAAATCATGATATCTCGGACGGTCAGACGCAGAACTACCGACATTTTGAGCAGTGGCTTCATGGGAGAACAAGAAAAACATACACTGTCACGGACAGCGGCAGCGGTGCCTTTGCGGTAATGCTTAATCCGGGATTGGACCTGATTGGTTTAAATCCTCTGTATGCCAGGAAAATATTCCATTTTCCTGATAAGGGAGAGCAGCTGAAATGGCTGAGGCAGTATCTGGAGGACAGTCCGGCCGGGCAGCATATTATTATGTGCCACGCTCCGCTTCTGGCACATAACCCCCAGAGGGATTCAGGAAAGGATTCGCCCTATCTGGCACAGGATATGATATTGCAGGACATTGTGGACCGGAAAAAGAAAATTATCTTTATTTCAGGTCATACCCATCTCTCGCCCAATGTTCCGTCCGGATGTGTGGATTATGATTCTGTGAAGGAGAATCTTTACATCAATGACGGAAGCGTATGCCCGGTGGATTTGAAGTCTCCGGAAGTAATACTGCCCTCTGAGTGGAGTGATGGGTGTTATACGGAGATGATGGTGTATAAAGATTCAATGGAAATCATAATGAGATATCTGCGTTCCGGAAAACGGATTTCCCGTGGATATTATAATATTCCTATAGTGAGTTCGTAAGCTGTCAGGAAAAAGAGGAGATATATGGAACTGGAAAACAAATCAGGAAAGACAAATAAACCAGAACCGGCAAATAAACCAGAAAAGGCGATTCTGCTCAGCCGGGCGTGTGCCGTCATCATGATAATTTTATATGCAGGAGTGCTTCTGCGTTACGATATAAAGGAAGATGCCGGTGAATTTCCTGTCTATGGGTTGGCGTCAATTTGCAGCATTATGGCGGGCGGTATTCTGGTATCGGGACTTAAAAATTATAAAACAGGAAAATGGAAAAAAGGCATTGTTCAAGCAATTGCGGTGGTTTTTCTGATGGTGGTGGGAAGAAGCTGGAATCTTATAGGAACAGCCCCGCATATCATGATGGAATGGCTGGTTTTGTTTTTCAAGTATGTATTGGCGCTTTTTTGGCCCATATGGACATTGGCGTCTATGAAAATTTCAGGATATGGAGTGGGTAAAGATAAGCGTTCCGATGTGTTTAGCGTGAGTCTCTTATACACGCTGCTTACAATCTTTGGCCTCTGGTTTTTGGAAGACGTCATGGTCCTTCAGGAATGGGAAGACGTTGACTGGATGATGACGGAAGTGGTGATGCTTAGTGGCTTTTCCTGCCTGGTATTTTTTAGGGAGTACATACAAAGGCTGGAGGGAGCCGGGCATAAAGCTCTGGCAGCGGTTACTATGGCAACAGTATATCTGGCGGGTCTGGGTCTCCTGATATTTAAAAGTCCAAGGCTTCGTGTGATTTTGTATAGTCTGGGAATACGCCTGATTGATGCAGACGGAAGTTTGAAGAACGTTAACTGGCTGAGTTATCGGCTGGAGGCAGCTAGGGCAAACTGGTCAGGGCACCTGGAACCCGGATTCAACCGGTTGGGCCATAATTTAATGGAGGGGGAAGTTTGGCTTACATGGAAAAGAAATCCGTTATCCTGCCTGAATGCTGAATATGGGAAAGTGGCTCTGATTGTATTTTTAATTCTTTTTGTCGGTATGTTGTTCTATGCAAGACGCATTTCCTACAGCAATCACCGTCTGGAGAGGATTGCATGGTATATCCGGGCGGAGTTTATTATGATATTTGTGTTCAGTACGTTGAATGAGCTGTTTCTGATACGTACTGGATTGGGGATGGGGAATTATTTTCCTCTTTTAGGATACGGTGTACAGATGTTTCCCTTGCTTTCCTTGCTGTATCATCTGGATGAATTGGGGGAGATGGAGGAAAAGACTGCACAGTACACCGGCGGTATAAGACTGCATGAGTTGCGTTGGAAAAAGATTTATACATACGTGACGGTTCTTTTATTACTGCCCGTCCTGTTTTGGAGAATATATAATTCTCCTTTTGAGATGGACAGCTACGCCAGCGCGGACGCACAGACTGTTTTAATTCCTGAGGAAATATATACCTATCAGGTTTGGGAGGTTGGAGATGTGTCTTATGTGGGAATGCAAAAACAAGGGAAGATGGAAGGTTTTGGAAGTGAAAGGCGTGAGGGGCAGTTTTTCTTTGGATATCACACAAGCGGTAAAAGGGATGGATACGGATTGTTAAAGACAAAGGATGGTTCCTCCTGGATGGGGCGATACGAAGATGGAACCATGCGCGAGGGACTTTGGATTTACGAAGATGGAAGTTGGGAAATGGAAGGACAGCCATCTGACAGAAACATGGAATCAGATAACCTTAAGGTGATTCAGTATGAATATGGCGATTACTATTATGGGGGTGTGGAGGATGGAAAGCCGGAGGGATATGGTCAGTACTACTCACCGGTTCAGGAATATTTCTATTTGGGAGAATTTAGGAATGGTATAAGAGACGGAACTGGAGCATGGTATACAACCACTTCTCCCGAAGATATATCCATGAGGACGGGGACTTGGGATAACGGTTTATATTCCGGAAAAGGGATATGGGCGCAGAACCCGGAAAATGGGTTTGAGGAGGGAGAATGGCATCATGAAGAGGGTACATCCAATATATCCCTGTTAAAAGATGGGAGTTGGTTTTACCGGGACAGTCTGAAGCCCTGCGGCACCCACATCATCTACAGGTCAGATGGTAACTGGTATTATCATGATATGGGCCGGTGACATATCATCATTCAGGATAGGGAGGGGTTATATTTATGGAAGGAAAAAGCTATATTAATTTCAATGAGGACAGACTGCCGGAAGTATTTGAGTTTCGGTGTGGCAGACTGTTTTACAAGGAAGCTGAATATGTCCGTCAGGAGTACGAACCGGGGGTTCGTGAAGATGGGCCGGATGCATGGGGCGCATTGGTTGGTATTCCCCAGAACAGTTTTGTCCGGTTCATGGGTATTAGCGGATATCACAGCAACTGGTATTATGTATCTGATAATGAAGATAGATGGCTTACCATGGTTGGTTCGGAAATTGAATATATACATATTGGTCCAGATGACGCAATTGAATGGCTACACTATAAAGCCATCGCGTTGTAACAGCTTTATTAGAGCAATTCAGACGGAGTACTCCTTTGGCATATATGTAATATGGGAGACGGGAAAAGAAAGTGACGCTGCTTATTAAAACTATGGGAGGAATATAGGATATGGATAAATGGGAACTTGAAACAGATACGGATTATATCGGTTACCAGAGTCTTACAGTGTTAAGAAAATTACTGCGGAAGGAATTGGAGAAGGATGGTAAGGAAGCATTTTTAGGTAATTATTATACTAAAATCGGGTTTTATACCAAAACCTGGAGATACGTTGAAATCAGATATCTATTAGCGCTTTTGGAGTATTTAAATCCGGAATTTCAATATACGGGGAAGGTAGACGTAGGTAAAAGAATTGTGGCGGATGAGGCTGCATTTAAGAAAATAATAAATGGCAATACGGAACTTTTGGATAAACTCAGCCAAGGGACTCCCGCGGCTTTTATAAAATATGGGTTTCTGACAGTGGATGAGATTGGATAGTATAGAAATCCGCTTGCAATAAAAGAGGCTGTATTCATAAGTTGAAACAAGTGCTGAAATCCCGTGAGAATGGTATGGAGGAGGATTTTATGGAAACCACCAAAGAGTGTATTGTGATGAACGATGAGTTTAATGAAAATGATACTGCCAGGTACATTAAATCCTACATGTTTATAAAAGGGTTTGCTTTCGGTAAAAATTTGCAGCAGGTTTTGGTATCTCTTCCTATAGCAAGAAAATTGCATGATGGACAGTATCGAAAGGATGGGGATCCTTACATATGTCATCCGCTTAAGGTCTGTACCACATTGATAAGTTATGGGGTCGATGATGATATTACGTTATCAGCTTCATTGCTTCATGATATTCTTGAAGATTGTCATGAAAAATTACCTTTTAACGGCGAGGAACTTATATGTCAATACCATTTGGAAGAAGAGGTTCTGGAAATTATCCAGCTTTTAACCAAGGAGTCAGGATTAGATGATTATGAGCTGGGCAAGTATTTTAAACGGATTGAAGCGAATCCTAAAGCAGCATTGATTAAGCTAAGCGACCGTTTACATAATAGCAGTACTTTGTATACATTTTCCAATGAAAAAATGCGTAAATATCTAAGAGAGACGCAGCTGTTTTTAATACCAATGGCTTCATATTGTAAGAAGTATTTTCCTGAATATACCAATGTCTTTGGAATATTAAAGAGAAATATTGAAGCACTTAACTCTAGCATGAGAATGATGCTGGAAAAGATAGATTCGGAAAAATAGAATAATATTAGATATGATAATAGGAAAGGATTAAGGGGCGTAAAGTAAGATGGAAACCTTGAACCAATTTAAAGAGCGGGTCTATCGTTTTGAATACCAAAGCCTTTATATGAATTATGATGGATATTTTTGTACAAACAGCAGTTTAAATGATAAGGTAGATGCCCTTGGGAAGTTTAAGAAATTTATTGGCAATACAACTTTATTTACCTTAGATTTAAACGATGTAAAAACCAAAATGGTAAGAAAAAAATTAAAATATATGCAGGAAATATTGTATTCCAAATGTCAGGATTTATTTGCAGAGCGTTTAAACGAAAATACATTTCACATGACACTTCATGATTTAATTAGTGGTCGGCCGGAAAATGTTGTAGATAATGAAATTTGTCTTATTGGAGAAAAGGCTAAGATATTGTATAAAATTATATATGTCTTTTTGACTATCTTTTTATATCTTCTTAAATGTCCGCAAA